>Ga0209123_1001789_pt1 | contig 19933 bp, 13 predicted proteins | sample BarGraIncu00431A_FD_184500 | JGI IMG/M metagenome (GOLD analysis project Ga0209123, IMG submission 184500) | Arctic peat soil microbial communities from Barrow, Alaska, USA - Barrow Graham LP Incubations 004-31A (SPAdes) (version 2) | ecosystem: Environmental > Terrestrial > Soil > Wetlands >... | reverse complement strand
TTTGTCGGCGCTATGGCACCCCTCGCAGGAGGATTCGGTGCTCTGGTTGTGAATGGAGGTCGCGTACCCGGCGACGATGGCCGGCGACTGGGTGGAGTGGCAGGAAGTGCAGCCCTGGTTCACACTCGCCTGGTTGGAGGTCACCTTGACGGTGGCGCTGGCGAGCGTGCCTGCAAGGTCATTGGCCGAAGTGACGGTCGCTGTGACGATGTAGGTCCCGACGGTGGTAGGGGAAAAACTGAAAGTTGCCTTGGCCGATTTGGCCTGCCCGGCAATGGCCTGGGGTCCGCTGACCGCGAAGGCATACTGCAGGCCAGTATCGTTACTCGTTGCGGTGGCAGTCACGTTAACGGGGTTGGTGCCGGGATTGCCCCAGGCGCCGTTACTGGTGGTCGCCTCGGTAGGCGCGTAGAGGGTAAGCGTCGTCCTCGCCGCGACATCGAACTGAGCCTTCACCACCTTGCCGGGATTCGTTGCCGTCCCGGTCACTGGCAGTGACTGCCCGGTTGCTCCGGTAATGCCGGCCGTCTTATGCGCACCATCGCCCAGATCGTACCAGGCGATTTTGTGATTCCCGTCAGCAATGACATACACGGTCACGCTGTCATTGGCGGCCAGACCCGATACACCGGAACTGGTCCAGGTATTGTTACGGTTCTGGGCGTAAAGCTGCCCACCGGCGATGTTCTGGGTAAGGGCAAGAGACGCACCGGTATCTACGACTGCCGCGGGGTAGGTTACCACGAGAGTGTGACTGCCGGTAGTCGGGCTGACGAAGGCAGCTGCGGTCGTCGAAGTACCGCCATCAAGCGCGATTGAGGAAGGTACTGCGCCGTGGGTGGCAAGGGTCACTGCCTTCTGCGGGTAAAGGTAGAAGGTGCCGCTCACGGCATCCTTGGCTGTAGTCCCGTACGAGATGGTCATGAAGTTGGTGGTGTCACCGCCCGCTACTTTTACCGTCAGGTTCCACGCGTTGGCGAGGGCCGGAATGGTGAGAAGCAGCAGGGTAAAGATTATAAATCCTGCGTTCTTGCGCATTGTTCTCTCCTAGTAGGAATTAAAATGGTCAAGACAATTTAGGTGTTCTCCAAGAGGGACAAACGCCCCTCAGCCTATTTGATGTGGCAGGAAAGACAGAGTTTCGAACCCGCCTGCGGGGCCAGCACCAGATAGTTAACAGCTTCGGTACCCGTCGTGGTGTACAGGTTTTTCTTGTTATGCACGTCGTGGCAGGTGGCGCAGGTCATGTAGGCGCTGCCGTTTGCTGCGACATACAAACGATCGGCAACTTTCAGACCCAGGGTGTTGTCAAGGTAGGGTGCGTTCGGGTTGCGAATCCAGGCATCGGTGTTTTGATCGGCGGCTGCCTGAGCCAGGGTTGCGGGGTCAGGACGCAGACCGGTCTCGGGACCGATGGCGACTGCGGGATAATCGAAGCCGACCGGGTGGTCGTTGGTGAGTCCGGCGGCGCCGGCACCCACGCCGGCACCGTTGCCGACGGAGGAGAAGTTGTCGCCGTTGAGCGTTGCCGCGCCGGCAGTTGCTCCGTAGTGCTGGTCGGGAGCGATGGTGCCGTCATGGCAGCTCATGCAGAGACGGGTCGGCCCAATAGCCTTATCGGAGGTTGCTTCCTGGAGTGCCGCGGCGTTGACGGTCGAGCTGTTGTACGCCACGTTGAACGACTTGGTGTCTTCTGCGCGGGACCACAGAGGAAGGTACTCGCCGCCGGTGGTGGCCGCGTGGTGAGGGGTATGACAAAATGCGCACACCCGTGCCTGGCTGTCGACATAACCGTAACGCGTCATGTCGTGCGGGCCACCAACGACGCCGTCACCGCGTGCAGCCGCACCAAAGGCGGCGCTTGCCGCACCAAGGCTGCAAACTGCGAGGAATGCAAAAATCTTTTTGCTCATTGCACAGTTCTCCTTTTTCACAAAGTTAAATGACATTCAGCATTCTTACTAAGATGAAAATGCTGCGCTTCCACTCCCCCCTTTCCACCTCCGGCCGTGACCGGAAGTCAGATGAACAACAGCCAGCACACTCCTAAGACAATTCTCAGTAAGTTTTTGTTAGCAATTAGGTACTAAAGCATATATCGATCCAACTCCGAAGTCGTATACGGCATAACGGGCATTCATTATTTTAATGTTATAAATCAGGTCGATGCCTGTCGAATTAATGTGACTCGGCTCGGCAACAGTGCTAATAACCACCGGTAATTACAATCCCTACGCCATTACACCATGCAGATAAGCCTTTTGGCCGGGTGACTAAGAACACGGAAACACGCGCGTTTTTAGCGGGTTCTCGTGTGTAAAAGTGGGATTATTTTGGTGTTTTCTTAATCAGAAGGTTCTGCTTCGGTGACGTGGAAGGAATGCTAAGCTGCAGGTATCAGGAAGGAATTGGTTAGTATTTATTTTAGTTTTATGCCTTCGAATGGCGGTGCTGTCAACGGACTGTCCCCCTACCGCAAGGGTGTCCGGGCGAACGACGATTCGCCCCTACGGAGGTGGGAAGGGTGTAGGGGCGAATCTTGACTGGGTTCTGGGGAGAAATTACCGGTTTTTAGAAGATCGAAGGTCGGGCCGCAGGCATCGAAAGCGCTTTCCCGGCAATTGTCCCTCTTAGTAAAGGAACAACTGCCGGGTGGGGGGCGGGTCAGGGCGAAAAGGTGTTGTAGGTCGTGATGAGCGCCGGGTTGGCCGTCGTCGGGTGGCAGGAGAGCTGCGTCCCCGGGACAAGGGAACAACTTCCCCCCGCAGCATCATAGGACGACCCGATCCCGGCGTAGCGGGTGTCGAAGTTCATCAGGTGCAGCGAGTTGTTGTCCGTGGTGAGCCCGAACTTGTTGGGAACGCCATGGGGGTCATGGCAGTTGGAGCACGCGGCCCTGTTGATGTTGGGGGACCGGTGAATCCCCAGGACATGGGCCTTGTGCAGTTTGCCGATGTTGCTGCTGCTGCTCGTTATATAGGTCTCGTTGTGACAGCTGTAGCAAAGCGGATAGGAGATGCTCTGCACCGATGAAAAGGTGTCCGGGTTGTCGAGCCTCAAGAGGTGCGGCCGGGACGAACCGTGGGGGTCGTGGCAGTCGTTGCAGGTGATGGTGCGCGTGCCGGGAACGATGAGGCTCAACCCCTGGCTGTTGCCGACCCGGGTAAAGAGGGCGGCCACCGGATGCCACGACTTGGCGGTGCCAAAGTTGAAACGTTCGCGCTCGTTCCAGGAGTTGAAGATCCGCACCACCGGGGGATTCGCGTTGTAATAACCCGCCAGGGCGTCGTCTCCCGAATGGCACCGGAAGCAGATCTCGTACTCGTACTGGGCATAGGGAGTGGCACCGATTCTGGGCGCGCCGTTGATGTCGACTCCCCTCACCCCCTTAAGGACGCCGTTGATGTCGGGCGGGGTGGGAGGTGACGCCGGGGACGTCTGCGACTGGTGCGGGTTGTGACAGTCCACGCAGTGCACGTGTTTGTTGATCTGCATCAGCGGAAGCGGATCGGTCCCCCAGGTCGCGGCCAGCGCCAGATTCTCGGAGCCCCTGTGCTTGCTGCCGTCCGGATCGGAGCCGTTACCGTGGCTGAAGTTGCCCACCGAGCGGCCGACGGTGTCGTTGTGGCAGGAACCGGTGCAATTGGTGTCGATCCCCCCAGCCCCGGTAAGGGTCAGCAGGTTCTCGCCCTGCTGCGCCTTATGGGTGGCGTGGCAGTTCATGCAACCCTTGGCGGAAAGGACGCTGGTCTTCTGATGCGTGCTCCCCGGCCAGCTGTTTGGGGTGTGGCAGACCGTGCAGAGTGCGTCGGCCTGCACGGCGGTATTGACCACCATGAAGTTGCCGAACTCGTTATTGTGGGGATCGTGGCAGGAGGTGCACTCGACGAACTGGGTACCGGCGCGTCGCACCAGCTTTACCCCCGTGATGGTCACGAGGGCCGGGTCGGCATATTCCCCGGCCTGGAGCCCGTATTCTATGGAGATGGGATGGTCGCGGCGCAGGTCCCGGCCCAGTACGGCAGGGCCGGTCAAAGGGCCAAGATCCATAGCGATGCCGTGGGTAGTGGATGCCAGGGCGATGGTGCCGTCGTGGCAGCTCAGGCAGATGCGCGAAGGCCCCTGGGGTTGCGCCACCTGTTTACCCTGGGTGGCGACCAGGGTGCTGGAAATATAAGGGGTGTAAAAAAAGGGATCGACGACCTCGTCGCGGTTCCAGAGCGGTCCGGTGTAAAGCTGGTCCGAGAGCCGTGTCGCGTGATGCGGGGTGTGGCAGAAGATGCAGACGCGCTGCTCCGTGCCGCGAGTCGTCAGGTTGTGGGGGGAGTTAACCACTCCGCTCTCCCCGGCGGCCCTGGCTGGCTGTGCCGCGCATAGACAGAGGGAAAGTGCTACCAGTAAGGTTGCCAGGCAATTCATCTGATCACTTCCTCCTTTCCCTCGGCCGTTTTGGCCTTGAGGCGCTGGAAGATCTCGACACGCCGGTTGTAGGTGTCGGATACGTATATTTTATCGTCCCGGTCGATGTAGACCCCCGAAGGCTGCCAGAACATCCCGGCCTCCGTCCCGTTGGAGCCGAAAGAGAAGCGGAATACCCCCGACGGGCTGTAAACCTTCACCGTGTCGGAGAGTGCGTCGACCACATAGATGCCGCCGGAACTGTCCGCGGCGATTCCTTTGGGCTTCAGGAATTCTCCGTCGGCGTCCCCGGGGGTGCCGAAGGCACGCAGGAACTTCCCCTCGGCGGAAAACACCTGGACCCGGTAATTGAGCGGGTCCGTGATATAAAGGAGCCCCGCGTCGTCGATGAAGAGGTCCGTCGGGTGGTTCAGCTTGCCGGAGGCCGACCCGGTGCTCCCGACGGTGAAGCGCGCGTTGCCGTTCAAATCGAATACGGCGACCCGGTCGGCCACGGTGTCGGCCACGTACAGGAGCCTTTTGCGCCGGCTAAAGGCGATGCCGGTCGGCCGTTGCAGGGTCTGGATGAAGGGCGTCAGGGTGTGGTCGAGAAAGCTGTAGCGGTAAACCATGCCGACGGAGGAATCGGTGACGTAAACGTTTCCCGAGTCGTCCCCGGTGACGCCGATGGGGCACTTGAAAACAGTGTCGTCTCCGGACTGGCCGATGTTCGTGTAGGCGTTTCCGGGGCCGTCCATGACATGGACCACGTTATACACCGTGTCGACGATGAGGAGCCTGCCCTGGGGGTCCAGGTATACGCCGTACGGTCTCCCGATGCGCTGGTCGGTTTCTCCGGCCACCAGTTCCAGCAGGCGGCGCCAGAAACCGGACTGAATCCCCGCGTCTTTGAGGTCGCGGATTTCGCTCACGAAGCTGACCTTGGGGATAGCCGGCAAAGGGGGCCACTGCAGCCGGGACGCGGGCCGGGCAGTCGGTCCGGCGCAGGCCGTGCAAAGTACCAGGAGCAGGCCGGCGAGAAACAGGCCGGCCGTGATGCTGCGCTGAGGATCTGCCTTAGACTCTTTCACAGTTTGTTTCCGCCTTCGCTGGGGTCGTGGTGGTTCCAGTGTGCTGCACGCCGGGAGACATTAGAAGGTGCGCGTGATGCGCAGGAACAAAAGCTCGTTGTAGCCTATGATATTCTCCTGCCGGCGCACTCCAAAGGAGCTGTTGACCAGAATGCTCAGCCTCCCCAGGCCCCAGTGCAGGGAACTGCCCAGCGACAACGAGTCGCTGTCGCCTGCCCCGGCAATGTTCAGGTAGTTGGCGTTCAGGGCCACGTTGGTCGTCGAGGAGAGCATGGTGCTGTAACTTGTTGCCGCGGAGAAGAAGTTTTCCGGGCTCCGGGTCACGACGGTGGCCCCGACGGTCACTGGCTGGTACCACTGGTACTGATCGCTCAGGGTGAAGGTCAGGGTTCCCTCGCGCCTCGAGTTGCTGTAGACCGCCTGCGCCTGGATGCTCTGGTGCTTGTCGGACTCGGAAACGAATTTTATGTATTCAGTATTGGCCGTGATGAGGGTCCATTTGCGCTCCGCGCCGAGCCGGAGCATGTTTTGCGCAGTCAGTCCGGCGAGGGTCACCTGCCCGGTGCGGTCCTGCTGCGTCTGCTGATAGGACCCGTACACACGGTAGGCACCGCTGAAGAGCGCCAGTGAGCTGTTCACGCTGTAGGAGTTGGTCACCGTCTTCAGGGTGGGATCCACCAGGATGTCATAGGTGATCAACAGGGAATCCCCGTCGACGATGGCACCCTGGGGAAAGACCTGGGTCAGTGCCCCGGAGACGACGACGGTATAATCGCTCCCCAAAACGTAAGGGAGCAGGCGCTTCAAGGGATCCGCGTTGCGGATCACGATGGTCGAGGTCACGGCATTGGCCCCGGAGAGGGAAATCGGGGGGCCGACCAGGGCGACGGTGTGCTGCTCGTTGAATATATGCTGGCGGTCGGTCCCCAGGTTGCGGTTTTCCACCGAGTAGTCCTTGGACCCGCCCAGGTTCAGCGTGGAATTGTTGGGAAGCTCCTTCACATAGGAGAGGCTGACACCGCCCCCCAGCTCCCGGTCGGAGCCGGTCGGATAATCGTCATTTCTGATGCGCAGCGACAGTCGCGTCAGCAGGTTCTTGAAGAGCTGGTGCTGCAGCCAGAGGGTTCCGTTCTCGTGGGTCTGGGTGCCGGGGTCGCCGGAAACCCCGGAGTGGGTGTAGTCCCCGCCTGACACCAGGCTTTTTCCCAGCGCCCACTGCGCGGTCTCGCTCAGGGTCAGGTATTTCGCGTTGTTGATCCCCCCCGTCTCGGAATAGTCGAAACCGGTGGAGAAACTCCGTGCCTTCAAGTCGGTATTCCAGTTGAGGGTGTTGAGGAATTTCGCTTCGTAGCGGTTGTCGACGTTGCTGTCGCCCTGGGTAGTGGTGAAGGTGCTGTTGACCTTGGAGAGGTCGAGCGAGGAGGTCCCGATCGTCCCGGTCTGGGTGGCATGCAGGTACACCTCGTTGCGGTCTCTCGTCGAGTCCACCTGCTGTCCGGAGGTGACCGAGGTGCCGGTGATATACTCCACCGAGACGGGGAGGAACTTGTTCCTGATCGACCACCTGAAGTCGTACAGCGTGTTACTGACCTGGTAGGTTTTGGCAAAGGGGATCGCCACCTGGGTAATATCGGACTTGATAGAGAAGGCCGCCGGCGCCACCGATTTGCCCATGATGATGCCGTCGATGTCGTACAGGAAACCGACACGCGACGACAGGCCGCGGCTTCCGGAGTTGGAATTGGAACTCGTCGACTGATCGGTGCGCAGGGCCGCCATGAAGGAGCCGCGCCAAAGATTGGTGTTCCCCAGGCCGTACTTCATCCTGAAGCTGTATTCCTCTATGGCCTCCTGCCTGAGTGAGGAGATCGACTGCTGCTCCCCGTTCACCTGGTAGGAAAGGTCGACCTCCTGCTGGACCGCGCCGTATAAAAGGAGGCCGTACCTGGCCGCCTGCGCCTCCGGGACGGCTGAGAGCGCAAGCAGCAGCAGGGTGGCGCAGATATGCCCCCGCGTCAGCACTCCCCTCATTTGAGGAAAAAGGGCACATCCCCGAAGTGGGGATCGTGACAGTTGACGCAGACGAGCCCATGGCTGACGGTCATAGCGTGGAGGGAAACGGCCTGGCGCGGTTCGTGATGGCACCCGGCGCAGATGTCCGCGGCGGCGACCTTCAAGAGGTGGGGGAGCGCCGAGGTGTGCGGGTCGTGACAGGCAAGGCAGTCTCCGACCGCGACGGGCCCATGTACATAGGCCCCTTTGATGAAATTGGTGTGGCAGACGAAACAGAGCTCGGTCTTGGTCTTGACGACAAAGCCGCTCTCGGTGGTCTTGTCGTGGCAGTCGTCGCAGCGCTTATCGCCATAGGGCTGATGTATCGAGGAGGCCCCCGCCGAGACGACCGTTTTCCCCTTCCCTTCCCTTTCGTCGCGCTCCTTTACCAGGTAATCCTGCAGGTATTCCGCGCAGTACTGGTCCGCCGGCGGCATGCTCGGGACACCATCGAAAATGGTGGTGAGCACCTTGTGCCTGGTGAGGTCGCTGCAACCAGAGAGCATGCCGAGCATGCCGAGCATGCAGAGCAGGCAGAGAATGCAGGGCACCAGTCGTACGGCGCTATGCTTCGGGGAGGGGGGCATGCTATTTCCCGGTCTGGCCGGCGCTGCTTTCCGGTTTCGCACCCGGCAAGGGTGCCGGAGCGGCCGTCGAGGTCGGCGCAGCACCCTTTTTGTGGCCGAGACCGTAAATCGACACCTTGGCGTCTCCCATCTGGTTGGTGACAAAGATCACCTGCTCCAGGATGAAATCGGGGTCGGCGAGGGTCTGGAAATAGTCCAGGTCCTCGGTCGTCAGGGCGATACCGGCAGGGAGATTCAAGGCGCCCGCCGCCAGGGGGGGATCGCCGAAAAACATCAGCATCCTGCGATTCTCGTTAAAAACCTGTACGTTCTGGAAGGCACCGTCAACCACCCAGATGCGGTGCTGGGGATCCACGGCAATCCCCTTGGGCCGGGTGAATTCGCCCAGTGCATCGCCCAGCTGGCCGATCTTGTTGATGAAATGGCCATCCTTATCGTAGATCTTCACCGTCGCGTCGGTGATGTTGGTGACGTAGATCAGGCCCTTGTCGTCAATGGTCAGATTGGTCGGCAGCGCGAGCCCCTGGCTCTTGTCCTCCGTTTTACCGATGCTGCGCACGTACTGCAGCGTTTTGCGGTCGTATATCTTGATGTCGGAGTCATTGAGGTCGAGGGCATAGATAAAGTCCTTATCGAGCGCCACGTCGACCGGTTTCATGTTCTGTTCCCTGCCGATGCTCCCGGTGAAGGTGCCGGTCGGGTCGTAGATCATGACCTCCTTTTTGAGCGTGTCAGCCACGTAGACACTCCCGTCGACATCGACCTCCAGGTTGATCGGCTTCTTCAGCTGTCCGCGCCCGGGGTTTTCCTTCAGGTAGTTGAAGGTTTTGTTCCTCAAATCCATGATGTCGACGGTCGAGGGCCCCTGGGTGTCGCTGACATAGAGCTTCCCCTTGACGTAGCGCACCCCGTAAGGCCTGACGATCGGTCTGTTGGTGTCCTTCTCGGTGGCGCCACTTACCAAAAGCTGCAACTTGCTGCGCTGGTCTTCCACGTCTGCGGAACCGGAGATGGACTTCAGAAACTGTACCTTGGGCTCATTGGGCGGACCGGGGAAAAAGACGGGCCCCTTCTTTGCCACCTGCGGTCCGGCACACCCCGCCATGAGAAGCGCACCCGACAGTACCATCAGTAGCGACCTGCTGAAGTTTCTGGCTCTGGAAAGATCCTTTGAGGCTGAATGCATGAGGCAATCTCCTTACCGTTTATGCTGCATTTCCGATGCGGCTTATCCGACTACAGTGCTTCGGCCTTTACCCTGTCGTACTTGAATTTGCGGTGGCACCCGGGTGCGCAACTCCCGCCGGTCGGCGTGATGACGAAGTTGATCGGTATTTTCCAGGCGCCGAACTGGGTTCCTTCCTTGCTGATCAGCTTTTCCCCGTTACTTGCGTGCGGTTCGTGGCAGATACGGCAGGTGCGCCCCTTGCGGCCGACGACGTGCACATAATGGAGGTTTCGGTTGCCGTTACGGAAACCGGTGTAGATCGTGGTGTCGGCAAAACGGAGCAAATTTTTCTCGTGGCATCCCAGGCAGGCGTCGTAAAGCCCTTCCTTGTACGGCATATACAGTGCGGAGGGGTAGCTGCCGCGCAGCAGACGGAAATTGTCGGACCCGTGCGGGTCGTGGCATGCCTTGCAATCGCCGGTGCGCACCGGCCCGTGCAGGAACTTCTTGCCGGCCAGTTGCGTCTTGATATTTTTCAAAGGCGGGGTGCCGAGGTCGTCCTTGCCGTGGCAGCTGAGGCAGACCGTCATCTGGTCGGCCGCCAGCAATCCCTTGGACTTGCCGAAGTGGGCCGAGTGGCAGTTGGCACACCCGCCCTGCGCCATGACCGGCTTGTGCGGGAACTTCACCCCTGCCAGTTTCTTGCCGATATTTTTATGGCAGCCGACGCAGAGGTCCGGCATCTTTTTGTTGAGGAACATGGAGACGGAGGAGCCGTGCGGGTTGTGGCAGGCGGTACAGGCGTCGTCCCTGACCGGGGGGTGCACGACAGCTGCGGTGGCCATGGTGGCGGCGAAATCGGCGTGGCATTTCAGGCAGACGTCCCGGACGGAACCCTTGAGCAGGGCTTTTTCCGAGGACTCGTGAGGCTCGTGGCAGGTATTGCAGGAGCCGACAGCCGCGGGCCCGTGCATGAAATTCTGTTTAAAGGGGGCGGGGTCGTGGCAGCCGAGGCAAAGCGCAGTCCGGTCCTCACCGACCTCCAAAAGGTAGCGCTCACCCGTGCCGTGCGGTTTATGACAGGAAATGCAGGAGCCGTCTTGCACCGGCGCGTGCTGGTATTTCTTTTTCCCCATGCCGTCGTGGCAGTTCGCGCAGAGTGCCCCGGCCTTCCCCGCCAGTTCGAAACTCTTGGCACCCTTTACCGGGTGCTCCTTGACCTTCTGGGTGTGGCAGGAGGCGCAGTCACCCTCCTTCACCGGGGCGTGCGGCAGTTTGATCGCTCCGATGGCGGAATGGCACTCGGTCGTGACGCAGGAGGCCGCCTGGGCCGGTGTGGCGCAGCAAAGGGAGAACCACGCGAGCCCTGCCAAAACCAAAAGTGGAGTCTTCATGGAGTGTCATCCTGTCGAAGATAAAAAGGGTTCAAGAATTCAAGAAGATTCCTGCGTTACAGACAGAAATCCGGCAATGGCTTCCCGTAAAAGTGTCGCGCCCCAGCGCCCTGTCCGGGGCCTTGGTTAGCGCGGTTACTTCGGGCGGGGATCCGGCTCGCCACTTTGACAGTAGATCCCCGGGCCAACTCCTTCAGGAAGGGCATACGGCAGGAGCCACCCTTCGCGTGCAAGACAGCGGTCGCAATATATTCTATTAAAGCCGAAAAAGGTAGGAAATTTCCCCACATTTTTAGCAGACCCGGCGAATATTTTCAAGGCAAATGATGTAACGCGACTGGCTTAGTCGGTGCACACTATGATAAAGGGCTAAAAAGCGATCTGGATTTTAAATTTGTCCATATTAAACGGGGGACGGTGTGCCTGATTGACCAGCTCCGAAAAGACGACAGACAATGAGCCAAAGAGTGGCGGACGGGAAAGAGTCGAGGCGCCCGGAAGCAGACACTTGCCTGGCAGCGGAAGACTCATAAGGGGTTTGCAGCTGAGCACCCCATCCCGCAAGGGATGGGGTGAGTTGGTGCGCTAATTCAAGTTTCCATGCCTGGTAGCGGTCCCTGCATGCGCGGAACTGCGGGAGATTTACGGCACTGTAACGCTGAGAATCCTCCACAGCTGAACCTTGGGGGTATCGGCACTTGGGACTCCAAAGGTAGTCGAATTTAAAATTTGCGCAGTCAATATTCCTGGTAGGATTGTGACCTTCATGGCGTCCTTAGTTGAAGCTATCTGTGCACCGTCTATGTCCAAGCCAACGACTGTTACAGTTGCATCGACATTTGATGTACTAGGATTATTTGTACCAGCCTTGAAGGTAAAGTCATCCAGTGACAGTAAGGCATCGGAGTTTGATGTTGGATCAAGATTTAAAACTGTTACCTCTTTGCCTGTGCTTGCAACTGCCGACGGTATGACATTGAAAATTTTATCAGTCACTTGGTTGGTAAGATTGCCAAGAAAACCGGTAAAATCGATATTTTTCACGCTGGCGGCCGTGTCTGAAGTAATAACGCGACCCACAGCCGGGCTCAAAACTGCCTTCAGCGTGCAACTTGCGGGGCCGGAGGTGAGCGCACCGCCGGTGAAGGTCAAAGTCTGACCGGAAACCTTCAGGGTGCCCCCGCACTGTGTGGGAGTTTCAACAGATGCTGTAAAATCGGTAGAAATGGCTTCTGTAAAACCCATCCCAGTCTGCGCCGGGCTCCCGCTTGGGTTGTTGATGGCAAAGGTAAGGTTGGAGTTTCCGTTGTCAAGCATAACGGCTGGGACTACCGACAAGCTAAGGGCCGGCGAGGTCGAGGCAACCGGGGTAACCGTCAAGGTTTGATCCGCGACGCCACTCACCAGTCCGCTGGTGCCGAAACCGGCGAAATCGGCGCTTTTAATGACGAAGTTCTGCGCCGTCGTACCGGTGTTCGTTGCTCCCAGGGTGGCGGTGATGGTGCAGCTTGTGGCGCCGGAGGCCATCGAACCGCCGGAGAAAATGATAAAAGAACTCGTTGTCTCGACGGTGCCGCCGCAATTTGAGACTGCCTTAGTTGCGGTGACTCCGGTAGGAAGTTGTTCTTGGAACTGCAACAGGGGTTGGGCGGGATTTCCTGTTTTGTTGGTGATGGTGAGGGTGAGGGCACTGGTTCCACCGCTGGTAATGCTCGTCGGGCTGATTGCCGCGGTGATAGTCGGCGCGGCCAAGGTGGTGGGAGTCGTCGTGGTGCTTGAGGTTACCGTCGGGAACCAATCGACGCTGCCGCAACCCGAGAGAAGGAGGAAAAAAGAGAGCAGCGGCCAGATTTTTCGAGTCATGTAACCACCTTAAAGGGCATTGTAAGAACGACAGGGTAGCGGATTGCATGTGTGTTATGTGTCAAAAAGCCGGTTGGCACCCGACGAGGCTACCCCTCGGGGTAATCCGTCAGCGCCAGAAAGGTTTCCTTTAGCTCGAAGCTGAAGATGGAGAACATCCTTTCAGCCAGGCGTGCGGTCAATAGCGGCGGGAAGAGCGGCACGGCCAGACGGTAGATGAGATCCAGCAGACCGTCGTGCGGATTCTCCTCCAAGAAAAGCGCCCCGTATTGCAGAACCGGAGCAAAGAGCAGGGCCTCCTCCATGACGGCGTCGTCCTCGCTGAAATAGGGGAGGATCATCTCCAGAGAAAAGCAGAGGCCGGAGCCCCCCGCATCCTCGGCGATGCAAAGCAGCACCTCGTCCTGAGGCGAGCCGAACTCCAGAGCCTCGGGCGAGAGGTCCCCGGCAGGGAGCACCATGACCTTGCCGTGGATCGGGTCGATCCCGTAGGGCGCCCCCCTCCCCTGCAGAAAGCGCTCCAGAGCCTGATACCCCTTGGACTGCAACCTCCCCATCCCCCGGTAGAAGGAGGGGCGGAAATCGTCCCGGCTGGCGATGAGATCCTCGAGCGGAATGAACTCCTGCTCTTCCCCGGCAGGGCGTACGCTCCTGATTTCGCTATTGTTCACGACCAGTTTGAGGTGCGACATTTTGCGCTCGTCCTTGTCCTTTTTCATGTGTCCTGCCACCCCCGCTGCACTGTCTGACCTAATTAATACACCTACGGGGGAACGGGTGTCAAGAAATCCCTCGGTCCGGGCTCAGGCGTCCGCGACAACCAGGCCGTCTTTGAGATGGATGGTCCGGTCGGAATAGTCGCAGTTTTCCGGGTTATGCGTCACCATGACGACGGTCTGGCCGGCGTCGTTCAAGCTGCGGAACAGGTTCATCATCTCAAGACTGGTTTTCGAGTCGAGGTTCCCCGTCGGCTCGTCGGCGAAGAGAATCTGGGGGCGGTTAACGATGGCGCGTGCGATGGCGACCCGTTCCTGTTCGCCGCCGGAAAGGGCGTTGGGAAGCCGGTCCGCCTTGCCGTCGAGTCCCACGCGGGAAAGCGCGTCCCTGGCTGCGGCGACCTTTTCCTTGGTCTTCAGCGAGGAGATGGCAAGCGGAAGCATAACGTTTTCCAGGGCAGTCAGGTAGGGGATCAGGTTGAAGGACTGGAACACGAAGCCGAGCTTGGTGGAGCGGAAGTCCGCGAGTTTTTCCCCGGTCAGGGCATAGAGGTCGATCCCCGCCATCTGGACCGATCCCTTGGAGGGGTGGTTCAGCCCGCCCAGCACCGAGAGGAGAGTGCTCTTGCCGGAACCGGATTGTCCCATGATGGTAATGAACTCGCCCGCTGCGATGCTGATATCGACCCCGCGTAGCGCCTCGACCGTTTCGTCACCGCACCGGTAGTTTTTAGCGAGGTCCCGCACTTCTATTAGTGACATGGTAGGTTCCCTGGTTTTTGTTTTTTTGTCGGACCGATCAGTCGGATCCGACCGATCGGACTGATTATCGGACCATCGGACTTGGGGCTTTCCCCTGTGGCGCCTGCGCTGGGCGAGCGCAGCTCGCCCCTACAGCGCCCGGAGCGCTTCGGTGGGGTCCATTTTGCTCGCGTGTAGCGCCGGGTAGAGGCTCGCCGCCAGGGCAAGCCCGAGCGACAGTCCGAGGGAGCCGAACGCCACCACCCCGTCCCAGACCAGCGCCACCTGCTTCCCTTCGGCCATGAACGGCAGGGCCAGCCGGGCCCCCCCCATGCCGACTCCGTAGCCGAGCAGGCCCGCCAGAATCCCGACCAGGGCCGCCTCCAGCAGGATGATGCGCATGATGTGGCTCTTGCGGAATCCGATGGCACGGAAGACCCCGATTTCGGTGGTCCTCTCGTTGACGCTCCCCATCATGGTGACGAAGACGATCAGCGAGCCGATGAAGACGACCACCCCGGCCACGGCGTAGGAGAAGCGGCGGAACTGATCAAGCGCCTTCAGCCTCCCCTCCACGACCTGCTGGATGGCGCTGACCTTGGCGTCGGGCAGCTTCTCCGCGATCTGCAGCACCATGTCGCCGATCGGGCAGCCGGAGCAAAGTGCGGCGACCTCCACCAGGTTGATACGTCCCTGCTTCCCCAGGAGCCTCTGTGCGACAGCCAGCCGGGCAAAGACCAGGGAGTCGTCCTGGGAACCGGTCTGGTCCAGCACGCCGGTTACCTTGAAATGATCCCCCTTGATCTCCAGGGCGTCCCCGGTCATGACGTTCAGGACCCGGGCCGCGTCGCTCCCCAGCAGTAGTTCGTTGTCGCCTTTGGGCGCCTCGCCGAAGATCTTCCACCACTGTTTGAGCCTCAGCTCCTTCTCGAAGAGTACCCCGACGAGCAGGACCTGGTGGCCGGACACCGTGATGCCGCCCAGCACCTTGGGTGCCACGGACGAGATGTTCTTGTTGTTCTTGATGGTGGAGATCCGGGCCAGGTCGGACTCCAGGATCTCCTTCTGGTCGAAGGTGACCCCGCCCAAAGAGATACCGCCGTAGTTCATGGCGAGTCCGTTTTGCTGCGGAGTGATCAGGATGTTGGCCCCGAACTCGTCCATCTTGCGCTCGATGTCCCCGGACATCGACTTGGTCAAGGTGACCAGCGTGACGATAGTGGCGATTCCGACCGTGAGACCGATGGTCAGGAAAGCCATCTTCGCCTTGCGCCGCCGCAGGTTGTTAAAAGAAATGTTGTGCAGTTTCATGAAAAGCCTTCCTTGTTACCCGAGATCGCTCTTATCCGGCCGATCGGTCCGATCCACATCAAGTCCGATCGGTCGGATAGGACCGATCAACGTGCCTCTAGAAGAACCTGGCACCAGCCACGAGGTCCGCGACCGCAATGCTGACGCCCCTGCCATCAACCTTCGCCGGCAGATGCGAGGGATTGCAACCGCCGCCGGAAGCCGCGCCGATCCGCGTGATGGCGAACTTCTGGTTGCAGTTCTTGCATTGCATCTTGTCACCCGCCTGCACATACCCCTTCTTCTCCTTGAAACAGACATCGCAGGCGTCGAAGGCGGTATGGATCGCTCCGTCGCTTCCCTTCACGATGAAAAAGTGGAATTCCTTGCCGCTTTCCTCGAGACGGTAGAAATGGGCGGTGCCGTCGCTCACCTTGGACAGGGTGACAAAAACCATTCCATTGACCGGTTTTACCTTCTCGTATTTCCCTATACCGGGAAGATTAAAGGCGAAGGCCGCCGTCACCCCGGCCAAAAGTACCAGAAAAACCACCAGACCAAAGTTCATGCCGCTCTTACGATTTCTTCCCATTGCAAAGTACCTCCTGACTGCTGTTATTGGATTCGTCCAGGGTAAGCCTTACCCCGCACCTGCGTAAATCTGTTCCCACCGGCATGCTAAGCCGCCCGTCCTGTTTTATCAGGGTTTGCCCGGTTATTTGCCGCCGCAATCCTTGCTGCCGCAGCAACCCGGACCGGCCGACTGCTTCCCGACATCCCTTCCGGCTATTTTCTTGAATTGTTCCGGAGTAACGACCGCCTGTACCGAACTGGCGAAACCCGCAGCTGCGACCTTCTGGGCCAGCCGCTCCGGCGCTGCGAGCTTCGAGTCGTAACCAGCTATCACGAGTCCACCTTCCAGATCTACCTCGGTCGCGGCCACTCCGCGCACATTCTCCAGAGCTTTGCTGATTTTGGCGGCACAACTGCCGCAGGTCATGCCGGAGGTTTTCAGCACCACGACGCTGTCGGCCGTGGCCCCAATCCGGACATAAAAGGCAGAACCCCCCAAAATGACCAGAACGGCGAGTACCAGAGAAGCGTTGACTGCTTTATTTTTCATAATCGGATCTCCGGCCCATGCGGCAATCGCCGCGCTGTTGGTACGCGTGCAACTGCGGACGATACCGTTGGTTACAAGGAGCATGCCAGAGCACCCCCCCGAGGCTAACCCCATAATATTAGTTCCGAGCGGCAAATGCCAAGGAAAAGTCTTCCCGGGAAGTAGGGGAATATCCTTCAATCCGGCGTGGAATTTTCCACACACTGAAAAAATGGAGCAAAGGCGCGTCATCTGGAGGGCGGGTTGTTAGTCGTGGGTGCAGTAAGGGGTAAAAACTAGCAAGGGGCGCCCCTAGGGGATGGTTTCCGTTGGGATACCCCTTGCGAGTATCCTCAGGCTCAATGGCGCTGGGTCAGTGTTTCATCCCCGAGTATTTCAGTTTTCCCTTCTTCAGGTCATGCACCTTCATCAAGACAAAGATGACCGGAGTCATGATGAGCACGTGCACTGCGGAGGAGATCATGCCGCCAATCATCGGCGCCGCGATCGGTTTCATGACGTCCGCGCCGGTTCCGGAGGACCACATGATCGGCACCAGGCCAAGGAGCGCCACGGCAACCGTCATCAGCTTGGGACGGAGCCTCAGCACCGCTCCCTCGAAGGTGGCGTCGTAGATATCCTGCTCGGTGCAGGGGCCGTTGATGAGCTTCTTGTCCAGCGCCTCGTGCAGGTAGATGACCATGACCACCCCGGTTTCCACCGCGATGCCGTAAAGGGCGATAAAGCCGACCCAGACGGCAACCGACATGTTGTAACCCAGGGCCTTCACCAGGTAGACCCCGCCCACCAGGGCGAAGGGGACCGAGAGCATGACCATGCTCGCCTCCAGGGCCGAGTGGAAGGTGAAGAAGAGCAGTATGAAGATGATCAGGATGCCTGCGGGCACCAGGAGCTGCAGCCTGGCCTTGGCGCGCACCTGGTTCTCCCACTGCCCGCTCCAGGTGACGTAGTAACCGGGAGGAAGCTTCAGCTGCTTCTCCAGGACCTCTTTCGCCTCCCCCACGAAGCCGCCCATGTCGCGGCCGCGCACGTTCAGAAAGACGATGGAGCGCAAAAGCCCCCCCTCGGAGTTGATCTCGGGCGCCCCCGTCGAGACCTTCAGCTTCGCCACCAGGGAAAGCGGCACCTGCGCGCCGTTCATGCCGGCGATCAGGATGCGCTCGATGGAGGGGATGGAGTCGCGGTATTCCCTCATATAACGGAGCCGGATCGGAAAGCGGTTACGCCCGTCCACCGAGGTGGAGAGCGTCGAGCCCCCGAGCGCCGTCTCGATGACGTCCTGGATGTCGCCCACCTTGACGCCGTAGCGCGCGGCGGCCTCACGGTCGATGTCGATGTCCAGGTAGTTGCCGCCGGTGACCCGCTCGGCGACCACATCGGCAGCCCCCTTAACCCCCTTCAGCACCTCCTCGGCCTGTACGGCGAGATCCTTCAGCACGTTCAGATCTGAGCCGAAGATCTTTACGCCGAGGTCGGTGCGCACCCCGGTGGAGAGCATGTTGATCCGGTTGATGATCGGCTGGGTCCAGCCGTTACGAACGCCGATCTGCTGGAGTTTCCCATCCAGCTCGGAGACGATGTCCTCCTTGGTGACCCCGGGGCGCCACTTGTCCTTCGGCTTCAGGATGACGATGCTCTCGAACATGGAGACCGGCGCCGGGTCGGTGGAGGTCTCGGCGCGCCCCACCTTCCCGAGCACCTGCTCCACCTCTGGAACGCTCTTGATGATGGCGTCCTGCACCGTGATGAGCCTTTTAGCCTCGTTGATGGAAACGTTGGGGAGCGTCACCGGCATGTAAAGGAGCGACCCCTCGTCCAGAGGCGGCATGAACTCGCTGCCGATGCTCATGAACATGGGGATGGCGATCCCGAGCGCGATCAGGTTCAGTACGATGGTGAACTTCTTCCACTTCAGAACGAACCTGATGACCGGTGAATAGAGCGCGATGAAGAAGCGCGACACCGGGTTGGCGCTCTCCGGCGGCATCTTCCCCTTCATGAGGTAGAACATGAGGACCGGCACCAGCGTGATGGCAATGAAGGCGCTTCCCATCATGGAGAAGGTCTTGGTAAAGGCGAGCGGGTGAAACAGTTTTCCCTCCTGCCCTTCCAGCATGAAGACCGGGACGAAGGAGAGGATGATGATGGCAAGCGAGAAGAAGATGGCGCGTCCCACCTGCTTGGCGCTCATGATGATGACTTCGAGCCTTTTTTCCTTGCGCTCCTCGGCGGGCATCTCGGAGAGGTGCCGGTAGCAGTTCTCCACCATGATGACCCCGGCGTCCACCAGGACGCCGATGGCGATGGCGATCCCCCCCAGGCTCATGATGTTGGAGGAGACCCCCATGAGCTTCATGGCGATGAAGGAGAAAAGGACCGCGATCGGCAGGGTGAGGACGATCACCAGGGCGCTTTGAAAGTGGAGCAGGAAGATCAGGATGACCAGCGACACCACGATCGACTCCTCGGTGAGCGAGTGCTTCAGGGTCTCGATGGCGCGTTCGATCAGGTCGCTTCGGTCATAGGAAACCTTGATCTTGACGCCGGGAGGGAGCCCCTTTTCCAGCGACACGATCTTCTCCTTGACCCGGTCGATGACGTCCTTGGCGTTCTCGCCGTAGCGCATGACGACGATGCCGCCGACCGCCTCCCCCTCGCCGTTTTTGTCCAGCATGCCGCGCCGGATGGCGCCGCCCATCTGGACCGTACCGAGATTTTTGACGTAGACCGGGGTGCCGCGCATGTCCGCACCGACCACGATATTCTCCAGGTCCTCCTTGGACTTGATGTACCCCTTGCTGCGGATCAGGAACTCGGCATCGGCCTGTTCCAGGAGCCTTCCCCCCACGTCGTTATTGGAGCGCTTCACCGCCTCCATGACGTCGCCCACCTTCATGTTGTAGGCGAAGAGCCGGTTCGGATCGAGATCGATCTGGTATTCGCGCACGAAGCCGCCGACCGAGGCGACCTCGGCGACGCCGGGGACCGTGTTCAACTGGTAGCGCACGAACCAGTCCTGCAGGGTTCTCAGCTGTTCCAGGTCATACCCCTTCCCCTCGATGGTGTACCAGAAGACGTGTCCCACCCCGGTACCGTCCGGTCCCAGCGTCGGCACCACACCGGGCGGCAGCAGGCTTGCCGCGTAGTTGAGCCGCTCCAGCACCCGGGTTCTGGCCCAGTAGATGTCCGCCTTGTCCTCGAAGATCACGTAGATCATGGAGAAGCCGAAGGCCGAGGAGGCGCGCACCGCACGCACCTGGGGGAGACCTTGCAGGTTCACCGCCAGCGGGTAGGTGACCTGGTCTTCCACCACCTGCGGCGAACGGCCGGGGTAATCGGTGAAGACGATGACCTGGTTATCCGAGAGATCCGGAATCGCGTCGACCGGCGTGTGGTAGACCGCCCAGATCCCCGTGGCGACCAGCAGGGCGAACAGCATCAGGACGATGACCCTGTTCCTGGCGGAGTATTCGATGATTTTCTCGATCATTTGGAACCTTTTTGAACCGA
>Ga0209123_1001788_pt1 | contig 19939 bp, 13 predicted proteins | sample BarGraIncu00431A_FD_184500 | JGI IMG/M metagenome (GOLD analysis project Ga0209123, IMG submission 184500) | Arctic peat soil microbial communities from Barrow, Alaska, USA - Barrow Graham LP Incubations 004-31A (SPAdes) (version 2) | ecosystem: Environmental > Terrestrial > Soil > Wetlands >... | reverse complement strand
GGTTCTACCACGAATTTAATGGAAACAACAATAACAAATGTCTATAATAGCTTAATATTTAAAGACTTACATGTGAATGTATACAATATAAATATTAATGGTCTAATTTGCTGATTTATAGAATCATAACGCATTTTCCTAATTAATTCTCCATTAAATTCGTGGTAGTACCAAGTTCGAAAAACTTAAGACACCATCCATAATTTGTTACAGTCGGACCCCTCAAGCCGAAATCTTAGCGGGTTCATTTATCTGATAAATACTTTGAACAAAGTGGCCTCCAACTTTCCAAGGGAACAGAATTCAACTTTGCAATTGAAATTTCACAACCAACTTTTCTTTATTTTTTCATCGGAAGTTATCTATGAAGTAATCGTGATTCAATTAGATATTAAGTAGATAATAAGTAGATATTAAGTAGATTTTAAGTACCTTATCAATAAAATTACTTATCATGTACCAATTAACTTCTTAATGAGTACCAATTAAGTGATTAGCTCGAAATGGCTTTATGTAGAAAAAAATTAGAATTCTGATTTTCTGTATTGAAGAAGGCAGTTGTTTGGTAACAGTTAAATGGCGGAACTTATCTATCGAAATTTCCTCATTAATGAAAGACTTGTGAACTCCCCAACTAATACTCAATAGCAAATGGATCAAGTATTTATAGCGTCTCATTCGCTTATATCAAAGATACGTATTATTAAAATAATAACGTTGGTTAATCTTTGCACAAGATTGAAAAATATAAAAAAAACCAGCCTATTATATCTTGCTAGGAGTTAAAGATGATATCAATGGGTTACGATAGTGAGAGTAAGGTTAATAATTATTATAACAATCTAAATTTAATTACTTTGGATTTGACAGTTGGGTGCCGTAGTTGAGTATGTCGTAATTATGCTCGTAGGCTGTAACAAACAAACTTTGGTTCATGTAACCTCCCATTGGGGTGACTCTTTTGAAACTGAAATTCATTTGAGTCAGTTCCATCGGATACTGGGGCAAACAGTTTCTGAAATCTTTTCCGTAACGATAGAGCGCACTCAGGAAATAATAGGAAACATCGAATCCCTGGTAGCTGAACTGAGAGGGTTCACCTGAAAATGTTTCACGGTAACGACTTACAAACCTACGAACCAATGGTTTGGTATAATCCACAAAGGTGGGTGATAAATAACGGAGCCTGATATGATGGTAATTTTCAGTCTGGATACTTTTCAGTTTGGATAAATTGGAAGTTCCTATCAATACAATGTTGTAATTTTCGGCAAGGGAATTTAAATTGGTCACTGCGACGCTAACCTGGGCTTCATTATCCGAAGGAATCATAAATATATTCTCGCCTGTTTCGTCTAAAAGTGGTTTTGCTGAATTTAATCCCTGTGTCTGAAAATTGTATTCGTGAAACAAATCTTTGTTGGTTTTTTTCAATTGACGGGCCGCCATCAGTTTCTCCTTACCCAATTCTGCCAGCTTTGCCTCTGCTGAATTTGAATTGGCATTCATATTCAGCATAACAAAATTCTTGTCTCTGAACTTGTCGGCAATGTATTGTGCGGTCTGTTCAATCTGAAATTCTTTGGTTGGATTGACTTTAAAATAGTAGGAATTGTTTTCTTCATAATTACCTGAGGAAGCCAATGGGGAGACCATCGGTATCCTGTTTTTGGCTGCAAACGAAGCAACACTTTCCTGTAATTCAGGATATACGGGTCCAATAATCAAATCCAATTCACGAAACACATCCAATTGCAGCAGACCGTTGATCATATTCTTATTGCTAGCATCAAACACAAACAATTCAATGTTCATCCCCATTTGCTGAAGGCTGTCGATGGCCAATAGGGCCCCTTCATAAAATTCCAGAAAGCTCTCAGCCTTCGAATCAATGTTTATTTCATTTGAGGCAGCCAAAGTATCAGTAATTCCTGTATTCAAATGGCTGCTGAGTTGGCTGAAATCTATTTTGTTGAGCAAAACTCCCTCTTGGAGAGCCGAAGGATTGATATTTTCGTTACCCTGAAGGTAGAAAGGCAAAAGAAGTCCTACCTTGTATTTTTGTTGATTTTTTCCATTGATTGGATTGCAATTTACATTTTCGATATCTTTGGAACCTTCTGCGAAACTTCCATTTGCAGATTCCTGAACTGTTTTATTCGCATTGGCCGATGACGAATATTTGGGAACCAGAATGATTTCACCAATCTGCAGGTTTCTTGTAAGGAGCGAAGGATTGGCCTTTTTCAATTCGTTCACTTCAATACCGAAACGCGACGCCAATGAAAAAAGCGTTTCTCCCGGTATAACTTTATACTTTTCAAAAGTAGAAGTGGGAAGTTCATTTGTTGAAGTCTGCCTGGTGTTTTCAACTTCAGAATTAGCAGTTGTAATAACTGATTTTACAACTTCACTTTTTGTAGAAGGTTGTTCTATTGATTCATTGGTCTCAACTTTCTTAACCGGAACTTTTAAAACCTTACCAATCACCAATCCAGTGGAGATTTCAGGATTGTAACTGATCAAATCTTTTTCTGTAATGCCGTATTGACGGGCAATAGAATAGATCGTTTGGTTCTTCGATACCTTGTGATAGTAATATTCGGTTTGAGTAGAAACGGATTTAGTGATTGGCTTTTCAGGTTTAAGTTCAGACATAGACTTTTTTACGGGTACTTTTATAGTAGTACCCGATTTTAAAACAGCTGTCATATCAGGATTGGCCTCCTTTAAATCGGCTTGTGACACTTTGTATTCAAGACATATACCATAAGATGTTTCACCCTTCTTTACAGTATGAAGTATATACTTTTTACCCGAGATATCAATCTCCTCCTGAGAAAACCCGGGATAAGCATTCAAAATGAACACAGCAAAAAAACAAATTGATATAAATAATTTCATAATTGTGCCAAGAATTTAATCTGATTCAAAAGTAACAGAAATGTTTGTTCTAAAAAAATCATTCTGCCTATTCATTTTATTTAACCTAAATTGTTTATGCTGAAAAGCTAATATTAAGCTGAATGAAGAGTTCGATTAAATTTCACAAAACACTTCCCTACTCAAATGAAAGATCAGCCATGGTATCACGGTAAACAGAAAATACCCTTGCGCGGGAAATAAATCCAATATATTGTCCCTCGTCGATCACAGCCAGGTTATAGCGTCCGCAAGCTTTGAATTTTTCAACTACCACTTCCACAGAGTCTTTCGAAGATATGAAAAATTCAGGCATATACATCAGATCACTGACACTTATTTTTTCATACAATTCCTGCTCGAACATAAGGTTCCTGATATCATTGAGCTTGATCATACCCAACATCATTCCATTTTCATCGACCACCGGGAACATATCCCTTTTTGAACGGGCAATAAAATAAGTCATCTGTCCCAGGTTAAGGTCAGGTGACAGTACTTCGAAATCGGTTTCAATCAATTCCTTTACGTTCATAAAATGCATGGCGGCCTTGTCCTTGTGATGGGTAACCAGTTCACCCAATTCGGCCAGTCGTTTGGTGTATATTGAATGAGGCTCAAAGCGGGTAGCAATTACATAGGCCACGGTTGCGGAAACAATTAATGGCACCAGAAGCTGGTAACCTCCTGTGATTTCGGCAATTAGGAAAATACCAAGTAATGGAGCATGCATGATTCCAGCCATCAGAGCCCCCATTCCTGCTAAGGCAAAATTGGCATACGACAAATTTAACCCAAAAAATGTATTCATTGAAAGTGATAATATATATCCTCCCACCGCACCCATAAACAAGGTTGGGGCAAATATTCCACCCACTCCTCCGCTGGTGGTTGTAATGGCCATCGCAACAACTTTCAACATTAGGATTATTACAAGGATTATCAGAAATACATAGGGATCTGCTTTCCAGTCAAAGAACACAGAATTATTCAGCAAGTCAGGTCCTTCACCATTGAATATTTTAATGATTGAATCATAACCCTCACCCCAAAGTGAAGGAAAAATAAAAACCATCAATCCCAACGAAATTCCGCCAATGATCAGTTTTGTATAACTGTTTTTGATTCGTTTGAAATGATTTTCAACAAACATTCCGGTGCGGGTAAAATAAAATGAAATGAGTCCGCACAGTATGCCAAGTAAAATATAATAGGGCAAATTGCTGTAATCGAATTGGTTTTTTACTGAAAAATGAAGCAGAAAAGAATCTCCCATAAAGAAATAAGCCATTGTCGCGGCAGTAATTCCTGAAATCAGCAACGGAATCAGGGATGCCATCGTCAAATCGAGCATTAATACTTCCAGAGTAAACATGATGCCGGCAATGGGAGCTTTAAAAATACCTGCAATTGCGCCGGTGGCACCGCAACCAATGAGCAAACGTACCTGGTTCTGATTGAGTTTAAACAAACGAGAAATATTTGAACCAATTGCTGCACCGGTATAAACGATCGGTGATTCAGCTCCAACTGATCCTCCAAAACCAATGGTGAATCCGCTGGTTACCATCGATGAAAACATGTTATGGGCCTTTATCATACTTCCTTTTTTGGAAAGTACTGATAAAATTTTAGAGATTCCATGACTGATGTCGTCTCTGACCAGATATTTCACAATCAACATGCTAATCAGTATACCTATCATGGGATAGGCCAGGTAATAAAAGCTTTCGGCTGAAGCTTTGAAATGACGTGTTAAAAAATAACTAACATAATGAATGAAGTTTTTAAGCATAAAGGCAGCAGTCCCACTCAGGATTCCAACCAATAAACTGAGGATGTATATTAAATTCTTTTCTGAAATCTCAGACAACCATTTCTCAAATCTTTTATTCATGTGTTTATTATTGTTTTTTAATTGCTACATGAAACTCGCTAATAATCATCCATTTGTGTGCAAAAGTTATACTAAAGGCTCGTATCATCAATCTTTTATTTGTTTATTGATTTTTCTTTTTGAAAATCTCTTTCATACTTTTCCAGAAAGGTTTTTTTTCAGTCTGATCAACTGGTTTGGCTTCCTGGGTGTTGGTCTCCTGGTTTTTGACATTTTGTTTTGATTTCAGATCTTCTTTCTCCTGTTTACTTTTACCGCCAAATAAGTTACGGAAAAAACCTCCTTTGACTTCCAGCATCTCGCGGTAAGGTGGAATAGCCATCATCGCCAGGCTTTCTTCTGAAGGCGATTGGAATGAAGTGTTTTTTAAAGACTGAAACTTGCTATTTTGTAAAATCTGACTGAAAAACTGACCTACAATAGGCAGTGCGGTATGTCCACCAGCTCCGGTACCCAATGTACGGAAATGGATGGAAGGATCTTCTCCCCCAACCCAGGCGCCGGCAACCAAGGTGGGAGTCATCCCTATGAACCAGCCATCAGCCTGATCCTGGGTGGTCCCGGTCTTACCTGCAAAAGCACAGTCAATTCCCCAAACTGTACGGATGGCGCTGCCGGTTCCTTCATTAACCACAGATTTAAGCATTTGGGTAATTATACTGCAATTTTCGGGAGATGCCAGCTGTTCATGGGATTGAATATTATCAAAATTCTCAAGCATTACGCTCTTATTTGATTCAATAGACTTCAAATAGTACGGTTTAATCTTTTTTCCACCATTGATAATTTCAGCATAAACACAAACCATTTCTTCGAGCGAAATGGAAGCAGTACCCAGTGCGAGGGATGGATATTCAGGTAAATCAGAATTCACACCCATGCGTTTGGCCAAATCAACTACTTTGGATATGCCGGTTTGCATTAACACATCCACGGCAATTGTATTGATCGATTTTGCCAAAGCTCCTTCCATCGAATAAAATCCGGTGTATTCATCGTGCGAATTCTCGGGTGACCAGTTATCATATTCTTCATACACCTTTTTCTCATTCGGAAAATAGGTGTCAGGAGTAATTCCGGCTTCAAGGGCAGCCAGATATACAATGGGTTTAAAGGTAGAACCTATTTGCCGTTTTGAAAGGGTATGATCATATTGAAAATAACGAAAATCATTTCCACCAATATATGCTTTCAGCTCTCCCGAAAAGGGATCCATTGCCATAAAACCGGTATTCAATATCTTCAAATAATACTGTATGGAATCCAGTGGGGTCATCGCCACTTGTTTATTTCCGTCCCAGGTAAACAAAGAAATGGAAGTTGGAGTTTTAAAAATCTCCTTGATTTTATCGTTAGCAAGACCTCTGTTTTTTAGATCCTTGTATCTATCGGAGCGCTTCATGGCACGTTGCACAACTGATTGGTCATTTCCCCAAGGTTGATTCTTAGACCAGTGTTCATTGAAAAGCGCCTGAAGAATTCTCATTTGATCTGTAACAGCTTTTTCAGCAGCCATTTGCATATCAAAGTCGATGGTTGTCTTGATATTTAATCCATCGGTATATAAATTGTAAATTGACTGATCTTCCTTTAAATGATCATCACACCAGGTCTGAAGGAAAGGACGGAGTTTTTCCATCAAATAAGGAGCTGGACCTTCGTTGTAAGTGATCAGGTTGTAGGTCAGCTCCATAGGCTCCGCTTTATACATTTTGGCTTCCGCTTCTGAAAGGTAACCGTATTTAAGCATCTGATCCAACACTACATTGCGTCTTTCGAGCGAGCGTTCAGGATTTGTTCTCGGATTGTAAATATTGTTGGCTTTCAGCATACCTACTAAAGTAGCCGCCTCATTCACCTTTAATTTTAACGGTGATTTATTGAAAAATCGTTCGGCAGCAACTTCAATTCCATAAATGTTTTCAGCAAAAGGAACTGTATTGAGATAAAGGGTTATAATTTCCTCTTTGGTATAAAGCTTTTCCAGTCGATAGGCAATAATCGACTCCCTCAATTTATTGACCGGCATGGTTAATGGGCCAAACGATTTGCGGGGATATAAATTCTTGGCAATTTGCTGACTCAAAGTACTTCCCCCACCGGCACTTCTGTTTTGCAGCAGAACAGATTTAACAAATACCCGCATCAGGGCCACTTCATCGATTCCTCGATGCTGATAAAACCTTGAATCCTCTGTAGCAATCAGTGCATTGATCAAATTGGGCGATATCTCATCGAAACTCACATTGCTGCGGTTTTCGATATAATATCGGCCCAGCAAACGGCCATCTTTTGCAAAAACCTGTGTGGCTACCGGATTCTTTATTTTTTGCAATACATCAGTGGAAGGCACGGGGCCAGTAAATCCAACGTATACAACAAGAAATAACATAAAAGCCAAAAGAAATAAGGTAACGAATGCCTTTAATAGAAAGATGGAAACTTTTCGTCCGAAACTTCTTGAAGAGCCGGATTTCTTATGAACAGATGATTTAGTTTTAACTGAAGATATGGGCGTTTTATTTTTCATCCCCTGGGTCATTTGTATTTACGATAACTTGAATAACAACAAATTTACTTCAAATATATTAACATTCAGTATATATGTTGGCATACCACGTTTGGGTTGAGTAAAATTAATCTAAAATGAGTTTACATCTGTTTTAAACGATAAAAGTTAAACTTAATTTCAAGTTGATTGTATTTCTTATTAAAAATCAACTTGCTTTGAACTAAACTTAGAATTAAAATGAAAATTGCTGTTTCCGGGGCAAATGGATACATTGCCAAAAATCTGACGTGGGAGCTTCAAGCAGACCATCACAACATTGTTATTATCAAACGAGACATTCTGTATAATGTTAATCAGCTAACCGAATTACTTTCTGGTATTGATGTTGTGATTAATCTGGCAGGTGCTCCAATATTACAAAGATGGACCACGAACAATAAGAATGAAATATTCAAAAGCAGGATTGAGACTACCCGCAATATCATTAAAGCTATCAATGGCTTGCCAGATAATAAAAGACCCGGCACCTTTATATCAGCCTCAGCAATAGGAATATATTCTCCTGATGCCGTTCATACTGAAGAAAGCAACTCATTTTCAGACGATTTCGTTGGAAAGGTTGTTAGAAATTGGGAAAATGCATCAGCTGATTTATCACCTAAAGTACGTAGGGTGATTTTCCGTATTGGCCTTATTTTAGGAAAAGAAGCAAAAACCATGCAGAATTTGGTTCCCCTTTTTAAAATGGGTCTTGGCGGAAAGATAGGATCAGGCACTCAGCCATTTCCATTCGTAGATATAAATGATGTGGTAAATGCATTTGTTTGGGGAATTTATAATGAACATGCAAATGGAATTTATAATCTTGTAGCTCCTGAAAATATTGACAATAAAGCATTTACCAGTGTCTTGGCAAAATCCTTAAAGCGACCTGCCTTTTTTACTGTTCCTGAATTTGTTCTGAAACTAGCTCTTGGTGAGGCTTCATCTTTACTTCTCCAAAGTCCCCAGGTTAAGCCTAAGAGATTGTTAGAGGAGGGTTTTGAGTTCCTTTTTCCAGATATAAAATCATGCATTGCCGAAATAATAACGTAAGTTTAACCATATCGAATATTTCAAGTGATGGAGTGGAAATTCCTGTTGCCTAATTTAAATCCCCACATTCCCCAAAATGTCAAATTGTCAAATTGACATTTTGACATTTTGACAATTTGACAATTTGAAAATACAGTTTGCCTGACTCCAGCCTGTATTTTTACGGAAAGAGAACCCAATATATCCATTGGGACAGAGCTTTGCAGAATAAAAGTACTTCCTCCTGCTAGGGCAAATCAATCATTGGCCAATTCCCTTTTTCAAAATTGGGTTTGAAGCGTTTGAAGCGTTTGCAACGTTTGCAACGTTTGCAAATCTGCAAGTTTAGTTTGATTTTCGGTTCAATGAGTTTGTTTCTTTTGAGAAAGGAGAAAATGGAATAAGAGTAAGAATGCAAACTTGCAAACTTGCAAACGTTGCAAATGCTTCAAACGTTGCAAAGAGTTCAGCAAAAGGGAGGCAGGTCGGGTGGGACAATTTTTCTTTTGCTTTTTGGATTTTACCCCCTTGATGATAGCGCAAACTAGTTTCTGATATTATTTGATTATAAGCTCACTACGTTATTTATTTCAGGTACGCATTAGTGGGAAGAACCATAACTAAAATCTGTTTTATTAAAGTAGTCGCTTAATTTACGCTTTGAATGAACTCACCTTATTAACGAAAAAAGACCCTGTTGCAAGCAACAGGGTCTTTAATATGTAGTATTATATTATACCAATACATTCAACTGTGGACCTGAAACTTTTAATGCAATAGCTGCATCGTTGTCGCAATATTGTTCGAAGTTGGCAATATATTTGGCAGCCAATTGTTTTGCTTTAACTGTCCAGTCAGCAGCAGTTGGATAAGTGTCGCGAGGATCAAGAATTCCTTCAGAAACATTGTTCAACTTTTTAGGAACCACCAGATTCAATACCGGAATTTTTACTGTTTCAGCCTTTTCAATTGAACCATCAATAATTGCATCGATAATTGCACGTGTATCTTTTAAAGACATACGCTTGCCTGTTCCGTTCCAGCCGGTGTTTACCAGGTATGCTTTCGCTCCGTGTTCCTGCATTTTACCAACTAAAGTTTTTGCATACATGGTTGGGTGCAAGGTAAGGAATGCTTCACCAAATGCAGGTGAGAATGACATTTGTGGTTCAGTGATACCGCGTTCAGTTCCGGCTAATTTGGAGGTATAACCGCAAAGGAAGTGATATTGAGCAGATTGATTGTCCAGAATCGAAACCGGAGGCAATACACCAAATGCATCAGCACTCAGGTAAATAATCTTGCTGGCATGACCTGCACGTGAAGGTGAAACGATTTTACTGATGTGATAAATTGGGTATGAAACACGAGTGTTTTCTGTTTTTGAAGCAGCAGCCGAGAAATCTGGCGTTCCGTCAGCTTTAACTGTTACGTTTTCCAACAATGCATCACGTTTAATGGCTCTCCAAATATCAGGCTCGTTATCTTTGCTCAGGTCGATAACTTTGGCATAGCAGCCACCTTCATAGTTGAATACACCATGATTGTCCCAACCATGTTCGTCATCACCAATTAAATAACGTTTTGGATCAGCTGATAACGTAGTTTTACCGGTACCTGATAAACCAAAGAAAATTGCAACATCGCCTTTTACACCAACGTTTGCAGAGCAATGCATTGAAGCAATACCACGCAATGGCAAGTAATAGTTCATCAAGGCAAAAATACCTTTCTTCATTTCGCCTCCGTACCAAGTTCCACCAATAACCTGCATTTTATGGGTCAAATCGAACAACGTAAAGTTTTCAGAATTAAGACCTTGTTCTTTCCAATTTGGATTGGTAGTTTTTGAACCGTTCAAACAAACAAAATCTGGTTCCCCATAGTTTGCCAGTTCATAATGTGATGGGCGGATAAACATGTTGGTTACAAAATGAGCTTGCCATGCAACTTCCATGATAAATCGGACTTTCATGCGGGTATCTTCATTGGTACCGCAAAAAGTATCAACAACATATAATTTTTTAGCCCCTGAAAGTTGTTTGGTAACCAAACCTTTACAGGCATTAAAAACTTCAGGAGAAGTTGGGCGGTTAATAGTTCCATCCCACCACATTGTGTCTTTGGTGGTGGCATCTAAAACAAAATATTTATCTTTAGGTGAACGTCCGGTAAAAATACCAGTATCAACTGCAACAGCTCCTGTATTCGTTAATACACCTTTTTCATAGCCTTCGTTGGCAGGATCAATTTCTGCCTGAAAAAGTTCCTCAAAAGTAGGATTGTGTGAAATTTCTACATTGGTATCAATGCCGTACTTTAATAAATCAGTGTGTTTCATATTAAGTAATTAAAATTTAATAAGTTTCAACAATTCAAATTTTCTCTGCCATCAAAAATAGACAATTTTCCCCCCTCTTCAGAACGTAGATTATTAAATTAAGGACAATTAAGTTTCACTATTGCGACTGTGAACTATTTTTGTTGCAATGAACTGATTGTAAGGCACTCTTATTTATTGGCACAAAAAAAAGAATGTTAAGAAATTCTTAATTTCAAAACATTCTTTTTAATAGCTAGCTAGCTGAGAAATCTATGATCTTGGATGAAATTGATTTAAACTTGATTTCAAATAATCCCGATCAAGATGGGTGTAAATCTCAGTAGTCAAAATAGATTCGTGACCTAGCATTTCCTGAACAGCACGTAAATCTGCACCACCATTAATTAGGTGAGTTGCAAATGAATGCCTGAAAGTATGAGGACTGATCTTCTTTTCAAAACCAGCTTTGATAGCCAGGTTTTTAATAATGGTAAAGATCATTACACGACTTAATTTTTTGCCCCTGCGATTAAGGAAAAGTATGTTTTCACTTTCTTTGGAAATTTTAAGCGTCTTTCTGTAAACATCCAGATACTTATTGATTTCCTCAATTGCCTTTTCACTTACAGGAACCAATCTTTCCTTGCCGGCTTTACCTTCTACTTTTACATATCCCTGATCAAAGAACAGATTGGATATTTTCAGGTTAACCAACTCAGAAACACGTAAACCGCAACTGTACAAAGTTTCGAGCATTGCTTTGTTTCTCTGACCTTCAGGTTTATTTAATTCAACCGTATCAATCATCAGATCAATCTCTTCAATAGTCAAAACATCTGGAAGCTTCCGACCAATCTTCGGAGATTCCAATAAGCTTGTTGGATCATTGGTAATTTTACTCTCTATAAGCAAATACTTATAGAATGATTTGATACCAGAAATGGTCCGGGCTTGTGTTCTTGGTGAAACTCCCTTATCATTGATCCATTCTACGAATTTTTTCAAATGATTAAGTTTCAACTTTTCCGGAGCTAATTTCTTGAGTTCTTGGTCAGCAAAGGTCATAAGCTTGTTTATATCATTGATATAAGCAGCGATTGAGTTAGCTGATAAACCCTTTTCCAAACGTAAGTAGGATTCAAATCCTTTTTTGCTGTCTTCCCATTTCATAATTAAATTCTTTAAATTAAGTTTCTATAACAATTATTAATAATTTTGGTTCGTAAACTCTTTAAATTGTTAGTTTTATAAAAATATGTGCATCCACCCAGATTACATAATTTTAAATACGAATTTACAGTCGGTTAAGTTACTATTTTATTTATAATAAAACATCAAAACATGAAAATTTTGTTAATAAATGGCCCAAATTTGAATTTATTAGGCCTCCGGGAGACAAATATTTACGGAAACACCTCTTTCGTAACATATTTTAACATTTTGAAAGAGAAATATACATTTTTGGAAATGGAATATTTTCAATCCAATGTGGAAGGTGAACTCATAAATAAGATTCATGAAGTAGGATTTATTTATGATGGTATAATTATTAATGCAGGTGCTTATACGCATACCTCGTTTGCCATTCGCGATGCCATTTCAGGAATCAAAGCCCCAGCAGTAGAAGTTCATATCTCGAACGTTCTAACCCGGGAAAGTTTCAGGCACGACTCGTTAATTGGTCCAGTGTGTATTGGCTGTATTATGGGTTTTGGACTAGATTCATATAGACTTGGTATTGAGGCCATTATTGAATATATTAAATCTAAATGACCTTTTGGGTTGGTATTTGGGGTAGTTATCCCTAAATTTAAAAAAATACATACTTTTGCCGCCCATTGAATAATTAGAACTATGAAACGAGCCATCCCGAGTACTCGGGACTCTAGCGAATGTTTATTGGCGAGTTCTCCCGATACATCGGGAACAATTAAAAAACAAATTATAAACAGATGAAACGAGCCATTAGAAAGTCTTCTCACACATGGAAATGTTTATTGGCGAGTTCCATGTGGCAATTAAAAAACAAATTATAGACACATGAAACATACCAAAATTGTTGCCACTATTTCTGACAAACGTTGTGATCCTGAGTTTATTCGCCAGCTCTATGAAGCAGGTATGAATGTCGTCAGGCTGAATACTGCCCATATCTCCCTTGAAAGCGCTCTTTTAATGATCCAAAATGTAAGGAGTGTGTCCGAAAAAATAGGAATTCTGGTTGATACCAAGGGTCCTGAAATCAGAACCACCGGAATCACGGAACCTATTAATGTCATCGAAGGTGATATTATTAAAATTAAAGGGGGTGATGGTTCTTCGAATCAGGAAACGATCTATGTCAGCTATGCTAACATTCATCGGGAAGTGACTGTTGGAAAGCAAATTCTGATCGATGACGGAGATCTGGCCCTCAATGTAATTGAGCAATCTGATGATTGTTTAACCTGCACAGTTGGAAATAGCGGACAGATCAAAAATAAAAAGAGCATCAATACTCCAGGGGTAAGTGTTGATCTTCCTTCAATAAGTGCTAAAGATGTTGAGTTTATTGAATTCTCTGCTAAAAATGACGTCGATTTTATAGCCCATTCATTTGTCAGGAATAAGAAGGATGTGTTGGCTGTGCAGAATATATTGGATCAGTTCAACAGCAAAGTGAAGATTATTGCCAAAATTGAAAATCTCGACGGCGTCAATAATATAGATGAAATTTTGGAATATGCCTACGGTATTATGGTGGCACGTGGCGATCTGGGAATTGAGATACCGGCTGAAAAGATTCCAGGTATCCAACGAACCCTGATTACCAAAGCTATACAGCAAAAAAAACCAGTAATCATTGCCACTCAAATGTTGCACACGATGATTGATAATCCTAGACCTACTCGTGCAGAAGTAAGTGATGTTGCCAATGCCATTTTCTCAAGAACCGATGCCGTCATGCTGAGTGGTGAAACTGCCTATGGAAAATATCCGCTAGAAGCTGTTGAATGCATGTCGCGGATTGCTATGGAGATTGAGGCTAGCAAAGACAAGCGCAACGACATTACCATTCCCCAGGTAAAAAATGAAATAACAGCTTATCTTGCTGAAGCAGCCATCCAGGCATCTACAGAATTAAAAACGATTGCAATAGTAACCAATACGTTAAGTGGTCGAACGCCAAGGTATCTTGCCGCTTTCAAAGGTGATAATCCTGTATTTGCAATCTGTTACGAAAAAAGGGTGATGCGTGAACTTTCTCTTTCCTATGGTGTCTTTCCAAGTCACCTTGAACCGAAAAAAGATAAATTCAAAATGGTAAGAGCTGCACTTAAATCCTTGGTAAACGATCAACAGATCGATCCCGAGGACACTGTTATATATGTAGGAGGTAGTTTTGGAATTGGTGGAGGATCTACATTTATGGAAATATCCAAAGCTTATAAACTGATTTCCAAAGAGTAAGAAATTTTCAGTGATCAGTATTCAGTATTCAATGTTCAGTCTAGGTGATCACTGAATACTGAACACTGATCACTTTTTTATCTCATGTCCACAATTTCAACTCCTTTATATTGTTTCGGATCAAATACAAAATCTGAATCTTTAAATACCCCGGCAGTCTTAAACTCCTTGATGGAAACATTGTACTCGTTGCCATCCTTACCTGTCATGTTGGCGCCATGAATCAACATTTTCTGTTTATTAATCATTAGCTTAATGCTTCGAATATCGCCTGTTGTCTTTTGAGGTGTCAAATCAATGTTGTAAACCGGAACACCTTCTTCAACTGATTCACCTATATATTTATAGTTGAAACCTCTTTCATAAATGGTAAAAATACGGGAAGGGTCCATTAAATCATCCGTTTCTTCATCCAGGGTTGAAATGCTCACCTCATTGGCATGGACCATATAGGTCCAAATTGTTTTACCATCACATAGTACCTGCAATCCCATTTGGGGAATATTCAATTTATATTTTTTATTCTTCAGAATAATTGTACCGGTACTCTTCTCATTAATTTTTTCAGCCTTATTATTCATTTCAAATGAAAATTTGGCTTCAATTGAAGCAAGTGCCTGGGTGGACTTTGTTACTTTCTCAAGTATTTCTTTGGCTTTTGCATCTTGCTGACTATATCCAACAGTTACCAAAAGAGTTAGAATCGAAATTATAAAGAATCTTTTCATTTTTATATTTTTATAGTTGATCTATTTCATACCATTCAATAATTGTTCCAAACTATATTCATCCTGAAGTAAAACCTGACGAGCTTTACTTCCTTCGCTGGGTCCTACAATACCTGCCGCTTCCAATTGATCCATGATCCGCCCTGCACGATTGTATCCAATAGAAAATTTCCTTTGTATCATGGAAGTGGAGCCTTGTTGATTACTGACAATCAATCTGGCTGCATCGTCAAACATTTCATCACGGTTTCTCAAATCTACATTTCCGTTGCCGCTTTCTGTTTCTCCCACATAATCAGGAAGCAGGAAGGCAGTTGGGTAACCTTTCTGATCGGAAATAAACTCGCATACACGTTCTACCTCAGGAGTATCCACAAATGCGCACTGCACACGGGTCATCATACTACCAGTTGAAACAAGCATATCACCCTTACCAATCAACTGATTAGCTCCAGGCGTATCCAGAATAGTTCTGGAGTCAATCATTGAAGCAACCTTAAAAGCGATACGGGTTGGAAAGTTGGCCTTGATAACTCCTGTAATAATATTAATAGAAGGTCGCTGGGTCGCAATCACCATATGAATACCAACTGCCCGCGCCAACTGTGCAATACGTGCAATGGGCAATTCCACTTCTTTACCGGCAGTCATAATCAAATCCGCAAACTCATCAATGATGACTACTATATAAGGTAGGAAGCGGTGACCTTTTTCAGGATTCAACCTGCGACCAATAAACTTTGTATTGTATTCAATAATATTACGGACGTGCGCCTTTTTCAATAAGTCGTACCGAGCGTCCATTTCAATGTTGACTGAATTCAATGTGTTTTTAACTTTCTGAATATCAGTAATAATGGCATCTTCTTCATCTGGCATCTTGGCCAGAAAATGTTTCTCAAGCGATGAATAAAGATTCAATTCTACTTTCTTGGGATCGATCAAAACAAATTTAAGCTGCGACGGATGTTTCTTATATAATAAGGAGGTAATAATGGCATTCAACCCAACTGACTTACCCTGACCTGTTGCGCCGGCCACCAATATATGTGGCATTTTGGTCAAATCGACCATAAATGTTTCATTGGAGATAGTCTTCCCCAATGCAATTGGAAGTTCAAAAGTCGATTCCTGAAACTTTTTGGAAGCTATTATTGAACGCATGGACACAATCTCAGGTTTTTGATTCGGAACTTCAATACCGATAGTTCCCCTTCCGGGAATGGGGGCAATAATACGAATTCCCAATGCCGACAAGCTTAGAGCAATATCGTCTTCAAGGTTTTTAATTTTTGCAATTCGGATACCAGGAGCGGGAACAATCTCATATAAAGTAATGGTAGGTCCAATGGTTGCCCTGATTTTGACAATATCAATTTTGTATTGACGAAGTGTTTCTACGATCTTATTTTTATTCATGATCAGCTCATCATTGCTGACCTCTGAATTTCCAGAAGCGTGATCATCGAGCAAATCAGGAGTCGGATATTTATAACCCGACAAATCCAGCGTAGGATCATAATCTTCCATTACAGGTCTCCCAAGATCATCCATTTCTTCTTCCACAATTTTGGTGACATGCATTTCAGTGTCTCTGACGATCGCTTTCTCTGGTCTGGCAACACTGGTAAATATCTGATCTTCAATGCTCGCCTCCACATCCTTTTGCAACAATGTGTTTTCAATCTCGAAATCATCATCATCCGGTGCATCCGGATTAAAGTTGGCTTCTATCTTATTATCTTCATTGATCACCTTCGAAATGGTCAACTTTTCAGTTTCTTTCTTTAGAGACGCTACCGGAACTGCTTCAAGCTGTATTTCATCTGACGATGGATCTGTCAATACAGCCAATTTTTCCTTCCTTGTAAATAAACGGGTCAGCCAGGGAATAAACTGGTTAAATGATATAATCAGCAGCACAAACAATAGAAATGCAAGTATTAAAGTAGCTCCTAAAGTTCCTAAAAGTGTAGTGAGTGAGCTGGAAAGAATTAAACCATACGTCCCACCAACTTGTAAATATTGTATATCAGTTGGACCGGTTAAAGCCAGGCCAAGTGTTATTGAAGTCCAAAGCATCCATACCACTGAAAATAGAAGTACATTAAGGAACTTGATTTTTTTATAGCCAAACAAATTCAGGGCGCCTACGATAAAAATTACAATAAAGAAGACAGATGCAAAGCCAAAGCCTAGATTAATAAACTGTTCACTCAAATAAGCGCCTCCTTTACCGGCAATATTGTGAACTTTTACTGTAGAATCTAAAAAATAATCCTGCAATGGCATACTTACCTTACTTTGATCGACAGCCCCTGTATAGGTATAGGAAACAAATGCTACAGCCAGGTAACAGCTGAAGATCATTAAAAAAAGTCCCAACGAATATTTAAATTGGTTGCTCTTGAAAAAATGTACAATTCCCCCTATTTTAACAGACTTGCTTGACTTTGCTGCTTTTTTGGGTGCTTTTACTGCTTTCGTGATCTTTTTTGCCATTCGGGTTGATAATTCGTCCGCAAAGTTAACGATTTTTGATTCTTAAATATTTTACTTTTCACTCCAGGCTCATATTTATTTTATACTATAATTCAACAATAAATCAAACATTATTCAGTTGCTTCAATCAGTTCTATTTTTCACTCTTCAAACTAAAATCCCTGACTAAAACCTTTCTCTTTGGACCAATGGTTGGATTGATTCATCCGATTCACTTTCAAAATTCTTCCAACTGGCAAAAAATATTGATTCAAGGCCCTAAATTTAAGGCAATTAACAAGAACAATAATTCCATATAAACACCTGTTAAGCAACATCCATTTTTATAGATATTAATAACGTTTATCATGCTTATAATCGAATGGTTTTTTTAAGTTTGTATGAAACAGAAATGAACTAAAATGACTGCAAATCTTAAAAATTCAAAGTCATATTAATTGTTTAAAACTACTATTTATATCAATTGAAAGATTTTTTGTAATGAATTATCATAGACTATTAACAGTAATTTAAAGTTCAAATATACAGTTTCTTAATATATCAACCCAATGAAAAAAATTGCAGTTGTGGCGCTGGGTGGAAATGCCTTACTGAGGGAAAACGAAACCGGCACCATTGAACAACAAGAATTGAATACGACTGAAACGCTTGAGAATCTGATTTTTCTGCTCAATGAAGGATTCGAATTGGTGATTACTCACGGGAATGGTCCTCAGGTCGGGAACATACTGATGCGCAATGAGGCTGGACTTCAATTGTATGACATCGCTCCAATGCCGTTGGATGTTTGCGTGGCTGATTCGCAAGGTGGAATCGGTTACATGATTGAACGGATGTTGCGGAATGTATTGAAAAATCATGGAATCAGCAAGAATGTGATCACAATGGTTACAATGGCAACTGTTGATCCGAATGATCCTGCCTTCAACAATCCCACCAAGGGAATTGGTAAAATATATGCTGAACAAGAGGCAAAGAAACTTCAGGATGAAAAAGGTTGGATTTTTAAACCTTCCTCCAAAGCAATCGGTGGCTGGCGACGAATGGTTTCATCGCCACAACCCATTGATATTATCAACCAGGAAATTATAGAAACGCTTGTCAGAGCCGGTAATATTGTTATCACAGCCGGTGGTGGCGGCATACCTGTATATTACGATCAACACAATGATCTGCGTACACTGGATGCGGTGATCGACAAAGACTTGGCATCGGCATTACTAGCCTCCAAAATCAAGGCCAACGAGTTTTATATCCTGACCGATGTCTCCTTCATTTACAAAGATTTTGGTCTTCCAACCCAAGAAAAACTTGAATTTCTAAACTATGCCGATACTATGAAATACCTGGAAGCAGGAACTTTTGCAGAAGGAACTATGGCTCCCAAAATAAAGGCCTGTCTGTATTTTATTAAAAACGGAGGCGATAAAAGTGTCATCACTGAAGCAAAAAAACTGGAAGATAAATCTTACGGATCAAAAATTACTATGGATTACGAAGAGAAGGGTTAAATGGTTGGATGGTTAACCATTTAACCATCTAACCATCCAACCATTTAACCATCTAAACATTTAAACATTTAAAAAGCTTTTATTTAATATTCAACATTATAAGATATGAAAATTAATTTAAAGAACAGGAACTTTTTGAAATTACTCGATTTTAGCGCTGAAGAGATTCTCTATTTACTACAACTGGCTAAAAAATTAAAAAAAGCAAAGTCAACAGGCCTGGAAGAGCAAATGCTTGATTGTAAAAACGTTGCATTGATCTTTGAGAAAACATCTACCCGAACCCGTTGCGCTTTTGAAGTCGCCGCTTATGACCAGGGTGCTCATGTCACCTACCTGGGTCCTGGTGGATCGCAGATTGGTCATAAAGAATCCATAAAGGATACGGCCAGAGTGTTGGGTCGAATGTATGACGGCATCGAATACCGTGGTTATGGCCAAAGCATCGTCGAAGAATTGGGAAAATACTCCGGCGTGCCAGTATGGAATGGGCTTACAGATGAATTTCATCCCACACAAATTCTGGCTGATTTTCTAACCATGATGGAACATTCGAACAAACCATTGTCTGAAATTAAGTTCTGTTACCTGGGCGATGCACATAATAATATGGGAAATTCACTCATGGTAGGAGCTGCCAAACTGGGAATGGATTTCAGGGCTGCTGCACCTTTAAGTTGTCAGCCAACCGCTCAATTGCAGCAAACCTGCCAGGAAATTGCGGCTCAAAGCGGTGCCAAATTATTGATTACTGATGATTTGGCCGCAGCAGTAAAGGATTGCGACTTTTTATATACCGACATCTGGGTTTCAATGGGTGAGCCCGAATCGGTATGGGCCGAAAGAATTGAACTGCTCCTCCCCTACCAGGTCAATCAAAAAGCCATGGATCTCACAGGAAATCCAAATGTGAAATTACTGCATTGTTTGCCGGCTTTTCATAACCGCGAAACCAAAGTTGGAGAAGATTTGTACCAGAAATTTGGCCTCGACGGTCTGGAAGTAACCGATGAAGTATTT
>Ga0209123_1001785_pt1 | contig 19952 bp, 44 predicted proteins | sample BarGraIncu00431A_FD_184500 | JGI IMG/M metagenome (GOLD analysis project Ga0209123, IMG submission 184500) | Arctic peat soil microbial communities from Barrow, Alaska, USA - Barrow Graham LP Incubations 004-31A (SPAdes) (version 2) | ecosystem: Environmental > Terrestrial > Soil > Wetlands >... | reverse complement strand
CTCCCATGAGATCCCGAGCTGTGCGGCAACTTGTGGCCCGGTCCCATCCTGGACTGCGATCAGCGCCGCGACCTCACCCTGCCACGTGAAGTCTGCGCCACACGCTGGGCATCGGAACCATGTGCCGCCGTCCTGCGGTTCGCACTTGTTGCGGCAGTAGCGACACTTCGGGATGAACTCGGGACGGATGCCGAGCGCCGATCTGAGCTCGGATCTGAGCGCGTGCATGTCGTCGGCGAGCTCGGTCACCCACTGCTGCGCGATGAGCCACGGCGTCACGAGCCGGATCGCTTCACAGAGCTTGGCGATGTTCGTCCAGTGCCAGTCCTCGAGGGTGAGCGTGTGCTCGCCGGCGTCGGTCATCTCCTCATCGATGAGCCGCACCCACAGGCCGATCCGCGGCACGACGCCGTAGCGGTCGAGCACGTCACGGTCCCGAGGGTCGGTCTCGAGCCATTCGCGGGAGTCCTTGACGCGCAGGTCTGTCAGGTCGACCACATGCACGGCGAGCGGCGGCTTCGATCCGGGTGGCGTGTGGACGCCTCCGGACTGCCCCTTGATGCCGGTGAGGATGGCTGGCAGGTCGGCGTACAGGGTTGGGATCTCGGCCAGGTCGTCATGGAACTTCTGCACGGCGGCGCTGTTGAGCCAGGTCATGACACGTCCTCGGGTTCGCAGGTGGCGCACTTCCCCATCGGGTAGCAGTCGTGGTCGAAGATGGAACGAGAGACCTTGGTCTCCACGTGCCACGCCCCGCACTCGCTGCACTGCTCGGCGCGTCCCTCGGTCGTGAGCCCCACGGCTGCGTCATAGGCGATGAGGCGCTCGAGCTTGGCTGTGGCTGCGTCCTCGTCGTAGCGCTTGCGGCGGCAGGTCACGACTGGGCCTCGAATCCGCTAACGTCGGGCTCGATGGTGATCGTGGCATCTGCCACGTCGCCAGCCTCGGTGTGGCGCATCCACCCGTCCCGCGGCCTGTTCGCAGCCACAGGGCCGGTCCAGGGGCCAACAGCGGCACTGGCGGGCTCGGCCAGTCCTAGCGCGTACCGACACACGGGGCAGTCGGCGGCAACGTGGTCGACGTCGACGGCCAGGGCGTGCTGCTCGGCCCGGCTGCGCAGGTCAGCCTCGCGCAGTCCCGCGTTCTCGGCCCGCAGCCTGGCGAGGTCGCCACGGATCTGCCCGTTGCTTGCCCGCAGTGAGTCAACTTCCGCCTCTGCCTCGGCGGCACGCTGCTCGGCCGGGGTGCGGTCGTAGCCGTTGACGATGCGGGTCAGCCGATCAACTTCAGCGAGCAGGGCGGGGATGTCCGTACGGGCTGCCGCGATAAAATCGGCGTCATTCGTGCGCGGGTGTCCATCGATCGTGAAGAACGTGTTCGCGATGCGGATGCCGTCGTCGAGGTTTGAATTGCCCACCGGATCGGCGAGCACGGACATGGCCCACGTCTTCCATGGCCCAGTGGTTGCCGTCTCGGCGCGTGCCTTGATGAGTGCGAGATTGAGGGTGCTCATTCTGGGTCTCCTGTCGGTTGGTCTGAGATCAAAGCGTTTGGATGTTTTGAGCTGAACTCGGTCGTCATCGGCCGACCTTGTCGATCCAAGGCAGTTCGCCGGCGCCGCCGCTGCTCAGGTATGCGGGCCACGGACGGTCATCACGACCGCCACGCCACGGGATGATCTCGGCCTGGCGATTCGTGAACGTGTACCCGTCGCCCTCGACCAACTTCAACCCCAGCCCGAACTCGGGCCAGCGCATCCACAGAGATGAGCCGATCGGGGCAAGGTCGCGGTTCGAGCCGCCAGCCTTCGGCATATGGTGCTCGAGGATCAGCGCGAACCCGAACTCCTCACGCAACCCATCCAGGGCGGACGCAACGATGCGGGCAAGGTCCTCTTCGCGCTGGTTCGAGCCGCCGAGATACATCTTGTAGGCCGGGCCGACGACGAGCAGGTCGGGTTGGGTGATCTGGCACAGCCGCCGGAGCCGCATCCGGTCCTCGACGCGTCCCAGGTCGACGCCTTGCGGGAAGCGGCGGATGTTGAGGTTCTGCGGCTTGCGGTGGGAGTGGCGCAGCACCTCTGCAAGCTCGGCGAAGCGGTTGATCATGATCCGGTTCGGGTTCTCGCAGTCGATGACGAGCACGTTCCGCGGCGGCATGGTCCGCAACGTCAGCGGATGGACACCAGCGGACGCACAGACGGCGATCTGTCGAAGCCATGTCGACTTGCCGGCGCCCTCGGTTCCGGTGACCACAAGCCGTTCGCCGCGGGCGAGCAGGTCCGGGATGACCCACTCGAGCGGCGGCAACGGCTGGCCGATGAACTCGTCGAACGTCATCAGCGCATCCGCCTCATGGTCGAGACCGCCCGTCCCCGCAAGGCCCTTCTCGAGGTGGGCAACCGCATCGTCGAGGGGCTGGCCGATGTCGTTCAGCAGCGCTTCCGCCTTGGGCAGCACGACACTCAGCAGGCGACGACGCTCGGCCCGGTCGGTGATCGTCTCCGCGTGCCGGACGGCGTTGGCGGGGATGCTCGGGTCGGTGGCGATGTCGAGCAGCAGGTCCGCGACCCGCTTGGCCTGGTCGCCTTTCGCTCCGAGCTGCTTGAGGACGGTCGGCACGTCGGGCGCGATGTTCTGGGCGCGCATCCTGCTCAGCGCATCCCACATCTCGCCGCGGATCGGCTCGTAGAACTGGCCGCCTGTCAGGTGGAGCGCGTCGGTGACGACGCTGTTCGTGAACGCGGCGTGCAGGACGGCCATCTCTGCCGCCTCGGGGTTCATGGGGTCAGTCACAGCACCGGCTCGCCTTCAAGCCATGACGCGGGGATCTTGCGCTCTGATCGCATCCACGAGTTGGGCTCGTACTGGGCGACGGGCGTCTCGTCTTGCCATCGCTTCCCGTTGAGCCAGGTCGCCGGGAGCGGGATGAACTTCGGCCCTGAGGCTTCCGCTGTCAGCCTTGGCTTCTGTCGAGTGATGGCATCGAGGAGGACTTGAGCAGGTGTCGTCTTGCGTGCGGTTTTGTAGGCCTTGAGTGCTGGCGCCTTCGCCTCGTGCCTTGGATAGGTCTGGTACCAGTTCTCGAACTCCGCGACGATGACGTCAGTCATCGGACGAGATCTTTTATCACCATCACCATCACCATCACCATCACCATCACCGCCGTGTGCACCGCGTGCCCTCGGAGTGGACACGGCGGGTACACGGCGGGTACTCGACGTGTCCTGAGCGTGGCTAACCGGCTTTTCGCACCCTTGGCGGTCACAGCAGAGCCAGAATCGGCGGTCGATCTTCTGGTGTTTTGGTAGTGCATCGATGATGATGAAACCGGCATCACGACGCACCAGATCGATGGCCTCGAGCTCGTCGATGAGGGCCTTCACGGACACGTCGTCGCTCGGCAGGATGGTCATCTTGATGCGTCTCGGACTGTCCTTCACGTGGCCGTTGTCGCAGGCCATGTTCCACAGTCCGAGGAACAGCAGCCGGGCGTAGGCGCTAACCTCGACGACCTTCTCGTCGGTCCAGAACTCGGGCTTGATTCCACGAATCTTCATGACGCCGCCACCCATTTCACGAGCCAGATGTGTCCCTCGGCGCACTTGTAGTGGACCGTGACGGTGCCGCGGTCGGTGAACTTGAGCGGGTCGCCAGAGGGCGCGCCACACTGAGGGCATGGGTGCTGCCAAGTGGTCTTGGGTTCTGTATCATGGGTCATAGCCCACGACCTCCTGTTCGCTCAGTTGAGGTTGAAGCGGTTAGGTCCCCCCGGTGTTTGCGCACCTCGGGGACCGCTTCGTTTTCAGTCCCCATCCTACCATCTCGGGACCCTAAAATCCTGTCCTGACTAGGCATTTCGCCTTCCTCGTGCTCGGTCTGTAGCTGCTGCTGGCCCCACGTCCTGAGCCGGTCGGCCCAGTCCTGCCAGTGGGGGAGGCAGCGCGGGTGTGTGGTCAGGGTCACGGCGACGGCGATGGCCTCCGCGGGTGTCAGGGGGAACATGGCCGGCTCTCGGTGAACGTCAGCTCGAAGCGCCACACGCCCGTCGTTCCCTTGTCGGTGCTCGCCTGGTAGGTGGTGGCGATGATGATCCGGTCGTTGTCGTCGGGCAGTAGGCCGGCGTCCACGATCCCGTCGAGCAGCCCCTTCACGGTCGGCGCAAGGTTCGATGCGTCGCGGCGTCGATGCTGTGGCGGATAGGTGACGGTGACGGTGAGAGTGCAGTGCCCGTGTTCTTCGACAGACGCCGACCAATGCACCGCTGCGCGCCCGAGGGATCGAAGCGTGGCTGTCCTGCGGGCCTTCTCGCGCCAGTGCATGCGGTCGTTGGCGCTGATGAGTAGCGCGCGCGGGATCTCGATGAGCAGCGTGGTCATGCCGCTCTCGCTTCCGCGCATGGCGGGCACAGATCCCGGCCGACCTCCAGCACGTCCGTCTGCCAGCCACGAGCCTCAGCCGCGTCATAGGCCGCGCGTTGCGTGCTCCAGCCACCGTCGGGCGCGTCGAGCTCGCCAGGGTCCAGAGCGTCGCCACACACGTCGCAGGCGAGCAGCCACGACTCAGCTAGGGCACCGGGGCGGTTCTCCGAGATGATCATCGGAGGCTCCGAAGGCGTTCGACCTCACGCAGATTGCGACGAGTTTGGGCCACCAGAACGGTCGCGGTGATGTTGAACGCGACCGAAAGCGCACAGAACACAACGGTGAGGATGGTGATCATGAGTAGATCACCATGCCCTTGGCGACGCGATCCCAATGCACGATGGACACTTCGAGCGCGTGTATGCGCACCATCGCGCGGCGCCGCAGGGGTGAGAAGAACGACCTGTGATGCGGCCTGTCCAAGTAGTGCACTCGGACCTCGCTGCACGCGACCTTGCGCAGGTAGGGCATGTCGCTGGAATCGAGGACCGACAGCCTGATCTCTGCGCCGCAATCCAGGCAGGGGACGGCAACTGTGGTGGCCGGTAGTCCAGTGGACATACGCGCCAGCGATGCCTTCCAATCGCTCATCGGGACGCCTCCAGCCTGGCAAGCGCCTCGAGGGCGTCGATCACGCGCGCGGCCTCGGCGATGGTGAGGTCGTTGCTGGACTCGAGCTCGTGGCCGATGGAGTCGGTGACGAACTGGTGGAACTCGACCTTGTCGGTGAGTTTCGCATCCTTCGCGGTGGCCCACATCTTGCGCCGCTGCGCCTCGGTGATGAGTCCAGCGGGGCGTTCGGGCTTGTCGGCGGCAGGTTGAGACTTCGGACTCTCGGGTGCAGGTTGAGACTTTGCCGCTCTGGCAGGCTTGGTATTCGATCCGATACCTGCCGCCGACTCGAGCTCGTCCTTCGTCCACAGGTCCAGGGCCACGCCGAAGCGCATCGCGGCGTTGCGGATCGCGTCGCCGATGGTCTCCTTGGCGCTCTTACCGTCGCCTACGCCGATGCGGGTGACGCCACAAACGGTGAGCCTGATCCACAGGTTGCCGGACTTGTCGACGGCGGGCAAGCCGTGCTCATCAAGCGCAAACGGCTCCCATGACCACTCGGGGTCGATGGTGAGCAGCCGGTCGGTCACTGCGGCATGGCCTACGAAGTCGAGGTTCACGCCGCCCTTGGGGAGCTTGCCGATGACGTTCGGCGGGAACGGCTCCCGGAGTCTCGCGAGTGGTGCTGTCTGGTCAGGCATCGATGTCTCCTGTGATGGCGAGCGGGCTGTGCATGGTGGCGTCGAGCGCGGTCAGTGCCCAGGCTTTGGCGGCGTCGTTGGGGACTACGCGCAGCTGCGCGCCGGCCTGCGACACGCCGAGTCCGGGGACCTCGAGGACCTCGCCCGTCGTCGGGTCGATCCACTCGCCCCCGTCCTTGAGCAGACGCGCGACCCACGCGCTGCTCACGGTCTGTGTGGTGACGATCGCGGCGGGCGCGTGCTCCATTGCCCAGATCATCAGCGCGCCGTAGTCGATGACCTTGGCGGCGGGTTTGGTCTGGGTCATCTGCACGGCCCCGATGGCGACCCCGTCCACGATGGCGGCGGTACGGTCGCCGGGGTTGAGCTCGGACCGCAACTCTTGGCGGATCTCCTCGACCCGGTCGCCTACCGCGTCGCGGACGGCGGACGCCATGACGAGACGGGCGGCCTGTTCAGTGGTCAGCATGCTGTTCCTTCCGGGGTGAAGTCGAGGACGTCCTGCGCGAGACGGCGGGCAGCGATCTCGGCGAACCGTTCGTCGCCTTCGATGCCGACCCCGTGCATTCCGAGCGCCTTGGCTGCGACCAGGGTTGAGCCGGAGCCCGCGAAGCAATCGAGCACATTTCCGCCGGGAGGAACCACGACGGACGCCAGTCGAGAGAGCAGCGTGGTCGGCTTCTCGGTTGGGTGGTTCTCGTTGGCTGTCGGCGGGAAGCGCAGCACGTTCGCGACGTCTCTGCGCTGGGGCGGGTTTGGGTTGCCCTTGCTCATGTGGACGATGAGTTCGTGCTGGTTGCGGAACACCGCGCCCATGCCGAGACGCCCCTTGTCCCACACAAGGAGCGGGTGCTGTCGAAGGTCAGCAGTCTCTAGGGCCGCCGCCATCGTTGGCCACATGCGCCAGTCGATGAAGGCCAGCGCGTGCCCGCCGTCGACCAATAGACGACGCCATGCAATGCCGCACTCGCGCATGAGGTAGGCGAATCCAGGCGTGCTCATGGCGTCGCCCATGATCCAGTCGGAGTCTTCGGTAACGCGGGTCATCGACTTGCGAAGAGACCGAGCATTCTCGCGGCGACCGCCAGACGAGAACGGTGGATCCGTCAGCACGGCGTCGAAGGAACCCGCATCGAGCGTGGACATGGTTAGCAGCGCGTCGCCCAGGTACAGGGTCACGAACTCGTCGGAGTAGTAGGGCGTGCTCATATCGCCTTGCTCCATATCTGGATCGATGCTCTGATGTGATCTGGCACATAACCGGGCTCCGGGGTACACATGGGGCAGCCGGGCCCGTGAGGGCACGTGTCGGCGGTCAGGTGCTCGCCGCGCGGGTTGCACTCGCCACAGGTCCGGTCGCCGCAGTAGCCGTAGCGCATGGCCCGTTGCCCGTCGGCCGCGTACACGTCCACGCAGGGCGTGCCCTTGCCGTGCTCGAGGATGGCGTGGCATGTGGCTGCTGCGAGTGCCTCCGCGTCGCTGACGGCCTGCGACGTGTACCCGCCGGGGCACCAGGGGCAGGTCCAGTCCCACGGCGCCCCGGATGCGGGTTCGGCGTAGCGGACAGTCATGTGACGGGTCATGACGTGCCCTCGGGAGCGCACTCCATGCAGTAGAAGGCGTGCCACCAGCCGACGTTTCCGCAGTCGTTGGACATCGGAGGGAGCGCCGAGCAGACCATGAGGTCACCCGCCTCGATCCAGTGGCGCTCGGCCATGTGCCCGTCACAGCGACGGCGCTTGGAGGACTCGCGTGGCTGGCTGTACATCGCCTGGTTGGACCGTCCTACGCGGGTCATGCCGCGCTGCCGGGCCTTGTCGTAGCCGCGTTTGGCTCTTGCGCACGGGTCACAGCGGCAGCCGCAGCGGTAGCCGTTCCGGTCACCGTGGACGTGCTGCACGCGATGGGTGCAGGCTGCGATGGGTCTCACAGTGACACCCCACGCTCACGGAGGCCCATGATGACCTGATCCGCCTCGTCGGTGGTGAGGTCGTGGACGCCGATGCCGGTCATGATCTCGACCAGCGCCTGGCGCTTGTCCGCGTCCGGATCGGGAGCCTCGGCGATGAGGTAGAGCCCTTCGTTCTTCGGGGAGCGTCCCGGCTCAAGTCGAGCCCGGACCCATCCGACGGCGATGCCCTCCTTTCCGGGAGCGGCAACAAGGTCATATGCGATGCGCTGTTCAAGCCGTGCCCCCGGCTGGATGCGCGGGTCGTCCGGGTCGGTTAGCCGTACCGGTGCGGGGACGGGCGGAACACTGGCGGTCACGTTCTCGGCGTACGTTTCGGCGTTCATTCCATGCTCCTGATTGCGTAGGTGGCGCCCGCGAGGAGTGCGAGCGTGATGAGGGCAAGGCCGCCGACGACAAGGGCGGCGATGAGGACACGGCGGCGGGGAGTCATGGCGTGACGATCCGCTCTCCGACGCAGACCAGTTCGAAGTCGTCGACGGGGCCGCACTTAGAGCACGTGGTAACCGTGTCGGTGGATACTCCGTAGTACGCGGATGGGTCGGCGTGGTCAGTGGAGATGACCTGATCGGCGCGCACGAACCGGCTGCACTGCGGACACACAAAGCGCCAGTCGTAGAAGGTGAACGGGTCGGTGATCATGACCGCTCCAGTGCGACGATGATCCGGCTGAGGGCAGCGACGTGGTTCTGGGCCAGCAGGTACGCGACGATGTTGAACGGACGGTCCGTGGCTGCGTCCTGCCGGGCGACGATGGCCTCAGCCAGCTGGTCCGTCCAGAACGGGGCGTAGCGGGCCATGACTGCGGCGACAACGGGGCTCATGAGGCCACCGCGATTGGTAGTGGCTCGTCCTGCGCGGCCTCGGACCATGCGACGCCTTCGTCGTACCAGACGTCGACCGGACCGGCGTACGTGAACGGCTCCTCGCGACGGCCGTCGTACACCAGGCACTCCAGGCCGGCCTCGGAGATGTACTCGACCGCCCAGCACTCAAACCCGCTGACGGTCGCCTCCTCGTCGGTCCAGGTCTCCTCGTCGCGGGCATCCCAGTTGGGCGGGCGGCGACGACATGGAGCGTCGAGGACCGCATGGCAGAGGAGGACAACGCGCGTCTCGCCGTCGACCGTCTCGATCGTTAGCTCGTGCGTGCCGCTCATGACTGCCCCCGGAGACGCCGCCATGCCCGTTCAGCGCCAGCCATGAGCGCGACCAACAGCGCCGAGAGGACGAGCCAGCCGACGATGACGGCGAGCGCGATCAGCAGGCCGGTCATCGGACCCACGCGATGACGATGACCGCGCCGATGAGGGCGAGGATTGCGAGGCCGAGCATCGGGGGGATACGGCGCAGGAGGGCGATCATGGCTCGACCACCTGCACGCGGGCCTCGATGGCGGCCGCATAGTCGCGGTTCTCCTCGGCCAGGCGACGACATAAGGTCTGGATCTCATCCAGCAGATAGATGGAGACGTCGGCGCTCGCGGAGTCGAAGCGGTGGATCCCGGACGTGAAGCCGTTACGGCTCAGTCGCCACGGCGGGGCATCGCTGCTCCGCACTCGGCGCATCATGATCTCATCGGCCACCGTCTGAGCCTGCTTGGCGCGACGGAGGTACTCGTCCGCATCGCGCAGGGCCTCGCGTGCCGTGCTCATCGGAGGCCCGCCCATCCGCGGAGCGCGTCGGACAGGACGGACAGGGCCGGGATGCCCAGCCACGCCCCGAAGCACAGGGCCAGGCCGGTGACGATGCCCCACAGGATGGCCGACGGCCACGACATCGGCTCAGGCTCACGGTCCACGGGGTGGGCCACGGGGTTGTGGCGGGATGTCAGGCTGCTCATGAGCGCCACTCCGCTCCGCGGTACGTCTGGTTGTTGATCGCGACGGACATGGCCTCAAGGTCAGGCTCGGCCGGCGACTCGACCCAGTCCTTCACGACGAGCAACGTGCCGCCGTCATCCTGGACGACGAGTCGCGCGAGCTCACCCAGTGGCGCGTGGAACGGCTTGGGAGGGGTGTCGTAGTCGAAGGCCCAGTGGCGGTCGAGAAGCTCCATCGTGGCGCGGCGGGCATCCTCGCGGGTGGGAGCGACCACGGTCAGGTAGCCGTTGCAGTCGGCCCACTTCGCGATCGGGTGAGGATTCGCCCACTGGCCGGCGCGGCGGTACTGCACGCCGAACGTGATGTAGGTAAGCGTTGATCTGGCCTCTGTCTGAGCCATCATGTAGCCTCTTCCTTGAGAGATGGCCCGGTCCTGCGACCGGGCTGTTTTTCGTTTCTTGCTGTGGTGGGCCAGTGAGGCGAGCGCCTTCCCCTGCAACTCGCCCCACCGGCGGGGCCCGCTCTCCGGCTCTGGGGGAACCGGGCGGGGGATCAGGGGGCGGCTATGGACTGGCGTTCGATGTAGTCGGCCACGGCCTGCACGGGGATCCGCCACAACTTCTTGCCGCTGCGGAACGCGCCCTTGAGTGAGCCGTCCTTGATGCGGTCCCTCACGGCGTCGCGGCCGATCCCTAGGACGTGGGACGCCTCGGCCACGCTGTAGGGCTGGGGCGGGAGGTCGCGGTACGTCATGCCGCCACCAGGCCCTGAGAACCGGAGATGATTTCGGCGGCGAGGCGGCCCGACTGCCCATACCGACGCTTGTACTCGCGGAATCCGAGCCCAAGCGCTGCGGCTGCCTCTGCCAGTTTCGCAACGTGTTTGCGGCCGTAGGATCGCGTGCAGACTTGGCAGATCCGCCCGCGGCTGCTCTGCATGAGCGCGTGGCCCGCCGAGCACGTCGTCTTGCGCGCATTCAGGGCGGCCGGGCTGTTGCCGGAGACGACCGTGTTATGCCTGATCGTCACGACTTGCAGATGCTCCGGGTTGCAGCACGTGCGATTGCCGCAGCCGTCAGGGCCGTCGTGGTCTAGTACGTAGCCCACTGGGATGGGGCCGCGCTCCCTTAGCCAGACCACCCGATGAGCTTGCAGTGTCATCTGTTTGTACTCGGGACTCAGCGCGCGCGGAGACATGATGTGTCCGTAGATCGCCCCGGAATACGTCTTCATCCACAGCCAGCACCCAGACTCGTCCCGCCTGATCTTGGGGAGGACGTACGTCTCGTACCACCCGGGAGTGGCGATGGCCTCGATTGCGAAGGCGTCGTTCTTCGCGTGAGGGCTCATGCTGCGTAGCCCGCTACGTGAGACACCTTGGGCACAAAGAGAGAGCCGCGAGGGGCGTCGAGCGCCTTCTCGATGGCGAGGGCCGTCATGGGGGAGCAGGTGTTGCGCTTGCCCGATCGCAGGTGGCCGACGAGCGCCGGCGAGACTCCGAGGCGATGAGCGAGGGACCGCACTGAGTACCCCCTGAACGTCATGTACGAAGCGAAGGCTTCGTGGCTGATGAGCCGCACTTCAAACCTTCCGGTTGTCATGGCTTGCATGTAGACGAACGTAGCACGTAGCGCGCTACGCCGCAAGATGTAGACGCGAGTGTCTACGCGGCGTGTCGTCACATCTGCCGCGTTTTGGGACTTACAAGCGTGGAATCTGTAGACGAACTGTCTACGATGCTCGTAGCGGATAGTCCTGGACGTAGAGGAGAGTACGTAGACGTGAGGCAACTACCAACCCAATGGGCCAAGCTCGCTGAGTCCCGCGGCATCGCAGGATCAGCCAACGCACTCGCCCTGCGGGCAGGGATCGCGACCACGACCCTAACGCGCCTCGTGTTCGGGGAGAGCAGCAGCCCCGCCACGATCCGCAAGGTCGCGGAAGTGTTGGGTGTCAGCCAGGAGCAAGTACGCGACCTGGCTGGCATCCCGACACCGCTCGGGGTCTGGGTTCCTCCGGAACAGGCGAACCAGCTGGACCGGCCGACGAGGGATGCCCTCGACGAGCTGATCTTGGCGATAGCACGAAGGGGAGATGGGAGCCATGCAGAGCGACAGCCAACGCAGAAGAGTCCTGGGGTCGTCCTAGAGGCGGCCGAGTCTACGCAACTAGGGAGGCAGTCGCAGCCGTCAGAGCCTGGTCAGCGACCAGCGCCAGCCCCGTAGGGCCCAGAGCGGAGTCGATGAGCACGATGCCCCGACCGTTGACGAGGATCGCATCCGCGCCGAGCTCGTCGACGTAGACGACGCGGAGGCCGAGCAGCGACAGGATGCCTAGGGGTGGGGTGCACATATGCGCCGCATCATGGCACCCCGGGGCAGACATTCCCCAACCGGGGCCCGTTCTCTAAGAACTTCCTCATCTGGCTTAGGCCCTTCGGAGCCTCTTCCCAGGCTTCCTGTGTAGTGGTACCTTGGCTACTTAGGCCAGCAGACTGGCTAGCAGGGACACCGTTCTACGCGTAGAAGCCGAGGTTTCCTAAACCATGTGTCGGAGGTTCGAATCCTCCCAGGGCCGCCGTATAACCCCTAGTGGGGGCGGTGAACTGAGGCCAATACGGCGTAAGCGTGGGGGTTCATAGGCTAGCAGATAGGCTAGCAGGGATGGGGAGACATGAGTGATGGAAGACCGAGCACGGACGACCTACTTGGCGTTGGCGCTGACTGGCTCGACGACGGGCAGACTGTCGACGACGCGATGGACGAACTAAGAGGTCGGGTCGTGACCTACGTTCCGGCTCCAAGCAATCTGGAGTGGCCCGACGGCGATCTGGCCGAGCGCCGGGCGATCTTCGTGTACGAGGGCGCTCGGCTACAGGCTGCGGCCGTCGCCGCCCCGGTCGTCCCTGAGCCATGGAGTTCTAGGGACCAAGCCTTCCGCGCCCAGTTTCTGACTGTGATCGGGATGATGTGCGGTCCGGATCGCAAGGGCTCACCCGAGGAGCTGCACGACGACTGGGTGCGGGCTTACGAGGTCATGGGCTGGGCCTACGGCCCGGTGCGCGACCCGGAGGCGAAGACCCACCCGGACATGGTCCCGTTCGACCAACTGGACCCGCGCGAGCAGATCAAGGATGAGGTGTTCGTCCGGCTGTGCGAAATCGCCCGAGTCTCGATCCACGACGAGTGGGAGGGGCAAGCATGATCAACGCCGGAACCGTCCAGCTGGAATGCCCCGACTGTGGCGAACGGGTCGACATTCCGGTCACGGTCGTCATCACGAAAAAGCGGGACGGGATCGCCTACCTATCGGCAATCCCGGACGTAACCCCATTCCGGGAGCACTACGAGACCGGGCACGTCCCCGATGAGGCCAGCCATGGGTGAGCCCCTGCTGATCGGAACTCTCGACCATAGGACCGCTGCGCGGCTGGTCGTCGCCAAGCACTACCTGCACCGACGCCCGCCCATTTCGTACGCGTTCGGGCTATACGTCCACGGCGCGCTCATGGGGGTTGTCACCTACGGCATCCCCGCATCGCGGCACCTGCAAAAGTCGGCCTGCCCCGGCGGCCCCGATAAGGTGATCGAGTTGAACAGGCTCTGGCTGGACGACGCCCTGCCGAAGAACTCCGAGTCGTGGTTCGTATCCAGAACGCTTCGGATGCTGCCGCCGCTCATCGTCGTCTCCTACGCCGACCCGCTCCACGGCCACTACGGCTACGTCTACCGGGCGCTGAACTTCCACTACGCAGGCTGGACCGACATGGAACGCAAGACGCCCCGGTTTGACTACATCCCGCATGACCCGACCAAGCACACCCGCGAGGCATTCCGCAGCGGCTACGCCTTCAAGCGCCGTCGTGTCGCCAAGGTCAAATACTGGGTCGCCACCGGCACGCCCGCTCAACGGCGCTCCCTCATCCAAGAGTGCGGATGGCCGTCCCTCAGCTGGAAAGCTTTACCGCCGCCAATCCCTGAAGCGATCGAGAGCGACGTGACGGCATGACCACTAACGAGAACGCTGACGAGATCCACGTCCTTCCGCTGAATGACCTGATCGACCACGGCGTTGAGGACTGCATCTGCGGGACGACTACCGAGCCTTGTCCACGTGAAGATGGGTCGATGGGCTGGCTTGTCATCCACCACTCGCTCGACGGGCGCGAGAATCAGGACCCCGACTATGGCGAGGCGAGGCGGCCATGAGCGACCGATTCATGGTCGTTGCTGAGGACGGGTTCGGCTCCGCGAACGGCGAGACCGTCGAGACGTTCGACACGATCTCCGAGGCTGCCGCGTTCATCGCCAACCCACCAGAGGCATGGCGGGGGCACGTCCGCTTGTGGCCGTTCGGGTTCGCTGTCTATCAGGCATATCGGGTAGACGAGGGGGACTTCCGGTGACCCGCTCCCGCCGTGGCGCTGGCAGCACCTACCGCAACAAGAGGGAGCAGACATGACACTGACCGAGTTCCTGCTGGCCCGTATCGCTGAGGATGAGGCGCCGACGTACGAGCTCATCCCAGGCAGTAGCCGCCTCCCGGCGGGGTGGGTCGGGCATTGGTGCCTCATCTGCGACACAATCGAGTACGACAGCACGGTGGATGACGGTCGGCTCGACCGCGAGCACGAGGACCTCATCCACCAGCACCAGCGCGTCCTGGCCGAGTGCGCAGCCAAGCGGCAGATCGTCCAAGACTGCATCGATCAGGCCGCGTGGATCGACAACGACCCGCAGGCAGGCGACGGCGGCAAGGGGCGGCTGTACTGCTACCAGGACGTGGTGCGCATCCTCGCCCTGCCGTACGCCGACCACCCCGACTATCAGGAGGTTTGGCATGTCTGAGGAATGGCTTCCCGTGCTCGGGCAGGAGGGCTTCTATGAGGTGTCATCTGACGGCCGAGCGAGGTCTGTCGATCGGTGGTTCATCCGTTCCGATGGTCACCGACAGCGCCGCGTCGGCCGGGAACTTGTCGCTACGCCATCGGGTCGTGGATACCCGTCCGTCATGCTGCGCCATGGACTCAGGCGCAAGGTCCATGTTCTTGTCTGCGAGGCGTTCCATGGCCCCAAGCCCAGCAGCGACCTTGAGGTGGCTCACTGGGATGGCAACATGGCCAACAACAGCGCGACGAATCTCAGGTGGGCCACCAAGTGTGAGAACAGCGCCGATACCCGACGGTATGGACTGAGTCCGTTGATCCCCGGCGAGGGCGGGGAGCGCAACGGGAACGCCTCATTGACATGGGCGATCGTTGATGCGATCCGAGAAGCCTGCGCAGCCGGAGCCACTCAAGCGTCGCAGGCGATCCGATTCGCAGTCAGCAAGTCACAGGTGCAGAACATCGTCAGTGGAAAGCACTGGGACGAGGCGTGGCGGCTGTGAACCGTCGCGCGTTCGGCACCAGAGGTGATATTCTTGCGTCACGCAACTCCCGCGCGATTGACCCCGCGCCCCGAGCGCTCGGCCCTAGCAGGCCGGGCGCTCGTTTCGTTGTCGCCGACTACGACGAGGCCATGGCCGAAGCCAGGAAGGCCGTGCAAGTGGCGCTGGTAGAGGCCGAGAAAGCTGCCGCAGACGCCAAGGGCGGCCCCGACCTGTCGCTTGTATGGGGGGTTGTGCTACTCGCTGCCGCATGGGTGGCGCTCATCATCATGTGGGCGCTATGACCCGCGGCCGCCGTGGCGCGGGCAGCACCTACCGCAACCACGGCCCGAGGTTCGGATGCCCGGCCGTGGTCGACGGCACCCGCCCCCCGCACCGCTGCAAGGCGCAGCACGTCGCGTCCATGAGCATCGGCACCGGGGACACACGCCGACGCATCACCGCGAGGCGTGCCACCAAGACCGAGGCCCTCGACGAGCTGACCCGGATGCGGCTCAAGCTACAGCAGGGCATCATCCCCGACAACGCCACCCTCAGCGAGTGGCTCGCGGCGTGGATGGTGATCCGCCTCGAGGAGTACGAGGCGGGTGAGCTGAAGTGGACCGCGCTGCAGGCCAACCGCAGCCACGTCGCGAACTGGCTCAAGCCGCTGCTCGGCAAGGTCCGGCTGCAGGAACTGACCCCGGAGCACGTGCGGCAGCTCAAGCGGTCGCTGAACCGGGCCGGGCTGGCGGCGCAGACTCAACGCAACGTCCACACGACGCTACGTGCGGCGCTGCGGCGGGCGATGGCTGACCGGCGGATCACGTACAACCCGGCCGAGGTCGAGGCCGCCCCGCGCCGGTCGAAGGTGACCGCTACCAGCCATCGGGCGTTGGGCCTCGAGCTGGTGACCGGCATGTTCGCGATGTGCGAGACGCCGCGGGAACTGGCCCGGATCACGGTCGGGCTGACGACGGGGCTGCGGCCGGGCGAGATCCTCGGGTTGCGCTGGTCGGATGTGGACCTGACCTGCTGGCCGGAGCGCGCCGGTGCCCCAAGGGTTGTGAGCGGGGCTGTGCGCGTCGCTGCGACCCTGGCGCGGGTTGAGGGGGCGCTCGTGCGCACCGAGCCGAAGACGGTCAGCAGCGTGCGTACGATCCCGCTGCTGCCCATGACCGCGGCGGCGCTGTACCAGTGGCGGGCCGAGTCGGGCGGCGAGGGTTGGGTGTTCCACGGGTTCCGCGGGCCCGGCTTCCCTGAGGCGCCGGAGCGTGACGGGCGGGCATGGCGGGCGGTGACGTGGCGGGTCGGGATCGCGGACTTCACGCCGCACGGCGGACGGGCCACGGCAGGCAGCGTGCTCATGAGCCTGGGCGTGCCGCTGCCGGTCATCGCCGACATTCTCGGCCACAGCCAGGTGTCCACGACCGCCGACTGGTACATGCACTCAGACGAGGCGCAGCGGCTGGATGCGATCACGGCGTACGGCGCAGCACTCACCGCGGGCTGACCCCGGACACAGCACAACGCCCCCCATCCGAAGATGGGGGGCGTTGTGCCTCGACGATGCGACGAGGTAGGGGCTCAGGTGGCGCGCATCCAGATCGCGTGACCGTCGCCTGAAGTACCGCTGATACTCGTTCCGATTGGGATGAGATTCCCGCCCTTGGACTCATGGCTGCGGTCGAGGCCGTTGGCATAGAAGTTAGGCCCGTTCCAAGCACCCAGCGCCGAGTAGAAGGAGCCCATCACCGTGGCCGAGGCGTCGTCCAGAGCGACGACGAGACGGTAACGATCCCCTGCGGATAACCATACGGGCGTGACGAAAGGGACAGTCTGGATGTAAACGGTGTTGTCCATGACCGTGCTGACACTCTTGGCAAGCACGGCGCCACTTGAGTCAATGACGGCGACCTGGACGTTTCCGGCTGCAACCCCCACGCCGAAGGTGACGCCTGAAACCTGCCGGGCCCGTTTCGGGATGACAAGTCCGAACCAGGCGCAAGCGGTCCCGTCGATGGGGCAGAGCATGTTGCAGGAGTTGGGGGCGATGGTCTGTATCAGTTCGGGGTAACGGTTCACCGGGGGGACGACAGTGCCACCCCATTCCACGAGATTGCAACCGGGGCCAGCGTGGTCGGTGTGCTTGGCCGGGTTGAAGAACGTGGTCTTGAGTACGTTCTGGTCAGAGTCCGCGCCGAAGTTGGTGTCCATGGTATTGCCCTCGAACCTGCCCGGTTCGAGGACGCTTCGGCTACCGTTCCAGTCAATCGCTTGGGTGTTGGATTCCATCGATGTCCCGCTGATTTGCAGCCCGTCCGTGGACGAGTCACCCTTGATGCCGGTGGTGCAAGATGCGATTTCGCCGCCGTAGAGGTGAGTGTTGTTGGCCCCACTAGCCCCGCCGATGTGGTCGATACCAATACCGCATGAGGCTATGTAAGGGTTGGTGATGAACGTGTGAAGGGCCCCATCCGTCATCCGAACACCGACCGGCCATGTCAATAGTTTGACGTTTTCAACCCGGCAGGTTGATGCCCGGTTGAGGCTGAGTCCAATGCCGCCGCCAGAGTCAGCAGGCCCAGGGCCGCCCAGTGTGAAGTTTTTGAAGGTCCAGCCGCCCAGCCCTACGGTGCCCGCGAATACCAACCCCGAGGATCCCGCAGGGAAATAGAAGATCGGGGCTGTTTGTCCCCAGCCCTCGATGGTGCAGTTGCTCAAGTCTGGCAAGACGATCGTTCCGGCCTCGTTAATGGCATAGTTGCCACCAACGGGTTTCACAAGAATGCGCGTCCCGGGCAGGGTGATCGCGGCGACTGCTGCACCGAGGGTCGTATGGGTGCCTGACCCGTCATCGGCCACAATGAACGTCGCCAGGTGATCGCGGTGGGCGTATGTGGCGGGCAGGCGCGCGGCGGCGACGGTCCCCGTCAGGTTGGCCGCGGGGAATGCGGCGAGGGCCGCGTCGACCCCGTCGCCCCACGCGTCCGTGCCGGGCTGTCCTGGTGCAGGATGGATCATGTCAGTCCTCCTCGGTGGTGGGGATGCTCGGGAACGCCATGGGGACTCCTAGGTCTGGTCGGCGATGAGCTGCATGGTGCGGTCGTACGCCCGGCGCCAGGTGGCCTTGTGTCCGATGACCGGCCCCTGGGTGGTCGGGACGCAGTATTCCCACGGGTTCGGATGGCTAGCGCGTGTCCATCTGCGGACCCTGGCCCGGGTCATCCCCCGAGCAGCATGTTGACTAGGGCGACGATGAGGCCGCCGAAGAGAGCAGCGACGACGGCAGCGACGGCAATCCACTGCCCAGTGCTGGCGCGGCGGTCGGTAACCTGCTCCACACTCCCGCGCTTCTCAGCACGGAGTTCGCCCAGCATCGACTTCACATCGCCGAGCCCGGTCGTGAGGCTGCTGATGGCGAGGGTGAACGTCTCGCCCTGCTGTTTGAGTTGCTCCTGGCCCGCTTTCTCGGCCTTCTCTGTAGCGAGTTGGGATGCGATGGTCTGCTGGTCGCGCGCCTTCTCGGCTGCGGCTAGGGCGGCTTGCACGGCTTTCTCGGCTGCGATCATCGCGGTCTCGACGGTGCGCTGGTTGTCAGCCTTCAACTCAAGGCGGTGGGCCTCACGGATCGCATCCGCTCGACGCTCGGAGGCGAACCGTTCGGTGTTGATGGTTTCGGCACTCGTGAGTTGGAGTTCCGCCCACTCCTGGACAGAGGCGATTTCGCGTTCGAGTGTTTCGATGGTGCGGACGGTTGGGTCCGGCACCTGGCGCATGTTGGGGGCCGCCGTCGGCTCGTTGCTCATGTCAGCTCAGCGTCGTGGTCGGCGGCGTACCGGCATCCGACACGGGGTCAACGGCGTGCCTCGGGAGGGGGGTCAGCGTCTCGGCGCCGGACAGACTCGGCGAACCATCCGTGGTTGCGGCTGACGCGATGCTCATGAGCACCGACAGCACCGTGGCGAGCAGCACCACCATGCCGATCACGGGCCACCGGACCTCGTTGAACGCGGCGGTGGTGCCGATGGTGGCGATGGCCGTCTGTGCGGCGGTCTTGAGGGCACGCTCAGCAACGGCACGCCAGAATGCGAGGGTCCACATCACTTGGCCTCCGCCCAGCCGGTGGGCACGTCGCCCTCGATGACGCCGATGAGCGACTTCCGACCGACAACCGTGACAGGCACGTCGGTACGGAGCTTGGGGTTGGTGTCGTAGGCACGGACCAGCACAACGCCCGGACCGGCCACCGGCAGGCCCATGTTGCCGTACTGGGTACGCGTCAGGTAGTTCGCGTCGGCGAGTTCCTCGGGACTCTGAATCCAGCGAGCCTTAATCTGGTCAGTGACGAAGACAGCCGGATGACCCGACCACTTCATGAACGTGTGCGGTGCCATGTCGTCCTCCTGGATTGGTTCGGTGTGTACGTCGAGCTTGAACGCGTGGCTGGTCAGGGACTGGTAGCGGTCCACGAACCCGGCGTCGCTGTAGGTGGCGAGGGTGAGCGGGTTGGTGACGGTCGCCTCAAGGTCCGGGTGACCGCCAACCAGGCCGTTCTGGTGGGCGAGGTACTGGCTGATCTGCAGCGCCGCGGCCCAGACCTTGCCGCCGCCCTCACGGTCGCCCACGTGGATGTGCTGGGCGAACGTGTCGTCCTTGCGGCCGTCCTGGTTGACGTCGTTCCCGCGGACGTACGAGAGGCAGTCGAGGAGCCGGAACATGGCCGAGCACGCAACCCAGACCTTCGTGGCCGGAGTGCGGCCGAGGAAGTCGACGAGCACGAAGTCCTGGAAGTCACCGGGGCCGCCGTGGATGCCGGCCGATGCGCCGGAGTAGGACGGGCTGCCCTGTACCTGCTTGATCGTGACCCCGGCGTACTGCTGGTCGAGCCAGAACTGGGCGAGCTGCGTCTTGCGGAGCATCGACGAGTTAATGCCCGAGCCGAGGGAGCCGCCGACGAACTTGGGCCGGAACGAGGTGGGGACGATGGAGGGCATGGCGCTCCTAGCGGTAGAAGATGGACGCTCAGATCCCGATGCGCGTCACGACGACGGTCGTGTCTTGTGTCCCGTGCCAAGTCGTATTCGGTGCGACGGGCGACTGTCTGACGCGACAGGTC
>Ga0209123_1001784_pt1 | contig 19970 bp, 18 predicted proteins | sample BarGraIncu00431A_FD_184500 | JGI IMG/M metagenome (GOLD analysis project Ga0209123, IMG submission 184500) | Arctic peat soil microbial communities from Barrow, Alaska, USA - Barrow Graham LP Incubations 004-31A (SPAdes) (version 2) | ecosystem: Environmental > Terrestrial > Soil > Wetlands >... | reverse complement strand
AATAATGCATACCCTACTGCAGCACCATATCCATAGTTATTATTTACAAATGCAGTTCTATAAAGATACATAACCATTGTCATAGTTGCATTATTAGGATCTCCTGATCCATTTGATAATGCATATGGAATATCAAATGATTGCATTCCTCCAATTAATGATGTTATGACAGAAAATAATATTGTTGGTCTTAATAAAGGAATCGTTATTGACCAAAATCTTTGTGTTTTTGATGCTCCATCAACAGTTGCAGCTTCATAAAGTTCTTCGGGAATATTCTTAATTCCCGCCATAAATATTATCATACTATATCCAAACCACATCCAGAAGGAAGTAAGTGACACTATGCCTCTAGAATAATTTTCACTCATAAGAAAGTTTATTGGTTCTTTTATTAAATGAATATTCATCAATATTTTATTTACTGTTCCTGCTTGCCAATCAAATAAAAACGCAAACAATATACCAATTGAAGTTGCGGTAACTAGATTAGGAAAGAAATATACTGCTCTGAAAATGTCTTTACCTCTTAATCTTGCTTCATTTAGTACTACAGCTAATATTAATGCTAAAACCAATTGAGGAATACCCCCACATAGCCACATAATCCAGGTATTAGCTATGGACTTTAAAAAAACAGGATCTGCAAACAATCTTGAATAATTTGCAAGACCTACAAATTTAATATTTTTTGACATACCGTCCCATTTAATAAAACTTACATATAAGGAATAAATCATAGGATACAATTGAAAAATAAGAAATGTTATAAAAAACGGTGCGATAAATAATAATCCATACTTTTCTCTATCTATTTTACCTTTAACCAAAGTGACACCCCCCTATTTTTTTAATTAGCCTTATTTACTTAAAAACAGTTAATAAGGCTAATTACTATTTATTTTCTTTTACATGTCACCTAACTAATCTACTTTTAAGTCAGGATATGCATTTACTACATCAGCTTTGAATTTTTTAAGAAAAGCATCTTTTGAAGCTGTTTTACCGAGTATTAATAAGTCTACTTCTTTATTCCAAGCAGTATTAATAGTATCATCATATTCTGTAAATAATTTACCATTAACTCCTTTAACAAGTTCTGTATATACTTTATAAACGTTTTGGCCCTTTAAGTATTCATTATTTCCTGCATCTGTAGTTGATAATGCAGTTTGAGTATCTGTATTATTCATAAAGTCACCTTTATCTTTTGCCTGTGCTGTCATGAAGTCTGTATTGGTAGTTAAATACTTAACAAACTGCCAAGAATTATCTTTTTCTGTACTATTCTTAGATATTCCAAGCCAAGTTCCACCCCAATAGTATGGTGTTGGAGCTTTAACAAATCCATAATTGCCAGTTTCCTTTGGAGCATCTACTCCTAAAACAAAAGCAAGTCCCCAAGTTGGAAGCATATACCCAAATGTAGTTTTATCTGACATAGATCCAGTCCACGCTGGTGTCCATTGATTAAATTTAGCATCTAAACCATCTTTTCTAATTTGAGCAGCTTGATCAAGATACGTCATCATTTTAGAATCGATAGTTAATTTACCATCTTTTACCCATCCCTGAGTACGACTGCCAATAGCTACATTTACTAATTCATTATATCCAGCTAATAACTTAACCTTTCCTGCACTCTTAGTTTTAAGAGTCTGTCCTAATTTGATAAAATCTTCTGTTGTTGTCATCATTTTCTGAATTGCAGCAGGATCATCTGTTCCAAGATACTGCTTTGCAATACTTCTCTTATAGAAGAATCCACCTGGTGTTGCCTGCCAAGTTAAAGCTCTAATTGACTTATCGCCTTCATTTCTTCCAAGATCTACAGTATATGGTACCATTTTAGTAGTAAGTTTCTCTGCATTATAAGGTGCTTTTGACAAATCCTCATAATAGTCTGTGTTTGTAAATTTCTTTACATAAGCAGATTCTGCTAAGAAAACATCTGGTCCACCAACACCAGCACTCATTGTAGAAGATATTTTAGTTGTATATGCACTATTATCATTTGGTATTGAAACAAGTTGAACCTTAATATTTGGATAAGCTTTGTTAAACTTAGCTATAATCCCTAGGTCCTTAAGCTCAGTATTCCATGACCATACCTTTATAGTTCCTTTATAATCTGCTGGTGCTTTTGCGGCACCTGTAGTTGCTGTTTTTGAGCTCGAATCTGTTTTTGTAGCTGTACTTGATCCACAACCAGTTAACATTGAAGTAGCCATTATTGTTGATAAAGTTAACATTGCAAATTTCTTCAAATAATTTTTTTTCATTATTGTCCCCCCCATTAAATCTATTTTATCTATTAATAAACAACATTCTTAAAAGAATATTATAATATCAATCAATTTTTAATAAACCCGTGTTTAATATGAATTAAAAATGTAAATTGATTTATTTTAGAGCCTTACACGAATTTCTTTCAATCAAGTCAATAGGCAATGTATAATTTGCTGAAAAATTCGAATTACTCTCGATTGATGTTATTAAAGTATTTGTTGCAATGGATGCCATCTCAAGAAGTTTCATTCTTACAGTTGTTAACGCTGGATTTATATATCTTGCAACCTCTATGTCATCAAATCCTACTATAGAGATATCTTCTGGCACATTTAAATTAGCTTCTTCGATAGCCTGTATAGCTCCTATTGCCATCATATCATTCCCACAAAATATTGCAGTAGGTATTTCCTTTTGAAGAAGTTTCTTTGTAGCATTATACCCTCCACTGATTGTAAAATCACCTTTAACAATTAAATTATTTTCTACAGCAATCCCTGCATCTGTTAAGGCGTTTTTATAAGCATTAAACCTTTCTATTCCGGATAAGTTTTCCGATATTCCTACTATATGTGCAATTTTAGAATGTCCAAGTCCAATTAAATAATTTGTAGCTTTGTATGCTCCATAATAGTTGTCAGCATTTACGATTATACATTTATTGTAAACTTCTTCATCTGATTTCACCGCTTGATCTAATAGTGCGACCCTGCAACCAGAATTTATAATTTCTTTTATTTCTGGTTCTCCATTTTTTTCTCCTATAAAGATACCACCAGATACAGTCTTATTATAAAAAATTTCTTTTACTTTTTTATAATCCTTTTGTTTACTTACTATGGAAACAAGTACGTTATAACCCATTTTGCTTGCATTTTCAATAACCGATCCGGTAAATGGTGTAAAGTAAGAACTACTCGTAACTTGTTTACCATTAGGGTCTTTCTTCATATCAATTATAAAAAGACCAATTATTCTGTTTTTAACTCCTGCAAGCATTCTAGCAGATGCATGTGGTACATAATTATTTTCCTTTATTATCTGCTGAATTTTTTTTCTTGTTTCATCTGGAACATTATCATAATTATTAATTACCCTTGAAACGGTGCTTCTTGAAACTCCTGCAATTTTTGCAATGTCTATACTGTTCATTCCGCACCCCCATTTTTAAATTTAAACGCGTGTTTATAATGTAATAGTACTATAATCTTTCATGCTTTTCAACTTATCATATGCTGAGATTTCCTCAGATAACCATGTTTTAACAGAATTTACTCCATTTACATCCCAATTGCTCTCTTTCTTACAGAATCGTTTACATTTTTTTTTAGAATTTAAAAGTATCTAATATGCCTTTAAGACTTTCAGCCTTATCATTTAATAACATTTAAACTATTTGTTAATGATGCATTGGTCAATTCATTTGAAATTAATACTCTATTATTATCCAAAGCATCATTATCTGCTTTATTTATTACAAAAAAATTAAGGAGGGAGACCCTCCTTATATAATTAATTTCCCATTTCTACTTCTATTTCATGTGCTTTTCCATCAGCAAATACAGGTAATATATCACCTTGTATAACTTTCCCATCCACAGTTATTAGCTTAACTCCTTTGCAAATGTGTTTCGGATTACTTACTTTAATATTATATATATCTCCTCTATATGATCTCTTAATTTCAAATTCATTCCACTCTTTTGGAATGCAAGGATTTACACTTAGTCCATCATATTCAGGTTTTATCCCTAAAATGAACTGAGTAATTGCAAAATAATTCCATGCAGCAGTTCCTGTAAGCCAAGAATTTTTAGCTTGGCCATGTCTTATTGCATCACGTCCAGCAACCATTTGTGAATAAACATAAGGTTCTGTCTTATGTATCTCACTTATGTCTTCAATAAAAGCTGGAGCTATCTTTTTATATACGTCAAATGCCCTATCCCCTCTACCTAAAACTGTTTCAGCAATCATTATCCATGGATTGTTGTGACAAAATATTCCAGCATTTTCCTTATAACCAGGTGGATAAGATGTAATCTCACCAATGTTTACATCATACTTTGTGTAAGCTGGTGTCAAAAGCATTGTTCCATATTTGGTATCTAATTTTTCCTTTACAGAATCTAGTGCCTTTAAAGCTAAACCTTCTACTACCCCAATGCCTGCCATTACACAGAACCCTTGTGATTCAATATATATCTGTCCCTCATCGTTATCTTTACTACCAACCTTATTGCCAAAAGCATCATATGCTCTTAAAAACCAATCTCCGTCAAATCCCTTTTCTATAACTGTTTTTCTCATATTATCAATATGAGTTCGTGCTATTGTAGCATCTTCACTTAATCCAACTCTTTTGCACAGCTCTACATACTCTGGTCCTATAAACACGAACATTCCAGCTATAAGAACAGATTCCGCAACTCTTCCATCTGGATCTCCAAATGTTTGAAAAGACTCATCTGGTTCTGTAGAAAAACAGTTTAAATTCAAACAATCATTCCAATCGGCTCTTCCAATTAAAGGAAGTCCATTAGGCCCAAGATTATTTACAACATGATAGAAAGAACGTTTTAAATGTTCCATAAGTGTATCTTTTATACTATCATCACAATTGAAAGCCACGAGTTCCTTTAGTATACTAAAATCTCCAGTTTCCTTTATGTAAGCTGCAGTACCTAATATTAACCATAATGGATCATCATTAAATCCCCCACCAACTTCGAAGTTACCCTTTTTAGTTAAAGGTTGATATTGGTGATAAGCTCCACCATCCTCAAATTGTGTTGCTGCTATATCAAGTATTCTTTCTCTTGCTCTACCCGGAATCTGATGAACAAAACCAAGTAAATCCTGATTAGAATCCCTAAAGCCCATACCTCTTCCAATTCCAGATTCAAAATATGATGCACTTCTAGACATATTAAACGTTACCATACATTGATAAGGATTCCATATATTAACCATACGATTTAGCTTATCATCATCACTTTTTATGCTATATTTTGATAGTAAATTAAGCCAATATTTACTTAAAGCATCTAATCCCTCTTCTACTTGTATATCAGTATTAAACTTTGCTATCATATCTTTAGCAATAGTCTTATTAATGACACCAGGACTTTCCCACTTATCGTCTTCCTCATTTTCAACATATCCAATTATGAAGATTAAACTTGCTTCTTCTCCAGGTTTAAGTGTTAATGTTTTACTATGTGATGCTACAGGTGACCATCCACTCGCTACAGAATTATTAGACTTACCACTCATAACTGTTTGCGGTGAATCAAACCCATTATATAATCCGAGGAACGACTCTCTGTCACTATCAAATCCATCTATCTCTGTGTTAACTGAATAAAATGAATAATGATTACGTCTTTCTCTATATTCTGTTTTATGATAAATCACAGAATTATCTATCTCAACTTCACCAGTACTAAAATTTCTTTGAAAATTAGTCATATCGTCATAAGCATTCCATAAGCAGAACTCAATAAATGAAAATATCTTAATTTCCTTAGTATCATTTGATGTGTTTTTTACTTTAAGTTGGTTAATTTCTCCATGATACTTTAAAGGGACAAACATTAATTGCTCTACTTGAATACCATTTCTTGCGCTTTTAATTTTAGTATAACCGAGTCCATGTCTACATTCATAGGAATCCAATTCAGTTTTAACTGGCATATATCCTGGTGTCCACACGTCACCACCATCATTTATATAATAATACCTTCCCCCACTATCCACAGGTGCACTATTATACCTATATCTAGTTAGCCGTCGTAGCCTTGCATCCTTGTAAAAACAGTAACCACCACTAGTATTTGAAATTAGTGAGAAAAAGTCATCTGTTCCAAGATAATTAATCCATGGATACGGAGTCTTAGGTGTAGTAATAACATACTCTTTTTTTATATCATCAAAATAACCAAATTTCATTTTTTATCCCCCCTATATTTGTACAATTCTATTTTATATAAAATATTTAAATATATCAATTATCATATAAGCGTCAATTACCCCTAATCCTTACATTATATTCTATTAACACGCGTTTATGAGTTTTTTTACACCTTTTTAAATTTATATAAAAAATACAGAATACACCTTAATATATTCCGCTTAATTTACCTTGTTATTTAATTACATTTAATATCTTGCATTACATAGCAGAATACAATATTACTTTGGGTTATTATTATATCGAATATCATTTAATAATATTATAATTTCACCAAAACCAATAAATAAAAATCCACTTATAAAAGAAGACCCCATAATTGCAATTGCATATACCCATCTTAGGGGATTTGGATTTGATGTAACACTACTCGCTGGGGTCGTTAATAACAAACCAAGAATTAGACCACCGAATACTCCTACAACTATTACAATCCTACCTATTAATTTAATCGTAATTCCTATTTTATTTTTTCTGCTACTTATTAATGTATTACTACCTGATGCTTTTTTATCAATTTCTAAAATTTCATTAAGATTAGCCATATATTATTTCTCCTTTTGATTTGAATATAAGGTTACAAAAAATATAAATATAGATATCATCCCTAATAAATAAAAAAGTCCAAACACTTTTCCTATTCCATCTGCATTTATAAAAGTATAATAAATCTCAGATAATACCATTAAAAATGTCCCAATTGAAGCAATTAGTGTTGCTGTTTTTAATTTCAAACTTAATCATCTCCCATAATTTGTATAAGTATATATATAATTCTATAAATATATTTATAATCCTTTAATTTAATCCTTAGTATTTGTTATTAAATGATATAAAGTTTTATTATTAACTTCCACAATAAATTTCATTTAAAATAATGGATTGCTTTTTCATATAAATTATTCCAAAGAGTGATAAAAAATGATAAAATTAAATAAGTATAATAAAAAAATAAATATAGTTTTGTTAATAGGAGATGTCAATATGTTAAATGTTGTAATATTAATATTCATTGGAGCAATAGCCGGTATTTTAAGTGGACTATTTGGAATTGGAGGTGGAATAATAATAATTCCTTCGTTAGTCTTTCTAGAAGGATTTACTCAATTAAAGGCCCAAGGCACTTCTCTAATTGCTATGCTTCCACCTGTTGGAATACTTGCATTTATAGAGTACTATAAAAAAGGTAATACTGATTTATCTGCAGGTATAATCATCTGTATTACAATGCTTATTTGCGCTAAATTCGGTGCTCAATTAGCAAATGTGCTTCCAATTAGCATAATGAAAAAAGCTTTTGGAATATTTGTTATTTTAGTTGGGATTAAAACTTTTTTCGGTAAATAAACTACTTGTATATTTAAAGTTGTATTTACTATATTTACACAAAAAGATATCCTCAGAATCATTAGTCCCAAGGATATCTCTTTTATAAAAGTTCAAAATTTATTAACTTTAACAACTAGTAGATACAATTAAAAAATCATTTATTTTCTTCAACAAATCTTTCAAATTCATCTACTGTTGGATAAGAAGACTGTGTACCATATTTTGTAACACTAAGCGCCGCAAACGCTGTTGCTTTTTTTAAAGACAATAAAATATCTTTTGTAGTTACATAAAAATGTGCAAAGCAGCCAATAAATGAATCACCAGCACCTGTTGTATCAATTGCATTAACTTTGTATGCTTTTATAAAATGCTCCTCATTATTGTTTATCCAAAGAACTCCTTTACTTCCCATTGTGACAATTACATTTTTAACACCCTTATTTGCAATGTAGTGTGCTGCCTCTTTTATCTCATCTATTGTGTTTACTTTCTTATTTGTTAAAATACCCAATTCACTTTCATTTGGTGCAAAAAAATCGCATTTACAAACATAACTTAAATCAAGATCCGGTATACAAGGTGCAGGATTTAATAAAACCGGAATATGATTTTCATTTGCAAAATCTATAGCATAATAAACAGTTTCTAAACTAATTTCTAACTGCAGAACAATCAAAGAACATTTTTTCAATTGTTCACTTGCAATATCTATATCCTTAGTTGATAAATCTTTATTTGCACCCTTAATAATCAAAATACTGTTTTTAGAGTTTTTATCAACAAAAATAGGTGCAACCCCACTTGCCTTATTTTTTTGAATGGTTACAAAATCAGTATTTACACCATTCTCTTTTAAGTTTTTGATAGTATTTTCACCGAAAAGATCATCTCCAACTTTACTTACCATCATAACATCAGATTCAAATTTTGACGCTGCAATAGCTTGATTTGCTCCTTTACCACCAAACCCCATTTTAAAATCTGGTGCTTCTAAAGTTTCACCCTCTTTTGGCATACGATCAATATAAGTTATCAAATCTATCATATTTGAACCAATAACTGCTATCCTCATTTATAAACCCTCCCCTTTGCACTCTGATACAACTATTATCTTTGATTTAATCAAATCTTATTTTTTCCCTGTTATAACTTTAAATGTTCTTTGCTCTTGTGGTTTTAAATAAATTAAGCTACCATTTTCTTTTGCTGCATTAAACCCTTCCGGTCTACACGTTCCTGGTAATACAAAAGCTGCAACCTTTTGATCTCCATTATATAATAGCCATCTTGTAGCATAATTAAAATCTTTTGTTGAAAACTTAGTAAAGAATGTAAATCCTTCTGGGGAAGCCATTTCAAACGATAAATTTTCTCCATATTTCTCTAAATTATCTGCGAAAAATACAATTTCAGGGTCATACATTTCTGAGCCATTTAATACATTTAATGATCCTTGATGATCTTTAAGCTCTTTGTTATAAGATAGCCACTTTTTGGTAGGATGAACATGAGCTGGAATAGATTCTCTTATCATAAATGCCTCATTAGGTAAAGATTGAGTTAATTTAGCATTGTCTACATATGCATAATTCATATGACACATATATTGTAGAGGCATATCTTGACACTCAGACAAATTTGTAACAGACATCTCTATACATATATTTGATTGACCTTTACTTAATGTAACACTAGGACTTGCTATATAATGATCTCCGAAACCTTTAGCATATTCTGTATCACCTGCAATTTTTACAAAATCATTGTCAATCTCAAGCCATGAGTTATCCATATTTGAACAGGCCATTTCACCATGCAAAAGATGAGTATCCGTAGGCGATGGACAACCATTGGCTAATAGCCCTGAATGAAAAGCAAAACAACCGTAAGTTTCTACAATTTCATTCGCCTTGTGTGGAACTTTAAACATATTATTCATTCTTAGGTCATGACCATCAAATTCTAATCCCCAAATAATTTGTCCCATAAAGGGAAGAATAGTAACTTTACTTTTACTATTAGTTAATTCTATTGCCTCAATATCTGATGGATATTTAAACAATGTTACTTCAAATTCCTCTGATTTATATATAACATACCTTTTTTGACTAAACATATCTCTTTGTAAAAATATTTTATTCATTACCATCCACTCCTCTATTAATTTTTTTGTGAAATGTTTTTAAACCTTTTCATTTCTGAGTAAAAATATATACCTACTAGAGCAAAACAAATTGTTGGTACTATAAATGATAGTTGCATTGAACCAATAGCATCTGACACAAGACCTTGTATTGCTGGAATAAATGCTCCTCCAACTATAGCCATTACAATAATTGCACCAGCTGTTTCTGTATACTTCTTATCTTTAACCGAATCCAAAGTCTCAGCATAAATTGTAGCCCAACAAGGACCAAATAAGAAACTTGCTACAATGGCAGCATATACAGAAGTAAAGTTTGGAGATAGTGTTACATATAGTAGTGATAAACATCCCACTATTGAATATATAAACAATACTTTTGTTGCATTAAATTTATTCATTAAGAAATTAGCTACAAATTTACCAAGGAAAAAGGCTATAAATGTATATATCATATACGTTGAAGCACTTCTTTCACTTATATTTTTATCTAATGTTAATGCTAATCTTATAGTAAATGACCAAACAGTAGTTTGCATACCTACATATATGAATTGAGCAATAATACCTTTTTTAAAGTTATTATTTTTAGATAAATATTTTAGTGTTTCTAAGATACTTACTTTAGTTTCTTCTTTACCTTGAACATTTTGTGATTTACATTTAGGAAACTTAGTGATTACAAACAAAATAAATACTACAATTAAAATTAAAATAAGATATTTATAAGGTTGTAATGTATGCTGCAGAGCAGATGCTCCAAAATCCTTAGCCGCTTGTGGTGTCATCTTTGACATTTGCGACTTTAAAGATGCACCATTTTGAAAAATAAGATATTTTCCGAGTAAAACTCCTATAATTGATCCTATAGGATAAACCGTTTGACTAATATTTAAACGAAGAGTTGCTTTATCTCTCGGCCCCATAAGCGAACTATACGTATTGGCTGACGTTTCTAAAAAACTAAGCCCTATAGCAAGAACAAAAATTGCCACTAAAAACATTGAATACGTTGCCATATTAGATGCTGGATAAAATAAAGTACAACCAATAATATAAAAACCAAGACCTGATAATATAGCTATTTTATAACTTGTTTTTTTAATTAATAATGCAGCTGGAATAGCAATTAAAAAATATCCTCCATAAAATGCGCTTTGCACTAATGCACTAGCAAAATCACTCAAATAAAACACGCTTTTAAATTGAGTAATCAATATGTCATTTAAACTAGCTGCTGCTGCCCATAAAGGAAATAATAATGATAACAAACTAAATTGAAAACCAGGCATTTCACTTAAATAACCATCTGGATATTGCTTAATATCTTTCATACGCATATAAATTTCTCCTTTTTTTATACTATTTTTTATATTGTTAAGCTGTTATTTATAACAACTTAACAATTTCTAAGTTAAAACTATTTTATAAGTTCTATTCCACAACTTGCACCAATTCTTGAAGCTCCATTTTTTATCATATCTAACATTTCCTCTTTTGTATGTATACCACCTGAAGCCTTAACTCCCATATTATCACCAACAGTTTCTCTCATTAACTTAACATCATGTGCTTTAGCACCGCCTTTAGCAAATCCAGTAGATGTTTTAACATAATCTGCACCAGCTTCTTTAGCTAAAATACACGCCCTCACTTTTTCCTCGTCGGATAATAAGCATGTCTCTATAATTACTTTAACTAATTTTTCCCCAGAAGCTTCCACAATCTTCTGTATTTCTTCTCTTACATAATCCTCATTACCTGATTTAAGTTGACCTATAGCGATAACCATATCCACTTCATCAGCGCCATCTTCAATAGCAATTTTTGTTTCATATACTTTAGATTCTATCGATGCTGCTCCAAGTGGAAACCCAACCACCACGCAAACGTTAACATTAGAATCCTTCAATTGATTATGAGCAAGCTTAACCCAACTTGTATTTATACAAACTGATGCAAAATCATAAATTTTTGCTTCCTCAATAAGCTTTAATATTTCTTTCTCCGTTGCATCTGGTTTTAACAATGTATGATCAATATATTTAGATATTTTCATATGTTTACAGCTCCTCGAATTTTGTTTATATATGCATAATAACACCCTTTGTAACAAATGTAAACTATTAATTTTACATTTGTTCAAAATAATATTTTTATATGATATGATAAAAAAGTACAATAATTCAAATCTAATAATAAATAAAAAAAAATAAAAAAGTTGTTAGATATTATCCAACAACTTTTTTATTTTTTTAAAAGTAATAATTTAGCAGTAAACTGATCTATTATTAAAGTATTAGCAATTTTATAGGTTAATGCAACATGCAAAGCATCAATTTTTCTTTCTCCACCTGCAACCAAAATAGTTCGTTCCTTTTTTTTCAATTCATCTAACTCTATTCCAACTATTCGACTATTTATTTTCTCATCACATATTTCACCTTTATTATTAAAAAACCGTGAACATACATCACCAACTGCATGATCCTGAATAGACTTTATCTCTTCTTTATTGAAATAACCTAATCTAAATAATAAAGCGTCATCCCTAACTGTACCTGCAGAAAAAATAGCAATATTTGCCTGCTTACCTAATTGTATTATCTGATTGATATGACTATCATTTTCTGTTATATTTTTAAGTTCAGGTGTATCAAATATAAGTGGTAGCGGTAAAGATCTTCCATTTGCATGAAATGCATTTGTAAATAATTTATTTACAGATGATGCATATGTACTAATATGTGTATGACTTAGACCACCTTTAAGTTGAACAACCTGAACGCCCTTTAATTTCTTATCAACCAACTGTGAAGCTATAGAATACATAGTTGTACCCCAACTTATTCCAATAATATCGTCATCTTTAACAATATTGTTCAGATACTCAGCTGCAGCGCGACCTATATGTTTTTTTATCTCATCATTATTATTTAATGGCGAATAAGCAATAATAACATTATCCAAATTATATTTTTCTTTTAATGCTATTGATAAATCATCCGATATATTAGCTGGATCATTAATCTGAATAGTGACATAACCGTGTTCCCTTGCGTAATTTAAAAGCTTAGAAACTGTAGGCCTAGAGATACTAAGTAACTCTGCAATTTGATTTTGACTATATTGTGATTCATAATACAATCTTGAAACATTTATACTTTGTCTATCCTTATTTTTTTCCATTATTTTAGTCTCCTGTTATAATTTATATATTAATACAAACATAGGATAAAATTTAGAAATCCCATAATGATATTATATTATTCTTAAATTTCAATGTCAACATATTATACATAATTTCACTCACAACTTTACAAATGTGCAAATTAGCTTTATTATAATATCATATATAGCTTAAAAAGGAGGTTTATAAATATTATGGAATATCAGAATTTAGTTTTGAAAGCAATGCAAGCAAGAAAAAATTCTTATTCTCCTTATTCTAAGTTCAAAGTTGGAGCAGCTGTACTAACCGATGACGGAAAAATATATACAGGGTGTAACATTGAAAATGCATCATATGGTGCAACTAATTGTGCAGAAAGAACCGCGATATTTAAAGCAGTATCTGAAGGTTATAAAACTATTAAGGCAATCGCAATCGTCGGAGTAGAAAATGATTATACTTATCCTTGTGGTATTTGTAGACAAGTAATCGCAGAATTTGCAACAGACTCTACTAAAATAATACTGGTCAAAGGTGAAACTGAGTATTTAGTTAAAACCTTAGCTGAGATATTACCAGGAGCTTTCACTAAAAAAGATCTAGGAAAATAATAATAAAGATAAAAAGGGAGATTTATAATGAATATTGCTAAAATTATTGATCACACAGAACTTAAACCAGATGCAACAAAAGGACAAATCCTACAATTAATAGACGACGCGAAAAAAAATAATTTTGCATCAGTTTGTGTAAATCCTAAATGGGCTAAAGTTGCAAGCATAGGATTAAAAGATAGTGGGGTTAGTGTATGTGTTGTTATAGGCTTTCCACTAGGTGCAAACACAACTGAAACAAAAGCATTTGAAGCAAGCGATGCCATTAAAAATGGAGCAACAGAAGTGGATATGGTTATTAGCATTGGCGAATTAAAGGACAAAAATTATGTTTACGTAGAAAAAGATATTAAAGCTATAGTAGATGTTTCTGAAGGAAAAGCTTTAGTAAAAGTAATTATTGAAACTTGCCTTTTATCTAAAGATGAGAAAATAAAAGCTTGTGAGATTGCTAAAAAAGCAGGTGCAGATTTTGTAAAAACCTCAACCGGATTTTCAAAAGGTGGAGCGACTGTCGAAGATGTTAAATTAATGCGTAAAACAGTAGGTAAAGAAATGGGTGTAAAAGCTTCAGGCGGTATTCATACTAAAGAAGAAGCCATGAAAATGGTTGACGCTGGTGCAACTCGCATTGGAACAAGCTCAGGTATTTCAATAATTTCTTAGATATAAAATCATAATTAAAAATATGCAATTTTGTATATGATTTTATTAATTATAAATACAAAAATACATTTAAAATTAAAAAAATATCATCAAAACTATTTTATGTAACATTTACTTTAATGTAATCGTTATGTAACTTTATTGTATTAAACTAATGATAATCAAGGGGTGGAGCATCAAAGTGAAATATATTGTTGGAATTCTCGGATTGATTGTTGTCTTAGGACTTGCGTGGATAACTAGTACTGATAAAAAAAAGGTAAAATACCGGCCTATAGTTACAATGGTTATTTTACAATTCATACTAGGATTCATTTTACTAAATACTGAAGTTGGTAATTTTCTAGTTGGTGGAATAGCAAATGGTTTTCAGTTATTGCTTAAATGTGCTGGTGAAGGAGTAAATTTTGTATTCGGTGGATTAGTTAATGCAAATCAATTTACATTTTTTATAGGTGTTCTTTTACCAATCGTATTTATTTCTGCTTTAATTGGAATTTTGCAACACTTTAAAATACTACCATTTATAATTAAATATATCGGTTTAGGTTTAAGTAAAATTAATGGTATGGGTAAACTAGAATCGTATAATGGAGTTGCCGCTGCTATTCTTGGTCAATCAGAGGTATTTATTTCTGTAAAAAAAGAACTTGGTTTGTTACCCGAGCATAGACTTTACACACTTTGTGCCTCCGCAATGTCGACTGTATCTATGTCAATAGTTGGTTCATATATGGTTCTTATAAAACCTAGATATGTTGTAACAGCACTTGTTTTAAACTTATTCGGTGGATGGATTATATCCTCAATTATAAATCCATATACAGTAAGTGATGAGGAAGATATGTTAGTAATTAAAGAAGATAAAAAGCAATCATTTTTTGAAGTCCTTGGTGAATATATTATGGATGGATTCAAAGTAGCTATCATAGTTGGTGCAATGCTTATTGGATTTGTTGCCATAATTGCTATGGTTAATATGATTTTCAAAGGTATTTTTGGTATATCTTTTCAAAATTTACTTGGGTATGTATTCTCACCATTTGCGATTTTAATGGGTGTACCTTTTAGTGAGTCAATACCTGCCGCAAGTATAATGGCAACTAAATTAGTATCCAATGAATTTGTTGCAATGACAAGTTTAGCAAGTAGCACCATACATCTAAGTGTGCGAACAACAGCTATTGTTTCTGTATTCTTAGTTTCTTTCGCTAATTTTTCATCAATTGGAATTATTTCCGGAGCAGTAAAAGGACTTAATGAAAAACAAGGAAATGTTGTTGCTCGTTTTGGTCTAAAACTACTATTTGGCGCAACGCTCGTAAGTATATTAACAGCTACTATTGTTGGACTAATTGTATAATATAAACACATATAATATCAAAACTTAATATTTATAAAATTTTAATAAATTATAATCTAGGTTAAAGTTTTAAAAATCAAAATAAAAAGGATGGTACTAAAATGAGAATGGTAGATATAATTTCAAAAAAACGTGATGGTAAAGAATTAACAACAAAAGAAATCAACTTTTTTATAGAAGGTTATACTAAAGGAACTATTCCTGATTACCAAGCAAGTTCTCTTGCAATGGCTATTTATTTTCAAGATATGAATGATCGTGAGAGGGCCGATTTAACAATGGCAATGGTTAATTCTGGAGAAACTATTGATTTATCAAAAATTGAAGGTATCAAAGTAGATAAACACTCAACTGGTGGTGTAGGCGATACAACAACACTAGTGCTCGCACCACTTGTTGCTGCTTTAGATATACCTGTTGCTAAAATGTCAGGACGAGGTCTTGGACATACTGGCGGAACAATTGATAAATTAGAGTCTATTAGCGGCTTTCATGTAGAAATTACAATAAATCAATTTATTGATTTAGTTAATAGAGATAAAGTTGCAGTTGTTGGACAAAGTGGAAACTTAACCCCTGCAGACAAAAAGCTATATGCACTTCGAGATGTTACTGGAACCGTAAACTCAATTCCACTCATAGCTAGTTCTATTATGAGTAAAAAAATTGCAGCAGGCGCTAATGCAATAGTACTTGATGTCAAAACAGGTGCTGGAGCTTTTATGAAAACAGATGAAGATGCAGAAAATTTAGCACATGCTATGGTTCAAATTGGTAATAACGTAGGAAGAAAAACTATGGCAATAATTTCTGATATGTCACAACCTTTAGGATTTGCAATCGGTAATGCACTTGAGGTAAAAGAAGCCATTGATACATTAAGAGGAGAAGGCCCTGAAGATTTGACAGAACTTGTCTTAACTCTTGGAAGTCAAATGGTAGTGCTCGCTAAAAAAGCGAACACATTAGAAGATGCAAGGAAAATGCTTATTGAAGTTATAAACAATGGCAAAGCTTTAGACAAATTTAAGGTTTTCATTAAAAACCAAGGTGGAGATTCATCAATTGTGGATAATCCAGAAAAATTACCACAAGCTAAATATAAAATTGATGTTCCTGCACTTTCAAGCGGTGTTGTATCTAATATGGTTGCCGATGAAATTGGTATTGCTGCGATGCTCCTGGGTGCAGGCAGAGCAACAAAAGAAGATAAAATTGATTTGGCAGTAGGACTTATGCTACGCAAAAAAGTTGGTGACAAGATAGAAAAAGGTGAGCCCCTTGTAACTGTATATTCAAATCGTGAAAATATAGAGGATGTAAAAACAAAAATATATGAAAATATTTCAATTAGTGATCATGCAACTAAGCCAATATTAATTCACGAAGTTATTACAAAATAAATTCAAAAAAGTAGTTAAGTTATATCTTAACTACTTTTTTAAAAAAACATTTTACATATAAATATCTGAAAGCTCCACTCTTATAATTTCATTTTCATTTCTCACAATGTTATTATAAAAATCATTTTCATTAATTACCTTGACTGCTGGAAGTCTTATTGTAAATGTACTTCCTTCCCCAAATTTACTCTTAGCATATATATTCCCACCATGTAATTCTACAATCGATTTAACTAAACTTAAACCAACACCTGTACCTTCTGTATTTCTTGATAATGATCTATCTACCTGCTTAAATCTATCAAATATCATATCTAAATATTTCTCTTCAATACCAATGCCATTATCTTTAACTGATATTTCAACAAATTCATTTTTATCATTAATATTTACAAATATTTTGTCACCATTTTCTGTGAATTTTATTGCGTTTGATATAAGCTTTAACACCGTTCTTTTTATCTTTTCTGGGTCACAAGCAATAATTTTTTCTTCTATATCTGTATCAAAAGTGATATTTAAACCCTTACCTTCAATCAGACTAGTTGTTGACGTCACTATTTCTTCTACAACGGTAACTATATTATTATTAGATAAGTTTAATTTAAAGAATCCTGCTTCAATTTTTGATAAATCAACTATATTATTTATAAGCTTAGATAATCTATAGGAATTTTGTTTAATTGATTCTATATATTCTATAATTGAATTCCTATTATCATCCAGGGATCCACCCTTACAATATACATCAAATAATTGAGCTATTGAGAAAATAATATTTAAAGGTGTTTTAAGTTCATGTGATATGTTAACAAGAAACTCTCCCTGTGCCTTACTGGCAATATTTAACTCCGATGTCAGTTTAATTTTCTCTTGCTTTTGAATTGCAAGTTCTTTATTAGCTTTTATTAACTCAGCTGACAATTTTGCTTTTTCTTCACTTTCTTTAAATCTCATTTCCAATAACACTTTTATCTGTTCATCAAAATTATCCTCCATATGGCATCACCCTTCAGTTTAATAGAAATTAGTATATTGAATTCAGTAATTGAAACAATTATAGAATAATTATTTTTTATATTAAAAACCTTTTTTTACAAATTATTTCAATATTATGTAATCTCCTTTAATATATTACCATAATATGTTACATTTTTAAATATTTTTATTTCGCTATAATTTGACATTATAGTAATTATAACCAACAATAATGCGTTATTTAATATCCTATTGAAGTCAGGATAATGAATTCATTTCTAATAAGTGACTTTGTGAAGTGATAGAACATCATGATCAGCAACAATAAAAGTAGCAGATTTTTTTTAGCCTTGGTATCAATTGTTACTGCATATTATAAACAAAAGTATTATAATATGTAGCATAGTAATAAAATAAAGAAGTTGTAAGGGGTGGTATATCATAGACTCTAATATATTTTTAGATAAACAAGGAAAAGATGAAATAAAGAATATGTTCAAGTGGCTAAAAAAATCAAAAGAAACTGTAGACTTACCTAATCAAATACAAAATGGTCACTGTAATAATTTTGCCTCTCATTGCTGCCTTAATTGTGATAAATGCTGGGGAGCAAAACCTAAAACACCAAAATAATATAATTAATTGTATGGACATAATACAGCTTTATAATATACAATATATACTAAGGCAAAAACAGACAAAGCTTTAAAACTATATTTATTAAAGAAAAGGTGGAAATGTTCATGAAGAAAATTAAATTTACATTAGCTGTACAAATTCTTGTTGGTCTTATTTTAGGTGTCATTGTTGGCGCAATATTTTATGGAAATCCGACATTATCAACTGTCCTTAAACCAATTGGTGATATGTTTTTAAGATTAATTAAGATGATAGTTGTACCGATTGTTTTTTCATCATTAGTTGTAGGTATTGCTGGTGTAGGCGACATAAAGAAAGTTGGAAAACTTGGTGGTAAAACACTTCTTTATTTTGAAGTTATCACTACTGTTGCAATTTGTCTTGGTTTATTAATAGGAAATGTAGTTCATCCAGGAACAGGCATAGATATGCATTCACTTGTTAAGACAAGTATTTCAAGTTACGTAGATACTGCATCAACTGTTCAACATCATACCTTCGCAGACACCTTTGTAAATATTGTACCAACTAATATTTTTGCGTCCTTAGGTAATGGAGACATGCTATCAATTATTTTCTTTTCAATTATGTTTGGTTTAGGAATAGGAGCAATTGGAGAAAAAGGCAAACCAGTTCTTCGCTTTTTTGAAGGGGTTGCGCAAGCAATGTTTTGGGTAACTAATCAAATAATGAAGACTGCACCATTTGGTGTGTTTGCACTAATTGGCATAACAGTTTCAAAATTTGGTCTTGCTGCTCTAATCCCACTAGGCAAATTGGCTATAACAACTTATGGCGCTATGATATTTTTTGTACTTGTTGTATTAGGCCTGGTGGCTAAAGCAGTTAAGATAAATATATTTTCATTTATAAAACTTTTAAAAGATGAATTAATCCTTGCATATAGTACTGCAAGTTCTGAAGCAGTTTTACCAAAGCTCATGGAAAAAATGGAAAAGTTCGGTTGCCCAAAAGCAATAGCATCTTTTGTTATACCAACAGGATATTCTTTTAATTTAGATGGCTCAACTTTATATCAAGCAATAGCAGCACTTTTTATTGCTCAACTATATGGTATCCACTTACCACTTCTTACACAGATTAATCTAATGATTGTGCTAATGGTTACTTCTAAAGGCATTGCAGGTGTTCCAGGAGTATCTTTCGTAGTACTTCTAGCTACCTTAGGTTCTGTGGGTATTCCAGTAGAGGGGCTCGCATTCATCGCAGGTATAGATCGTATCTTGGATATGGCAAGAACTGCAGTAAATGTAGTTGGTAATTCACTTGCTTGCGTAGTTATTTCAAAATGGGAAGGTCAATATAATCCAATAAAAGCTAGTGACTATATAGAAGAGATTAATAAAATTGCAGTAAATGAATAACAAAAATAAACCT
>Ga0209123_1001782_pt1 | contig 19976 bp, 18 predicted proteins | sample BarGraIncu00431A_FD_184500 | JGI IMG/M metagenome (GOLD analysis project Ga0209123, IMG submission 184500) | Arctic peat soil microbial communities from Barrow, Alaska, USA - Barrow Graham LP Incubations 004-31A (SPAdes) (version 2) | ecosystem: Environmental > Terrestrial > Soil > Wetlands >... | reverse complement strand
GCGAGCGCCAGGGCGATGGCCCTGCCGATGCCGCGGCTTGCCCCGGTGACCAGGGCGACTCTTCCTGAAAGCTCGTTACTCATTTCGCGTTCCTCCACAAAGGCTGATTTTCAACAAACTTACTGAGAATACCAGATTTACCAAGACTTGGCAGCTCGAGCACCCTCCCGACTTCCCTGGCAGAGAAGGTATGCATTCCCGTTTCAAATCCCCTTTTCCTCCTCCCCGTAGAGACGCATTGCATGCGTCTCCTCCACCCCGATTAAACGTAGACCAACTAGATCGCAGCAGCGCTGAGACGCATGCAATGCGTCTCTACAGATTACGTCGAATCTTGGAGGGCCAAGACAGAATCATAGAACTGGTCTATCCCGCAAGCTCCAGGAATCTTCGCGCAAACTGCGGTCCCCTGGCCTGGTCCTCGTGCTTGAAGTAAATGAAGGCATCCTTCCACTCCTGCTCCCTCACCTGCTTCAGCCATTTTTTCCGTTCCTTTACGCCATAATCCTGGCGCCGCAAACGCAGATATCCCCAATCGGCCGTCGCCACCAGGGGTACCTCGATACCGGTTTCCGACTCGGCGATGCAGAGCGCCGCCCGATTCTTGCGCAACAGGGCAAAGACCTCCTCGTCGAACCAGGAAGGATGCCGGAACTCGAACGCTACGCGAAAGTATTTCTGGGGGATCAGCAGCAAGAAACCGCGCAGGCACGCCAGATCCTTGGGAAAATTCGGCGGCAACTGAAAGAGCAGCGGCCCCAGGCGCTCCCGGAGCACGCCGGCGACCGCCAACAGGTAGGAGACCGACTCGTCGGCGCTCGTCAACCGCTGCTGGTGGGTGATACGCTGGGGGCGCCTTGAGCGCGAACTTGAAATCGGCCGGGACCTCGCTCGCCCAAGCCTCCAGCGCCGCCGCCCTCGGCATGCGGTGAAAGGTGTTGTTAATCTCCACGCTGCGGAAGCGCTCGCCGTAATAGTTCAGCATCTGCTTTTCTGAGAGGTCCGCAGGGTAGAAGGCGCCCTTCCATTCCGGGTAGGAAAATCCGCTGGTGCCGACGTAAAGGTTCATGGGGCGCTCCCAGGTGAGGATTTTCATGCTGCGAGCCGACACCTGCAGGTTAATGCATGCGGGTAACAAGTCAAGAATTTCTAATGACGAGTAAAGGAGATTACGCGTTCCTCCTCTCATACCCCTTGATGGTAATATCGCTCTTGGTTAATATTTCCTCGCTTGATCCACTCCCTCAATTGCAAAAAAACCGAGAAAATTTTTAACGGAAGATTTTCCTTCGAAACTGCTTCAGCCGGTTCAGTGCCTAGCTACGCGTAAGCTGGATCATCCGACTGGTGCAGAGGAGCTTGAAGACTTGCGTTCTCCCCGATAGGAAGCGGCGCAAAGAGGACCTTACCGGATTTTCCGAAATCGCATCGGGGTGACGGCGGACCTTACCGGATCTGCCGAAATCGCATCAGGGTGACGCCTGACCTCACCGGATCTGCCGAAATCGCATCAGGGTGACGCCGGACCGTACCGGATTTGCCGAAATCACATCAGGGTGACGCCGGACCTCACCGGATTTGCCGAAATCGCATCAGGGTGACACCGGACCGTACCGGATTTGCCGAAATCGCATCAGGGTGACACCGGACCTTACCGGATTTGCCGAAATCACATCAAGGTGTCACCGGACCTCCTCAGAATTTGCCGAAATCGCCTCAGGGTGACACCGGAACTCATCAGATTTGCCGAAATCGCCTCAGGGTGACACCGGAACTCATCAGATTTGCCGAAATCGCCTCAGGGTGACACCGGACCTCCTCAGAATTTGCGAAAATCGCATCAGGGTGACACCGGAACTCATCAGATTTGCCGCAATCGCATCAGGGTGACACCGGACCTCCTCAGAATTTGCCGAAATCGTATCAGGGTGACACTGGACCTTACCAGATTTGCCGAAATCGCTATCAGAGTGGCGCCGGACCTCACCAGATTTGGCGAAATCGCGTCAGGGCGACAGCGGACTTCACCAGATTTTCCGAAATCGCATCAGGGCGACAGCGGATCTTACCAGATCTGCCGAAAACTGCCGGGGTGACCCTGTATCATTAACATATACTCCCCCAAATTATAATTTTTAAGCTGCTTGTGAATAAGGACAGGGTAGCTTAGACTTGGGTCATTAAACCAAATTGGAAAATTCAAATCTACCAAAGGAGTGAGACATGTCGAACACAGGCAGGTGGATAAATCTAACTGGGCTGAGTCACAGGGAGTATCTAACCACTACCGAGGCCATACTACTGAATCTGGGCAACCACCCTCTGGCACAGGAACCTTCTCCTGCGCCCTTCCCCGCCCGGACGGATCTGCAAGCAGTCCACGACAGGTACCGGGGCTATTTTCACGGAGCCGAAAACGGAGACCGTGTGCAGGGCGCCATGCGCAACCAGGCCCGTGAAGAGTCGACCGTACAGTTCATCCATTATCGGAATCTCTTGCTGGCGCGGTCGGGAAATGACCCGAACCAGATGGTCGGAACGGGATACGAACTTCCCGAGCGTGTGCCCAGGAATGCGCCAGCCAACGCGTCCAAATCGGCTCCAACTAAAACGCGCGCGAGGCATGGCGAGCATCCCGGCACGATAAACCTCGACTGCGCACGTGAGGGGGCTGCAAGCCTTCAGGTACAAATGTCGGATGGGGAGCCGACGGGCGAGGAGAGCTGGATATTCATCGAGGAAGGCACCACCCACTTCTCCGGAATCGTGGCGAGAAACCTGGTTCCGGGCAGAAGGTATTTCTTCAGGTTCAGGTATATCGGCAGCAACGGCCCGGGTCCCTGGTCGGCGCCCATCAACCTGATCTGCATGTAAAAGCGGCTTCAACGGCCAGGAAAAATGTGCAGCCCGCCCCTTGTCTAAAGGTGGCGGGCTATTTTTTCGTAGAGGCCCGTCCCTATCTCGGTGCCTTTTGTGGTGAAGTCCCCAGCACCCGTTTCATTTCACCGAGCAGTTCGTTCACCCGGAACGGCTTGGAGAGGTAGCCGTCGAAGCCTTCCCGCAGAAAGCGCTCCCGGTCGCCGCGCAGGGCATAAGCGGTCAGGGCGATTACCGGCTGATGCCGGCCGGTCTTCTGCTCCCGCCTGCGGATTATCTTCAGTGTGTCACTACCGTTTAATACCGGCATCTGGAGGTCCATCAGCACGAGATCAAAGGGGGTGCCCTTCAGAGCTATCAGGCAATCCCTGCCGTTTTGCACCGGCACGACCTCATACCCGAGCTTCCCGAGGAGCGTTATTCCCAACGAGGCGTTGGCCGCATTGTCCTCGACCAAGAGGATGCGCAGCGCCGGCCCCTCCCAGGTAACGAGCGGCTCATGATGCAGTTCGACCTCTGGCTGCTGATTTTCAGAAACCAGCAAGGGAAGGATCAACTTGAAACAGCTCCCAACCCCCAGCTCGCTGGTGATGGAGATGCTTCCCTCCATGCGCTCCGCCAGGCGGCGGCTGATGCTGAGACCCAGGCCGGTACCGCCATACTTGCGGGTTATAGAACTGTCCCCCTGCTCAAACGGGGTGAAGATCTTCTCAAGCGCCTGGCCCGGAATCCCGATGCCGGTGTCGCGCACCGCGATCTGGACATGCACGCAACTCTCGGAGCAGTCGAGGACCTGCACCGAGATGGTGATCCCCCCCTGTGCCGTGAACTTGACGGCATTCCCCAAAAGGTTGGCAACAATCTGCCTGATCCTCAGCTGGTCGCCCATCAGGAATCGGGGAACCTCCTTGGCGACTTCCAGAACCAGGGAAAGCCCCTTTTGGTGCAGCCACGACTTCTGAGCGGTGACCACGCTTTCGATACAGTCGTGCAGGGAGAAGCCGGCCAGCTCGATGGTCGTCTTGCCGGCTTCTATCTTCGACAGGTCCAGGATATCGTTAATAAGCGCCAGCAAATTGTCGCCGGACTCAGCTACCGCCGCCACATAGGACTTTTGTTCTTCGGTTAGGTCCGTCATGGTAAGCAGTTCGGTCATGCCGACGATACCGTTCATGGGAGTCCGTATTTCGTGGCTCATGTTGGCGAGAAAGGTGCTTTTGGTGCGGCTGGCCGCCTCGGCGGCGATCTTTGCGGCGGAAAGCTGGAGATTCACGCTCTGCAGTTCCAGCGCCTGGCGCTTCAGCAGCTGGTTTTTCTTCACCGACTCACGCTGGAGGTTGATGAGTTCATCATTCATGGCCCCTATCTGCCCCAGGGCGTCGCTTTCGGTAAGGACCAGTCTTTGGCAGAAAAGGAGCTGTCCGCTCGCCGTCCCGACCAGCCGGCAACTGACGACCCCGTCCGCGCCCGAGCTGCGGCTGCAGGAGAGTCTGTGTTCCAGGCCGTCCCTAAGGTCACAGCCGCCGCATTCGAGATAGGCTGCCAAGGGGTCGCCTAAAGGGTTTTCCCGCGGCTGGAAGATTTGCCGAAAGCCGGGATTGCAATCCAGTATCCTCAGGTCATCGTCCAGGAGGGCGACACCAAGACAGCTGGCCTCCATCAGGTAGGACCCGATCTCGTGACAGTGGCTCCCCAGTTCTTTTTTCAGCATGGGCCGGCGCACCTTGCCATCCACCACTGCTTGCAAAGTGAAACGGCGCTCTCGGCGTCCGCGCCGAACCCGTCGGCGCCGACCTCCCGCCAAAGCTGCGGCAGCCCGCTGAAGGCAACGCCACCCACCATGACCTTGATATCCCGGGTTTCCGGGTCCTCCTTGATCATGCGGATCATCTGGCGGGCCTTTTCCAAAGAAAATACGGTGGCGACGGAGAGCACGACCAGGAAGGGTCGGCGCACCTTGAGTAACTCTACTAATTTAAGGGCGGAGCAGTTCGCACCCAGATAGCTGACGTCCCAGCCGTCCATTTCCAGGAAGTCTGCCAGCATCCTTGCGCCGACCTCATGCAGTTCATTGGGACCGGCCGTCACCACCGCTTCGCCCCGGGTCACCTCGCTGAGGGATATTTTGGGGTAAAGAGCCGCCATAACCCGCCCGACGATGGCCGTCGCCACATGCTCCTCGGCGACCGAGACCTGGTTGCATTCCCACAGATAGCCGATTCTGACCAGTGCCGGCCAGATCACCTTCAGGTAAAAGCACCTCAGCTCTTCGGCGCTGCCAATGGAGCGCTCGGCAAGGTCGAGGCATCCTTGGCGGTCTCCCTGTAAGAGCTGCACCAGGAAGAGCTGCTGCAAGGCCTCAGTTTCACCCGGCACGGCCAGGGAGAGGTTCTCACCGGTGCGGGAAAAAGCCACCAGATCCTCGTGATGCCGGACCAGCCAGTGATAAACGGCCAGGATCTCCTCTCTCCAGACAGGCTGGTCCAGTCCGCTCCTTATCGCGGCCTGCCAGGCGGCAAACTTCACCGGGAAAAAGTCGTAGGAAAACCCTCTTGAGCGGCAGGAGCGGTATTCCCAGGCAAGAGTCCGCACCAAAAGCTCGCAGGAATTGATTCTGAAGACCAGCGACATGACCTTGGGGTGGTCCTGAAGGTTTTTGTTCATCTCTGCGGGGCTGCGGCCGGTGAGTCCACTTATTCCCGGATTGACTTCGAGCTCACTCTGCACCTGTTCTTGCAGCTTTTCGGACTCCCTGGCATAGGCCTCGGCAGCCGCGGGCGACACCTTAGGGAATTCTCGACAACCGGCAAACAGTTCTTCCGTCATTTCACTCTCTTCCTGTTCAAGGCATTGGTCAGACCGCAGCCAACCGGGCCCGGGTAACGGTTTCACGCACGGCGCCGCACCACTTCGCGCTGAAGCGCCCGGGGTCGGCCAGCCACTCCACGAGGCTCACCACGGCCGCCGCTATCCCGGCCTTTTCATCGCTCACCGCCGAAACGATCAGCCTTCCGGTCCCCTGCAGGGTCCGGCCCAACTCATCGTCGGTCTCCCCGGCAAAGGCCTGGCAGAGTTCGACGCAGGTTTTTTCCGGGATATGCCCGGTGCGCTCCTTCTCAAGCCAGGACACGGCTTCCAGAAGTTTGTCGTACTCGCACTTCTTGCTCTTATCGGCGGCTACCAGCTCTTCATGAAGATAAAAAAGCTGCCGCTCCAGGGTGACCCGCGGCATGCCCCGGCTGGCAAGCACGCTCCCAAGCCAGGCGACCTGAGTGATGATGAGCGGGGTAGTGAGCCCGAATAGACTCGCCAGCCAGGCAGCATCGGAGTCGGTGAAGCGCCGGCCACGCTCGCCGTAGCGCCCTTCGAAATAGGGAAATTCCGCGCGGCAGCGGCGCCCGGCCGCCAGCGCCGCCGCGATTTCCCGGGCGTCAGCCGGTACGGAGTGGTTTCCTGCCTCGGGGTTGAGGCTCGTCGCGGAGAAGGTCATGGCGTCCGCCGCGGGGAGGGGATACAAGGCGGCATGGATCTCTTCCAGAAAGCCGAAGGCCTCGGCCGCGGATCCGGCTATTTTACCGGCCAGTTCCTCTCCCGCGTCCAGGCTGTTCATGAGTCCCCCGAAGATTCCCCAGTATTCATCGGTCTTTTCCCCGTACCCCGCGTAAAACGCGGCGCCGCTGGTGCTGTTAATTTTAAAGGTGCCCTGAACGTCCGGCAGGTGCACCCGGTTGCCGAGGATGGTTCCCTGCAGGGCGTAGAGGTAACCCATGAGGGCAACGGGGTCCTCGATAGCCAGGAGCCGGATCCGCGCGGCCATGGCGTCGGCTTGCCGCTTGACCGTGCCGATTTCCGGAATCATCCGGGTGCCGAAACAGCAAAGGTCGCGAAGCAGATGGGTGAACCGGCTCTCTCCGACGCCAAGCACGGTGCGAACCGACAGTTCGAGAACCGTCGCGCTTTCATGCTCGAGCGTGCCGAACGCCGTGGCGAAGGCGCGCAACTGATTGACGTAGGAGGCAAGCGGCAAACTCCCCTGGGAGAGGGCAGCAAAGAAGGGAAGCTTTTCCAGCCGGGTGTGCAGGGGGTCCGCTTCTTCCTTCAGGCGGCTCATCAGGGTTTGCTTCGTGGGGTGGGCCATGGTTGACACCTCTTTGGGCTGTGCGAATATGTTTGACAGAAGATACCACTTTCGGCCTTAATTAAACAATCCCCGCAGCTGACTTTCCCCAAGCTCCCCTCGCCCTCCGGGGTAGGGGAGCTAAGCAGCAACGCTTTTCAGCACCCTCCGCATCTCGATAACCAGTTCGTTTGCCTTGAATGGCTTCGACAGGTAACCGTCGAACCCCTCCCTCAGGAACTGCTCCCTTTCGCCGCGCAACGCGTAGGCGGTCAGGGCGATGACCGGCTGGTGGGAGGAAGTCCCCTGCTCCCTTTTGCGAATCTCCCGAAGCGCCTCCCTGCCGTTTAAGACCGGCATGTGGATATCCATCAGAACGAGATCAAAAGCGCCATTTTTAAGCGCCACCAGGCAATCCTTGCCGTTTAACGCTGAAACGAACTGATGCCCGAGTTTGCCGAGCAATGTGGTCCCGAACTTGACATTAACCTCATTGTCCTCGACAAAAAGTATTTTAAGGGGTGCACCCTCCCAGATAAGGTTTGCCGGCTCCATCGCCTCGTCCTGCATGACATCCGCCCGGGCCTCAAAGAAGGAGAGGGTCACGGTGAAACAGCTGCCAAGCCCCAGTTCGCTTTCGACGTGTATGCTCCCATCCATGATTTCGGCAAGGCGGCGGCTAATGCTGAGACCAAGGCCGGTGCCGCCGAAATTGGGGGTTATGGAGCTGTCCTCCTGTACGAAGGGCTGGAAAATCTTGTCGAGGGAACCGGCGGAGATGCCGGTACCGGTGTCGCTGATCGCGATCTGCACGCGCAGCGGACGCTCGGCGTGATCCAGCACCTTCACCGAGATGGTGATGCACCCTTTTGACGTGAATTTGATCGCGTTTCCCAGGAGGTTGAGGATGATCTGCTTCACCCGCAACTGGTCTCCCACAAGAAGCGACGGAACATCCTGCGCCACCTCCACGGTCAGGTTAAGGCCCTTGTCACGAAAGGAGGATCTTTGCGTCAAGGTCACGTCGTATATGCATTGCCGCAAGCTGAACTCGGCCAGTTCTATCGTGATCTTATGAGCCTCTATCTTGGAAAGGTCGAGTATGTCGTTCAAAAGGGCCAGAAGATTGTTGCCGGACTCGCCGAGGGCTTCCACATAGCCCACTTGTTCTTCGGTCAGTTCCGTCATCCTCAGCAGTTCGGTCATGCCGATGACGCCGTTCATGGGAGTCCTGATCTCATGGCTCATGTTTGCCAGGAATGCGCTCTTGGCATGATTGGCGGCTTCAGCCAGCTCTTTTGCGGTGCGCAACTCCTCTTCACTTCGTATCCGTTCGGCCATACGCCATACCGATTCCATAAGAAGCACCAACTGGAGCGTTTCAGTCTCGGTGTAGCCGTTTTCCTTGTTGGCAACGGCCACCACCGAGACTATTTCCCCCTGATCGATTACCGGAACACAGAGTAAACAGCACCTCGGCACGCGCTCTTCCGGATGGCCGCACCGTAAGTACTGAGGAGTCTGGAGATCATTCATAATAAGCGGCCCTCCCCGACGAACGACTTCATGCAAGATGCCAGTATTGTCAAGGCTATGAGCGGTCTGCGATCCGATTACGGCGTCCTCCTCCAAGCTCGGGACGATCATGTTGTTCAGAGTGAATGCACGACGGGCTTGGCTATAGCCATAGATGTACCCGACTTTGCTACATGTAAGGTTGATCGCCTCCTTAAGTGCGATATCGAACAACTCATTGGGATTCGCCGATGGGTTCTGAGAAATCCTGAGGAGACTTTTTGTGCGCTCATGGTATCTATTCAGTTCAATCTCGTTATTTTTCCGCGCGGTGACATCCACATGCGTAATCACGCAATAATTGGCCCCGGAAACCGTGAATGGCGCAACCCTGCAGATAAACCAGCGCTCCGCTGCGGGTGTTTGGCAGGAATATTCGGTAACAAATTCTGTCAGGGCACCGCCTAGTACAGCTCCTATTCCTGCAGCAGTTGCCTCGGGATGGTCATTGCTCAAGGAGAGTGCCCGGCAAGCGCTCAGATAATCGGCACCTTCTCCACTGGCAGCATTCTCGGCATTATTTTCACCGGCAAACGCATTCCAGGCGCGGTTGGTTATAACGATCCTCTCCTTTGCATCGATTACGCAGATTTTGGCGCTAAGGCCGTTTATCGTGGAGCGGGCAAACCGTTCTGCTTTCAGAAGGGCCACCTCTGCCTGTTTGCGCTCGGTGATGTCCTCCAGCGTCAGAACCCCGAAGGAGATGGTACCTTCCTGGATGATCGGCACCACGCCGCAGGAGATAACGACAACCGCTCCGTCGGGTCGGGTCAGTTCCGACTCAAATTTAATCAGCTCCGCGCCCTGCTTGGACACCCTGTGCCACTCGGCCCGCATCGTCTTTGACGCAAGCGGCCCGAAAAGGCAGTCGACCGGGCGTCCCGGAAGCTCCTCCCGGGGAAATCCGCTCATTTCGGCAAGGCGCCCGTTAACCATCAGAATGGTACCGGCCAGATCGAAAACGGCGATGGCGTCGGTGCTGCTCTCCATTACCCTGGCAAGGAAATCGCGGGAGTCCTGAACCTCCCGCTGCGCACGGCTTATGGCCCTGAAAGGGAGCAGGACGAACACGAGGATTCCAGCACAAAGGCCCATGCCCCCCAGCACCGAGCTACGAAGGAGCGTTGGCCCCAGCGGACGACAGATCTCGATCCGACCGACAACCTTTCCCGAATCGAGCAGGGATCTACCCTGCAAGATGACGGGGAACGCGGGGATGGCGCCACTCCCTGCAATAAGAGCATTGCGGGTGTCGAAGATGCGCCGTTCTTCGGCCTGACCTGCCAGTGATCGGCGAGTCAGGATCTCGTTGAGACGGTCCTTCTCGAATCTCCACATCTCGGGATTGTCGGCGATGACCCCGGTAACTATACCCGCTGTTATCTCTGCCTCCGCCTCAAGGCTCCCTTTTATTTGATAATAGGAAATGGCGAAATGAGTCACGGGAAAGATAAGAGCAACAGCGAGGGCCAGGGCGAAGCTGAAAATTGTAGCTAATCGCAGGTTCGATTTTTTTGCCATGGTACTATCTGTCCCTGCCGGGGCCCAACGGCAGGTTCCCCGTGGTCTTCAGGATGCCGCGCCCCTGCTCAGAAAAGATAAAATCAGCGAATTGTTGGGCCTGGCGCGAGCTGCGCGAACCTGTCACCAAATAAAGTTTCTTTACCAAGGGATAACTGCCGCTGGCTAGGTTTCGAAGCGTCGGCGCCACCCCGTTATAGGAGAACCTATGCACGGAGAGCTGCTCGGTCTCGAGCTCGGCGAGTGTGATTCCACCCAAAGCGCCCGGCGTGTGCGCGACTCGGTCGGCGGACTGCTGGTCTGTAATGGCAAGGTCCATTCCGGGACGGGTCAAGGCGAATGTCGCGGCCCGCGCCATGGCAGGAGAGATTTCCTTGACAAGCTGTGTATCGGCGTCACCTGAGGGACGCAGGACCAGCCGAATTCTGGAACCATCTGGCCACTCTTGCAAGGTTCCATTGTAGATCCGCTCCAACTCGGCGGTGCCAAGGTCCCGCTTTCCGACGCGCCGATTGGCGACAAAGACGAATGGGGTCCGGGCGTAGGCAATGGCCCGGGCGCCTAGCCCCTGCTCATCTTTTTTGAGCGCACGAGCCGACAGGGCGAGGTCCAACTCTCCCTGAAACAGTGCCGAGATCCCCCCGGAACTGCCGAGACTGGGAAAGACCACGAGGGAGATATCCGGATGGGCTTTCTGAAATGCTAAAGCCAGCAGCTTCATCGGCCCGAGCCCGCAGCCGGTACCACCAAGGCGCAGCACAGTATCCGCCCGCACGGTAAAGGGCAGCGCCCCACCTAAGGAAAGGACGCATAGCAGCATCAGTAGAAACCGCGGTATTCTTTGAATCAGATGCATGATCATTCCTTCGACCCCCTTGCCGGGACACCAACGCAACACAGAAAGTGCTCCGGTGGGCCACCGAGCCAATGGTGTGCAGCCAACGCCGCACAGCGCTAAAATTCAAGGATTACTTAAGAAATAAGATTCAAGGCCCGCATCTCGTCTTCCAGTGACTGTAATCTGATCGGCTTAATCAGATAGGAATCGGCGTCTGACTCGTATAATGCCTTCATGATGGTGCGTGGGTCGTCCAGCGCGGTAGTCATGATTATCTTGACCCTTCGAGCAAGGTTAACTCCCAAGGACTCTTCCATCTGGCGAATCCTCAGGGCTGATTGCAATCCATCCACTGCGGGCATCATTATGTCCATCAACACCAGGTGATACGGGCTATCGGAACCCTGAACATTCCGGAAAAGTTCCAAGGCCATCGCGCCGTTATCAGCAGTGTCATAGCTGCCATGCCGGGAAACCATTTTCTCCAGGACTTGGCTGGAGACCCGGTCATCTTCAACTATCAGACATTTCATGTGAGCCTCCTTTTAATTTCTCTCCGGTAATATTCGTTGTGTACAAAATAGCCCCAGCCAAAGATCTTCGCCACGGATTTGGGAATCAGAAAAACATTATCTTCAGGCTGGAGGCCCCGGCAAAGCTGCCGGCCTTGCCTAACACGGCGTCGTGGGTGGTGCGCTGCTCCTGCATGACATACGTTTTGCTGAGCGCGTTGTCATAGCGCCCGGTCAGCCCCTCGTCCTCCAACGCCTCGGCCAGCCGGGTCTGCTCTCCCGTGCCCGAGCAGTGCTCGAACATGGGATTGGCCGGGCAAAGATGCAGGTTGGGCCAGGCCGTCGGATAAATGGCATCGGCGAGCAGGAAGTCCCGGAACAAAAACAGATCGTGAACAGTGGGGGCATCCTTGCCCGGGGCTACGTCAAGCCCCACCGAGCAGTGTCCCTGGGTGTCGAGATCGATCAGCAGCACGCGCCGCCCGTCATCAGAAAAGCTCTATTTTCGGACCGGCGCCTGCGGAGGCCGAAGCGGCTCTCCCCAGCACGGCGTCGTGGGTCGCCCGCTGCTCCTGCATGACGTATTTCTGGTTCAGCTCGTCCAGATGTTCGCGCACTCCCCGGGAAGGCATCTCCGCCGTTCCATCAAGCCAAAGTGCCGTGGCTCCGGCGAGGTCCTTAAGATACCCGAGGCCGTCGCTCACGTGCTCTATGCGCTGCCTCAGCACATCCTGAAACTGAATCTCGCCCAGCACCATTGAGATCTCTTCGACAATGACCTTGTTGGACTCGTCAATACTGCCGATGATCGCTTCAAGGTGCACTGAAGCGTTCCGGAAACGGGTCTCAATCTCCGACAAATTCCCGGCCAGAGTCTTAAACTTGAGGGAATCCGCATCGCTGTCAATCAGTTGTCTGGCATTCTCGGTTTCCACCTGCGCCTGCCCGGCAACCGCCGTGATTCTTTTGGCGATTTCCAGCGCCGCCTTGTTGGTCTGGCTGGAGAGCCTGCGCACCTCGTCGGCCACCACCGCGAATCCTCTCCCCGCGTCTCCGGCGCGTGCCGCCTCGATCGCCGCGTTCAGCGCCAGCAGGTTGGTTCTGTCGGCAATTTCGGTAATGTCGTCCACGAGCGGGCGCATCTGCTCCATCTCGTCCGAAAGGTTTTGAATCCTTTCCAGGTTATCTTTCAGCTGTGCCGTCTGCGTAGTCGAGAAGGCATTCAGCGCCCCAATAACCTGATTGTTTTTTCGTATCTGGTCCTGGGTGACTGCGATCAGCTCATTGCTTTTTTCCGAGGATGAGCCGATCTGCTCCACCTGGTAGCTGGCCTTCTCGTGGACATGCACCATTCTTTCAACGACGCTCAAAAGCGCGGTCTCGGTATGCTCCACCGCCTCGGAGAGCTGGGAGCCGAGTACCGCATTGTACTGGGGGAGGGCAGACACCATCTGCTGGTAATGGTTGCGGATAGAAGCCTGCTGCGCGGAACAACTGCCATGGATGCTGTCGATGCGGATTGCCGACTTTTGCATAACGCCCTTGTAAATAAGCAAAGTACACGCCAAGGTGGAGAATGAGGCGACTAGGCCAGTCAGCATGACATCAAATTCATGTGGGAGCAGCGCCAGCTTATGCGTAAAGGGGTGGATGAAATAGGACATAACAGTCATAAGAAGCATGCAGTAGATCAGTATCAAGAGCTGTCGCCTCAATGAAGACTGGCTGTGATTCAGATTGCACGGTAGAGCTTGATCAACTTTCATGAAAATAACCTCGTTGGAGTCAGGCGCCCGGCAGCACTTGCTTGATGACCTTGATCAGCTCAGGTCCGGAAACCGGCTTCACCAGCCACCCGGTCGCGCCGTGCTTTTTGGCCTCGTCCTTTTTGGCCTGCTGGCTTTCGGTCGTCAGCATCAGGACCGGGGTGAAGCGGAAGCCGGGGAGGGCCCGCAGGTTTTTGATGAACTCCAGGCCGCCCATGTTGGGCATGTTGACGTCGGTTATGATGAGGTCCGGCTTCACCCCGCTCTTCAACTGCGCTAGGGCCAGCACGCCGTCCCCGGCAAACTCGACCTTGAATCCACCAAGTTCCAGGTTCGCCTTGAGGCTCGCGCGCATCAGGGCCGAATCGTCCACAATCATGATGGTCTTTGCCATGGGTTCTTTTCTCCTTTGTTTTTTTGAAGCATCGGACGGATCGGTCGGATCGAGCCGATCCGTCCGATTGAAATCGCCTGGGCGACCGCCGGTCGTCCCTACGGGTTTACCGCAGCGCCGAAGCGACCCAGGCCGCGAGGCCCGGGTCGCTCGGCGCGACATACGCCGCACACCCCGACGCCATCAACACCTGCAGGTTGGCCGGGTGCAGGTGGCTGCACTCCTTCAGGTCTATCTTTCCCTTGGGATGCTTGCTGAGCCACTCGAGGAGCCCTTCGGCCTCCTCGGCTCCGGCCACCTCGCTGAAAACAGCCCTGCTTTTCTTGTAAGCGATCGCCATTACACCACCTCCTTCATGTTGAGCACCATCAGCACCGAACCGTCGCCCAAAAGGGCGGAACCGGAGTAGGCGGCAAGGCCGGAGAGCACTCCCGCCATCGGCTTCAGGATGATCTCCACGGTCTCGTGGAAGTCGTCGACCAGTATGCCGACCGACTCGTCCCCCACGCTTACCACCAGGACCGCGAGTTCATCCTCGGCGTTGGCCTTTTGCGGGTCGGCGAGTCCCAAAAGGGCGTTGAGCGACTTGAGCGGGACGATGCGCCCGCGCAGCAGCGTCGCCATGCTCCTCTTGATGGTCCTGATGGCGCTCCGCGGCACCCGCACCGTTTCCACGACCGCGTCCATCGGCACCCCGAAAAGCTGACCCTGCGACTCAACGATCATGACGTTGGTGACTGCCATGGAGAGCGGCAGCGAGATCCGGATGCAGGTCCCCTTCCCTTTGGTGCTTTCCAGTTGCAGGGTGCCGTTCACCCGCTCTATGGCCGTGCGCACCACGTCCATGCCGACGCCGCGCCCGGAAAGGTCGGAAACCGTCTCCGCCGTGGAGAAGCCGGCCGCAAAAACCAGGTTCTGTGCTTCCTGGTCGGTGATCCGCTCCAGCCGCTCTTCGTCGATGACTCCCTTTTCATACGCCTTGCGCTTGACCACTTCGGGGTCGATCCCCTTGCCGTCATCGTGGATCTCTATGAAGACCCGGTCGGACTCCTGGCTGGCACGGATGGTCAGGGTGCCGGCCGCCGGCTTTCCCGCCGCAACCCGCACCTTGGGCGCCTCGATGCCGTGATCGAGGCTGTTCCTGACGATGTGCATCAGGGGGTCGCCCAGGCTCTCGATGATGTTCTTGTCGGCCTCGGTATCCTCGCCTTCGAGCACCAGGTTCACTTCCTTGCCAAGCTTATTGGAGGTGTCGCGCACCAGGCGGGGAAAGCGCTGGAACACGAAGGAAACCGGCATCATGCGCACCTGCATGATGGAGTCCTGCATCTCCTCGGCAATCCGGTTGATGACGGCGTACTGCGCCTTGATCTCGCGGGAGAGCTCCCGCACCCCGAACACGCTCTCGGCGCGCCCGGCCAGATACGGCAGGGCGTTTTTCGCCACGATCATCTCGCCGATCAGGTTCATCAACCGGTCTATCTTCACCTGGTCGACCTTGATGCTTTTCGCCGCGGCAAAGCCATCCTCGGCGCGGCGCCCGAACTTGACCTCCCCCTCGGCCGAGGCCGGCTGGGCTGCAGCGCCGGCAGCAGCTTGCCTGGCCGGCTGAGCTTGCGCCGGGGGGTGCTCCACCTCCGCCGAAAGCTCCGCCGCAGGCAGATCGTCGCCAGCCGCGTCCAGGGGAGACTGTTTGAGCCAGGAAAGGAGAGACGCCGCGGACAACCCTGCCAGGGCCGCGTCCAAAGCTCCCTGCAGCCCGGGGATGGCGTCGGTGCAGGCAAGCGCCAAGAGGCACCCCTGCAAGGAGGCGGCCGCCGCCCTGAGCCGTCCGGGAAGCCAGGGAGCGTCGTCGGGCAGGGACAGTATCTCCCGCTGCGCCGCGATGGCTGCGGCTATGGCCCCCCCTACCTGGGAACTTGGCTGCGCGCCCTTCCCGGCGGCGCCGGATTGCACCGCGGCACCGCAAGCCCCTCCCGGCGGCGCAAGGGAGGCGTCCTTAAGGGGGTGCCAATCGGGAGCGCTGAGGCTCAGCAGGGAGTCGAGGATCGCGCCAGGCGTCAGGGCGTCCTCCGGCTCCAGCTCCAGCACCAGCACTAGCCAGCGCAGGGCCGAAGCGAGCCAGAGTTCCGGGTTGGAAAGCTCCAGCATGCTGCGCACCGCGCGCTCCAGCCCGGGGAAATTCCCGCCTGTCAAAAGTAACTGCGCATCGCGCACGAAATCTTCGTAGACCGGGCCGCCGTTGGGGTCTCCTTGGGGGAGTATCAGGCTTCGGGGGGAAACCGGAGTGATTTCCAGCTGCTCGGCGACGTAACGGTAATATTCCTTCAGTTCCTGCAACGGGGCTTCGGAGAGGAGTTGATAATCAAGGACAGCGCTGTAGGCATCCAGCTCGGAGAGTTTCGGCCAGGGCTGCTGCGCCGCGATGCCACCCCAGAGGATTCCCGGCGTCTGGCGGGCCTGGTAAAAGGGATCGTCCCCCTGGAAAAAGCAGTCCTGCGCCGGGCGGTAGCTGAGAAAGTGCAGGGGGGAGCCCCCGGCTGCTCCCCGGTAGGCACGCATGCGGACCTGTTCCGGAATATCCGCCAGCGGCAATGCCGCTTCGGGTTGCCCCGCAGTTGGTGCCGGACGCGGCTCGAGGTCCACGGCAGCTTTCTTTTCAGCGGTCACGCCGATAAGCTTACGCAGCACATCCGCCAGGCGTAGCGAGTCGTCGGTGTAGCTGTCGCCGTAACTTCCGTTTTTCTCGACCTCGTCGCAGAGCATGCCGACGAAATCCATGGCGTCCAGCAGCAGATCGGCCATCTGCAGCGAGTAGGGAAGCCTCCCCTCGCGCACCGCATCCATCAGGTCCTCGCCGGCGTGCAGCACGCGGGTCAGTTCGGGGAAATCGAACAGGCCGGAATTCCCCTTCAGGGTGTGGACGTAGCGAAACAGCTCGGTCATGAGTTCCGAGGATTCCGGCTCGTGCTCAAGCTGCATCAGCTTTTCGCTGATCCCCTGCAGCGACTCGCGTGTTTCGGAAAGAAATTGTTCCAGAAGTGGATTCACGGGCGGACCTCCCCGAGCAGCAGTCGGCAGTTCAGCAGCAGTTCTTCCGGCTTCACCGGCTTCACCAGGTAGCGATTGGCCCCCGCGGCGTAGGCGCGCGTCCTGTCGTGGGCGGCAGACTCGGTGGAGACCATGAGCGCCGGAGCCTGCAGCAGTTCCTCCCGGCCGCGCAAATCGCGCAGGAAACCATAGCCGTCTTGCTTGGGCATGTTCACGTCAACTATGTACAGGTCGAAGCTGCCCTCCTGCAGAGCCTTTTCCATCGCCTCAATGCCGTTCACCGCTTCCATGACCAGGTAGCCTGCCTCTTCGAGGATAAAGCGGTAATACATGCGCACCGTGGCGGCATCGTCAACGATCAGGATCCGTTTCATGAGGCCTCCGGAGATTTTTGGTACACGACCGAGTCGGCGAATTTGCGAGCCTTGTACAGCGAGGAGATGCGGCTCATGGATTCCGAGTGCCCCAGGCAGAGAAACCCGCCCGGGTGCAGCGCGTCGTAGAAGGTGTCCGCCGCCTGGCGGCGCGACAGGTCGTCAAAATAGATCAAAAGGTTGCGGCAAAAGATCACGTCGAAGCCCCGGTAGCCGCGCACGTCGGCGGCGTTCATCAGATTCACCCGGGTAAACTCGACAGCCTCCCTCAGGTCCTGGCAGATCTGGTACTCGGAACCGCTGGGCGTGAAATATTTCCCCAGGATACTCTTGGGAAGGTTCGCGACCGACCGCGCCGAGTAACAGCCCCGCCGGGCCTGGTTCAGGATCTTGGTATCGATGTCGGAGGAGATAATCTCGACATCCCACTCGTTGATGCCGGCCCAGTATTCCAGCAGGTACATGGCGATGGAATAGGGCTCTTCCCCGGACGAGGAAGGCATCGACCAGATGCGGATGGGGCTTTTATCCTTCTTGTGCTGCACCAGCTCCGGCAGTATCGAATTGATCAGGCACTTGAACTGGTACTCCTCCCGGAAGAAGTACGTCTCATTGACCGTCATCAGGTTGGTAAGGGTCTGGATCTCGTCGCCGGACGCCTCGAAGCGCAGCATCATGAAATAGTTGCGAAAACAACCGGAGTCAGTGGCCTCGACGCGTTCGATGAGCCGCCGGTCCACGAAGTAGCGCTTCGAGTCATCGAACTGGATTCCGGTTTTCCGGTAGAAGAACTCCCGAAACTTCAGGAAGTCCTCTTTACTTATAGTTAGTTCGGGCATGGCGCCTCAGTTGGCTAAGATGCGCTTCAGGGCGATGTCGGCCGCAAAACTGATGTAGGGCTGGTCCGGAAAACGGGCTTTCAGATTTTCCAGAGCCTCCCGGGAAAAGGGTGTCCCGACCTCACCCAACAGATCGACCGCGGTGGCGCAGACGTTGACATGCGGGTCCGACTCGATGACCTCCTTGAGCCATTCCTCGACCTTCCCGTGGCGCAGCGATTCCAGGACGTTCACCGCGAAAATGCGCACATCCGGGTCCGGGTCCGAAAGAAGTCCCCCCATGATGGGAGCGACCTCGGCGGGGAGCAGTTTCATCGCCTCGATCGCTTCGTTTCTAAGCGAAGCGTCCTCGCTGCGCAGGCACTCGATGAGGCCAGCCACCGCCTCCTCGTCGCCTTGCCGGGTCAGCGTGGTGAGGATTATTTCCCGCACGGAGGCATCCATCTCGCGCCGCAGCTGCCTGACCAGCACGGCCGACGCGTCGGGGCACTCGACCAGGTCACGCGCCGCCCAGCGCCGGGTCGACGGGTCGGAATCGCACAGCTGGTGCGCCAGGCTCCCGCAGTCACGCTTGTGCTTGCGCTCCTTCTGGTCCGCAACGTGGTCTGCAACTGCGCCGGCCGGTTTCTTTACAAATGCCATGGGGTTTTTCTCCTATCCTGTGCGGTCCGTGCCTTAGCTACCCGTGTGGCACCATGCAAGTGGCGCCATCCCGCCATACCCGTAGAGACGCATTGCATGCGTCTCGTCTCCTTCATCCCATCACACTTAGCTCAACTAAGAAGGCGGCAGCGCTGAGACGCATGCAATGCGTCTCTACCTGATAGATTTCGTTCATAGTTGACAGCGATAACCCTGAAGGGGCGAATAATCATTCGCCCTACCATGCCGCCACCTGCAACCAGCCACCAAGAACCGGCCCGTAGTGCCTGGCAAGCAGGTCAGCAACCGGCCCAGGCGTTCAGCTGGTCGGCTATCTTCTCCGCCGAAAGCACCAGGCTCGCGCCGCCGCGCTTGATCAGCTCGGCGGGCATGCCGAAGACCACGGCTGACGCCTCCGACTCCGCGATGGTGCGCCCGCCACGCTTCTTGATCTCGGCGAAGGCGTCTGCCCCGTCGTACCCCATTCCGGTCAGCATGACTGCCACCAGGCGCGCGGGATCGCAGAACTCCAGCGCGGAGCGCCCCATAAGCTCCACCGAGGGGTGCCACATGAAGGCGCCGTTTTCCGGTTTGGCGAGCACGGTGAGTTTCCCGCCCCGCTGCCCCAGCACCATGTCGGCCCCGCCCTTTCCTATGTAGACCCTCCCAGGCTCGACCGGCATGGGCTGACTCGCTTCCACGACTTCCAGATGACACATCCCGTTCATGCGCTCCGCGAAGGGGCGGGTGAAGGCAGGGGGCATGTGCTGGGCCACCAGGACCGGCCAGGGGAATTCCGGCGGCAGATACGGGAGGATATCCTCCAGGGTGCGCGGCCCGCCGGTCGAGACTCCGATAAGCACCAGCCCCTCTCTGACCACACCGCGGCGCACCGCCACCGGGCGTGGAGCGGGGGCTTTCTCCCGCTCCTCGCGCAGGCGCTGGGCCAGCCCCTTGACGGAATTTGCCTTGAGCTTGGCGCGCGCCGCTCCCCGGACCTTGGTCACCAGTTCGCGGCTGATTTCCTGGATGTTAAGTGAAATGGTGCCGCCGGGCTTGGTCACGTAATCGACCGCGCCGAGGTTCAGGGCCTCGAAGGTGGAGAGCGCCCCCTTCTCGGTCAGGGAGGACACCATGACCACTGCCACGGGACGCTCCGCCATGATGAGGGAAAGCGCCGTGATGCCGTCCATCTCGGGCATGTTGATGTCCAGCGTCACCACGTCGGGCTGGAAGTCCCGGTTCGCCTCGACCGCCTCCTGGCCGTTACGCGCCTGGTAGATGAGGAAATCTCCTTCGGCCTGGAACAGGTTGGTCAGATGCCGGCGCATCAGCGCCGAGTCGTCGACGATAAGTAGTTTGATCATCTCTTTTCCCTGATGGTAGGAGTAATGTCCCCCCTGCAAGACAGGGGGGAAGGCTCGCGAAGCGAGACAGGGGGGTTTTCCTCCCTGCCAAAACACCCCCCCC
>Ga0209123_1001780_pt1 | contig 19986 bp, 12 predicted proteins | sample BarGraIncu00431A_FD_184500 | JGI IMG/M metagenome (GOLD analysis project Ga0209123, IMG submission 184500) | Arctic peat soil microbial communities from Barrow, Alaska, USA - Barrow Graham LP Incubations 004-31A (SPAdes) (version 2) | ecosystem: Environmental > Terrestrial > Soil > Wetlands >... | reverse complement strand
GGAAAAAATGGTTGGCAAGCACATCGACTATGTGTTCGTTGGAAGCTGCACCAATGGCAGGATTGAAGACTTCCGCTCTTTTGCAGCCTTCGTAAAAGGTAAGCAGAAAGCGGCCAATGTGACTGCCTGGATTGTTCCCGGATCGCGTGCGGTTGAAAAACAAATTATTGATGAAGGATTGGTTGAAATACTTGAAGCTGCCGGCTTTGAATTACGTCAACCCGGTTGCTCAGCCTGTCTGGCGATGAACGATGATAAAATTCCTGCTGGTAAATATTCGGTTTCTACCTCGAACCGCAACTTCGAAGGTCGCCAGGGACCTGGTGCACGTACACTGCTCGCCAGTCCGCTTACCGCTGCCGCCGCTGCTATCACAGGAGTGATTACCGATCCGCGTGATTTTTTATAATCGTCTGACAGTAAAATTGATAAACAATAGACCTTGAAAATTACAATACACAAATATTCATAAAATGGCATACGAACAATTTACAACCCTCCTATCGACCGCAGTACCACTGCCAATCGAAAATACGGATACTGACCAGATCATTCCGGCACGATTTTTGAAAGCCATTGAACGCAAGGGTTTTGGCGATAACCTGTTTCGCGACTGGCGGTATGATAAACACAACCAACCTATTGCTGATTTTCCACTGAACCAGGCAAAATATTCAGGTAAAATACTGGTTGGAGGTAAAAATTTTGGAAGTGGTTCGAGCCGCGAACATGCAGCCTGGGCCATTTACGACTATGGATTTCGGGTAGTGGTATCCAGCTTTTTTGCCGACATCTTTCAAGGAAATGCTCTCAACAATGGAATCCTACCAGTGGTGGTTTCACCTGAATTTCTGGAAGAGATATTTGCATCGATCAAAAAAGATCCTGATTCATTGTTCGAGGTAGATCTTGAGAATCAAAAATTTACCATTAAAGCCTCGGGTGAATCGACCAGCTTTACAATCAACCCATATAAAAAACATTGCATGACACACGGACTGGATGACATTGATTATCTGGTGGGTATGAAAGAAGAGATTGCTGCATTCGAAAAAAAATAATACTATGACTGGAAAAGTAGTTGAGGTAAAAAATCAGGTGCTTAGTATCATGGATACTACCTTAAGGGATGGCGAACAAACCTCGGGAGTATCCTTTACTGATAAGGAAAAACTAAGCGTTGCAAGGATTCTGCTGGAAGATGTGAAGGTCGACCGGATCGAAATTGCATCGGCAAGGGTCTCGGAAGGAGAATTTAAGGCTGCCAAAAGGATTATGGAATGGGCCAAAGAAAAAGATTATCTCTCCAGGGTGGAAATACTTGGTTTTGTGGATGGTAAAATTTCTATTGACTGGATCAATTCTGCCGGTGGGAAGGTGCTCAACCTGCTTTGCAAAGGCTCCTATAAGCATGTGACTCAGCAACTTCGCAAAACTCCTCAACAGCATATTGATGACATTCAAAAGTCGGTTCAGTATGCCGGAGAACTTGGCATCACGGTGAATGTGTACCTTGAAGATTGGTCCAACGGAATGCGTAGTTCACGCGATTATGTGTATTTCATGATGGACGAATTGCTCAAAATGAACATTAACCGGATCATGCTCCCCGATACACTCGGCATTCTTGATCCTGATGAAACCTATGATTTCTGCAAAGAAATAATCGAAAGATACCCTGAAGGACGATTTGATTTTCATGCCCACAATGACTATGATCTGGCCATTGCCAATGTGTTTCATGCCATCAAAGCCGGCATCCGATGTGTTCACACAACAGTGAACGGATTGGGTGAAAGAGCAGGGAACGCTCCCCTATCTAGTGTAATCGCAACGGTGAAAGATCACCTGAAAATGCAAACCACCGTCAATGAGTCGATGCTCAACAAGGTATCGCGCCTGGTTGAATCGTTTTCAGGCATCCGCATTCCAACCAATAAACCACTCATCGGCGAATTCGTCTTTACCCAATGTAGCGGAATCCATGCCGATGGTGATAGTAAAAACAATTTATATTTCAATGACCTTCTGCCTGAGCGATTTGGACGTACCAGGGTGTATGCGTTGGGTAAGACTTCTGGGAAAGCAAATATCAAAAACAACCTTCAGGATTTGGGTATTGAACTTGATCCTGCTTCTCTAAAGTTGGTTACTGACAGGATCATCGAACTGAGCGACCGCAAAGAAACAGTGACCATTCAGGATCTCCCATTCATCGTGGCCGATGTGTTGAACGATGAAAATACGGATTCTAAAATCAAGATGGTGAACTATGCTTTGTCACATGCCATGGGTTTAAAACCAACAGCCACAGTCAGTTTTATCATACACGACCATCAGTACGAAGCAACGGCAGCGGGTGATGGTCAGTACGATGCATTCATGAATGCTGTGCAGTCGGTCTATGAAGGACTCAAAAAGCCATTTCCCAAATTGCTTGATTATTCAGTCACCATTCCTCCCGGCGGGCAAACAGATGCTTTGGTTGAAACAGTGATTACCTGGGAATTGAACCGCGAATTTAAAACCCGCGGACTCGACCTGGATCAAACGGCCTCTGCCATTAAAGCCACCATGCGAATGCTGAATATGATCGAGAAGGATTAGGAGCAAGTTTCAAGTTCAAAGTTTCAAGTTCAAAGTTCAAAGTTCCAGTCGCTATAGATTTAATTATTGAATAATTAGTATTGATAATTAGACATTTAAATATAAACCCAATATCCTTTGCCGTTCGGCTTTAGACAACGGAAATGCAATTAAATTGAAGAAAAAACCAAAAATATGAAATTAAAATTAGCCATACTACCCGGTGACGGGATAGGTCCTGAGATCATCGATCAGGCTATGAAAGCCGTGAAGGCCGTTGCCACCAAATTTAACCATGAGCTTGAATATGAATTTGGATTGACCGGCGCCATTGCCATTGATCAGCTGGGCGCTCCCTATCCTGATGTAACCCATGAGCTTTGTATGCAAGCTGATGCTGTTCTTTTTGGCGCCATTGGGGACCCAAAATATGACAACAATCCCAAGGCGACCGTTCGTCCTGAACAGGGCTTATTGCTGATGCGTAAGAAGTTAGGCTTATATGCCAACATACGTCCTGTAGTTACCTTCCCCTCATTGCTTCACAAGTCGCCGCTTCGTCGTGAGCTAATTGAAGGAGCTGATTTTATGGCCATCCGCGAATTAACAGGAGGTATTTATTTCGGAGAAAAAGGTCGTCTGGATAATGGAAATACTGCTTATGATACCTGTACCTATAAGCGATTTGAAGTGGAGCGAATTCTTAAGCTGGCTTTCGAATATGCGATGAAAAGAAAAAAGAGATTAACCGTTGTTGATAAAGCCAACGTACTGGAAACCTCACGATTGTGGAGAGAAATTGCCCAGGAAATGGCGCCCACATATCCTGAGGTGACCACTGAATATATGTTTGTTGACAATGCCGCCATGCGAATTATTCAATGGCCAAAAGACTTTGACGTGATGGTGACTGAGAACTTGTTTGGAGATATCCTGACCGATGAAGCCAGTGTGATTACAGGTTCCCTGGGATTGTCTCCATCAGCCTCTATCGGCATTCATACGTCCGTGTTTGAGCCTATTCACGGCTCATATCCACAGGCAGCAGGAAAGAACATCGCCAACCCTGTTGCGACGATCCTATCAGCTGCAATGATGTTCGAATACGCTTTCAAGCTCCACGAAGAAGGCGCTGTAATCCGCAAAGCAGTGAACGCTTCACTCGATGCCAATATAGTAACCATTGACATTTCCGAAGGCAAAGCCTATTCTACATCTGAGGTGGGTGACTGGATTGCTGAGTGGATTGCCTCAAATTAAAATATATTTTTGATAACTTGAAAGGCCTTTTATGAAAATGAAAGGCCTTTTTTGATGTTTGTTTTTCTAAACATGAATAAAAATAGAAAATATTTTGTACTTTCGACCCAATAAAGACAACATAGTCAGAAAAATCTAACTACTAAACCATGACCTATTTAATTCTACTGTTCGGATTTCTGTTTGGAGCCATTCTTCAAACTGCCAGATTGAATAAATACAATACCATTAGCGGAATGGCGAGGCTCGAAGATTTTACGGTTGCAAAAGCCATTGCCGTGGCTGTGGGTGTGGGAGCCATATTACTGAGCATCGAAATCGGCCTTGGATACGCCTCATTCCATGTAAAACCAGTGCTGTTGGTGGGTATTGGATTTGGTGGACTTATTTTTGGGGCTGGAATGGCCATTCTGGGCTACTGTCCCGGTACATTGCCCGTTTCCCTTGGCGAAGGGTCGATGGATGCCCTGGTGGGCATTATTGGGGGTATATGCGGTGGAATAGCCTACACCCTTATTCAACCGTCCATTCAGGGGATGCTGGGTCCCGATTTGGGCAAACTTTCACTTGAGGCCGCAATGGGTGGTGGGACGCTCTATTACATCTTGGTTTTTGCATTCGGGCTTCTGTTGCTGGGTATTGCCTTTTTCCTGAATAAAATTGGAAAAAAGCAAAACTACAATTGGTTGTATGCAGGAATTGGTTTGGCTGTTCTTAATTGCATTGTCTTTCTCACCGCAGTGTCCGATCGCCCAATCGGAGCTTCAACAACCTACCCATACGTGGGCGATATACTGTCTGGACTAACCATCAACAATTATTTCACGGCCATCGAGAAACCAGGCACCTGGGAATTGATTTTCCTTACTGGTGCTATGTTGTCGGGACTTGCCGGATCATTAATCAGAAAAGACTTTAAAATTCAGTTGATCCACAGCGGCTGGTCAAAAACACAGGGGACATCGAAATCAAAAAGAATCATCTGGGCATTTATAGGTGGATTCATCATGCTCATTGGAGCCCGTATGGCGGGAGGATGTACCAGCGGACATGTCATTTCCGGAGGTATGCAGATTGCAGTCAGCAGTCTCTTGTTTGGTGCTTTGGTATTCGCAGGATTATTGATAACCGGAAAATACTTTTATCAGAAAAGGTAATATCTGAAACAAATTTTGTTGTACATAAAACAATTATTACCTTTATCTTATGTTTGTTTATTCGAAATATTTGATCAGAATTACACAGAAATATATCAATGATAAAGATTAATATAGACCCACTTATAGGTTATTCTTTGTAAAAACACTTTTACATATATATTCATACTTCATCTTATTATGTAGCAATTAAATATCACTTCTCAGTAATATTTGACAACTAAAAGAAGAATAGCATAATTATTAAACAGCCTGTGCAAGCTAAATTTGGACCTTCCACAGCCATGTAAATTTCATGGTACCTGTTTAAAATCCAACCCGATTATAAATCCTTTCCCCAAAATCCTATCTGCTCTTCTTGATGAATAAAACGCATGGTAATTCTATGTTTGACAGTAGTTTTAAAGCTATTTACAGGATCGTTTGTATATTGCTTGTATATCTATAAATAGGGTCTGCTGAAAAACTTCAATTGTTCTGAATAATAGCTGTTTATAGGAATATACATTGTAATAGGTGCAGAAAAAAAGAGGAAGTGTCCAAAATGCCTGCACACTGGAAGGGGTTTGACCCTGGGTACTAAGCCCCCCATGTATTTGGAACCGGAGATCAATATAAATAACAGGGATATACAAATGCAATTATGCCAGGGATAACATGCCATCATCTGATACCTTTCTGATACCTTTCTGATACCTTTCTGTAACCTTAGGTTACAGAAAGGTATCAGAAAGGTATCAGATGATGGCTCTCAAACACCGACCTATTCCATGGGAACATAGGTAGAAATCCAGGATCAATTGCTTATTTTGAAAAGCAGATAGGAAGGTGCAAAAATATACTCCTAAAGATAGTCCCCGATCCCGAGTACTCGGGAGGGGTTGAAAGGCTCTTATATATTGATCCCGAGTACTCAGGATCGGGATGCCCTAAGTTCTTAATTGAAATAAGCACCCTACGGTCAAATTGATCCCGAGTGCTCGGGATGAGTTTTTCAGCAGACCCTTATTAAAATGAATTAAGAGGCCTGAAAAAGGCATAAACATCTATCAAAATGGATATTACAGACATAAGCCATCACGCTATGTTTAAACGAATGTGATTAAGAGAATCTTTGACTATTATGTTTCAGATATTCATTCCAAAATAGGAGAATTCGACTCAATAGGATTTAGATTAACTTGCTTTATTCCAATGAATTAGAATGCAGTACTCAGGCTACTGTTTTTGGTATAATTTAATCTTTAGATTTTTAAATTTAAAGTCTTTGGAATTCCTGTTCCATAAATAGGTCCCAAAATAAAAGACAGAATCTGAAACATTTTGAATCGGGATCCTTACTTCAGTATTAAACAGTTTTAAATCGTTTGTCAAATTTATACCTTGCCAATAAATTGCACTGTCTTTCTTATTGGATATTTGAATAATTAAACTCAAATCTTTAACGTTATTGGTCAATGTTTCAAAAGATACATTGAAACAAACTGGGCCTTTTTTAAGAGCAATTGATTTAAAAAAATTGTAATATTCTGTTTTAAATTCCTTCGTGGTGGAATCAATCGCTTGCTCTTTTATCAATTTATAGCCTGAATTACTGTAATATAGACTGTCGGGAATTATTTTATCTTTAAGACAAACTTCGTAATTCGTACTTTTGAAAATATTTAATTCTTTCTGCATCTTTTTTAAAACTGACTTGTCAGTGGAAGCCTTTAATGATAAATCGGTTCCTACTGAAAAGAGGTTCTCACCTGAAAGATAATAATTGTTGGAATAGTAATCGATTATTTCCCTGTTATCGTTCATAAATGCAATATGTTTATCACTCTCCAAATCATCAGAAATTAGAGTCGATCCAAGGGCTGTTGATATTTTCGGAACAGTTATTTGGTAATCGGATAAAAAGGAAAGTATTGTTTCATAAAAATCTAAATGACTGACTGTTTGTGTAAATACCTTAGTTGTCTTAAGATTTTTGGAATATATAATGAATGGAACATGATATCTTTTTAATGAATTTGCTCGTGGGACTTCGGTCATCGGATGGTCGCCGGTGATAATGAATACCGTATTATCATAATCCGGACGGGTTTCATATTTCTTAAAAAAGGATTCCAATGCATCATCCACAAATAGAATGGATTGAAGGTACTTCTTATAATGGTCGAAAAAGACTACATTGGTATCGTTTTTCAATTCAGACTTTATCTTTGAGAATTTTGTGTCATAGAGATCAGGATCAGAGATGGCAAAAGGAGAATGGCTGGTACCTGTAAAAAAGACATCGAGTCTGGGTTTTTTCTGAATCGTTTCAAGCACTTCAAAATATTGATTGAATAAATCTTTGTCATTGTACCCCCAAAAGTAATTATCCGCACCAACAATTATTTTGTTATACTTTTTCCCGAACTTACTGTTGTCAAATATTAAATCAATGTTGTTGTATCTGAAGAACCGGTCCTTTTGATGGAACCAGGCGCCCTGACCATAAAAAAAGCCGGTATGATACTTATTTGCAGCAAGAATGGAAACCAATGAAAGATGCTTAGGAAGCTTGTCCAGTAAGGTAAACCCTTTTTCACCGTATGGCAAACTGCCAAGCAATGAAGGGACAACGGCAAAAGATCTTTCGCCTAAGGTAAAACAGCGATTCCAGTATAGACTTTTGTCTTTTAAATTGCTTAAAAAAGGCATCAATTGAACGCCGCGGTAGTCATGAATGAAATCATCATTTAACCCCTCAACGATCAGAATAACTATGTTGGGAGCTGATTTAAATCTGTTAAAAAAAGGACTGAGATCATTTCTGCTCTTAAATTGATGAACCAATGGATATTCCCTATTCTGAAATTCCTTGTTAGGATATAATCGTTGGAAATCAACAAAGGATTGCTTCGATCCATTTTCTAAAGCATGATTCGAACCAAATATAGATGTTAATGAATTCGCAAAAAAGTAGCTGGATTTATTTTTCGAATAATTATTGAAATTTACTCCTGACAGCCAAACAATAATCAACAAAGGAATAGATATCAAAACCATTGAATAGCCAACAATTACAGTCCTTTTAGAGAAAGTGATTTTCTTCAGCAAATTGCTGATACTATAAATGAATGCAAGCAGGATGGCCAGCAGAAGAAACGTTTTCACATAACTTATTTTTGAAGTATTTATGGTGAAAAGTATTTCTTTTAATGAATACGTATAAATGGAAATGTCTAATGGAGTCAATTGATACAGAAAATACTTAAGGATAAAAAAATGTATCACTGTCAACATTATTATAAACCAAACAAAGACGGTATATGCCTTCTTTTCTGAATTTCGACCTATGAGGAAAAATAAAGGATACCCGACTATTAAAAATGTATTTGTTAAAAGAAGATCATAAATAAGTCCCAGTATTTCTGAACCAAATAATGAAGGTTTTATACCAAAGTTTAAAACAATCAGGAAGGTCTCAGTAAACCTTAATGTGGTCAGAACAAACGCATTGAAAATAATTATATTGAAATAATTTGTAAGTGTTGGATTCAGTTTCATTCCATCAATATTGATAATTATTTGCCACAGTTACAAAAGGGGTCGCAATCTCCTTTATTCTGAATGATATTAAACAGAATAGACAAAGATACTAAACAGTAATAAACAAACAAATAATTACTACTTATAAATCAGCGGAATCCTCCTTATCTTCAATTACACCCTTTTTCTCTTCCATATAATAGGCGCCAACAATCAGGGCGATGACCACTACAATAGAGATATACAGCGCATTGGGGATGGGTGGCGGATCGCCTGCTCCGTATGAATGCATCCCCGAGAGGTAGTAGTTCACTCCGAAGAATGTCATCAGTACAGAGCTTAATCCGACCAATGCAAGACTACTCAAGCCGAGGATACTTTTTAATCCTGGTATCTTCCGCAGATGCAAAATAATGGAATAAACCAGCACCGTTACCAATGCCCAGGTTTCTTTTGGGTCCCAGCCCCAGTATCTACCCCATGATTCGTTGGCCCAAACGCCACCAATAAATGCACCGATGGTCAGCATCAAAAGGCCAATCATCAAGGCCATTTCGATGATGTAGGAAATCTCTAAAATGGTAAAACGAATGTTCTTTTCATTTTTGTCATTTCTTAAAATCATCAGCACCAGGTTCAACATACCCAGTAAACCACCCATTGCAAGGAATCCGTAACTGGCCGTAATGATGGCCACATGAACCACCAGCCAATAAGACTTCAATACAGGGACAAGATTGGTGATTTCAGGGTTCATCCAGCTCATTCCAGCTACGAACAGTATAATAGATGTTAAAATGGTTGTCACAGCCAAACTGATGGGTGAACGCCTCGCAAAGATAAATCCTGAAAGGATGGTGGCCCAACCAATGTAAATCATGGTTTCATAGCCGTTGCTCCAGGGGGCGTGGCCTGAAATATACCACCGAATGCCTAGCCCAACTGTATAAAATAGAAATGCTAAAAATACCAGAGCCATTCCTATGTTGATGAATTTTGAATAACGGGCAGTGGGTTTAAAGATGAGCATAAAATGAAATACCAGCAAGACGAATCCAAGCAGGGCAAAGATTTTAGCCAGTTTACCGAAGATATTGAATTGATTGTAGAAAATCTCCAGGCTTATTTTCATGGACGATGGAATAATATCGGCGCCATAAGTGGTCTGGAACTTCTTGATATGTTCCAGATATTCTTCCGGCTTTGACCAATCACCTGTCTGTAAGGCATTGTTGTATTGTTCGTAATAAAATTGCAGAATGTTGGTAGCAAAATCCAACTCCGGCTTATTCATAGTAGCCGGCAGGGTTGAATAGGTTGCCCATGTTTTCTTGAGATCTTTGGGTATGGGAAAAATCTTTAGAAAATCACCTTTAAATATCTGATAGCAAATGTTTACCCTTTCATCAACATTGATGATCTCCTTGTCATATTTATTCCTTGTAGTCTGCTTTTTATTATATGATTGCTGAACCAAATTATTCAACTTGTAAGTTCCATTTTGATCAAACAACTGTCCAAACGAAACATAATCTGTTGAAGCGCCCAGTTCTTTTTGCAATTCACTGTTGTCAACTTTCATCAATGGAATACTTCTCCACTTGTCAGGATTGGCGCTCATATCGATGAAAAATTCGACAGGAGAGAGTCCTTCCCAATTGTCTTTCTTGGTAATTTTGCGCAAGAGGTCAGATGCCAATGTGTTGACTGGTTCGATCCGTCCTTCATGATCCTGAACCAGCAATCGGCCAAATGATTTGATGTGATCGTCTTTTGTAATATTGGCGCCAGTGGCTGAATTGAATGACCAACTCATTAAGGAGATGGAGGCAAACAATAAAAATGTCTTGCCTGATTTGCGCAATTGCTGAAGTTTTGAACTTAAGCGGATGATCTTTTGAAATCGGCTACCGGGGCTAAAAACGGTAAATATCATGCCTAGGGTCATCAAGAAATATCCAAGGTATGAAATGAAGGTTCCCCAATAATCCTGATTGACAGAAAGTACAGTTCCCAGTTCATCCTGGTCAAAAGAAGACTGGAAGAAGCGGTAGCCCTGGTATTTTAGTATGTTGTTCATAAATATGCGAAATGGTTTTTCTATTGAAGAGGCCGGATCTTTCAAGGTTATTTCACTTGCATAAGATGAAGGGCTGTTGGATCCAGGATAACGTTCAAGTTGAAAATCACGAAGATAAATACTGAACGGCAATTCGCGAATTATTGATCCGTAGGAAAGGCTGACATTGATACCGTCAATTGTGCAGGTTGCAGGTTGGGCCAGCATTCCATCCCTACCAAATACATTGACCCGCCTGATTTCATTCCCTGAAGTTATTTTTGCAGTAAAGGCATCTACCCCACCCTGCCCTGTTGGATCAGGTATTTGAACCAGTGAAGGAATGGCCTTCGTCTGGTAATTTTTTATCAAAAACCCAGTATTTCCAATGGTATATAATTCATTGAGCATAACCGGATGCAATACCAGTGGAGCCAGCTTTTCGCCCATCTGTCCCATCGAGCCAGATACGTTGATGGTATCGGAGGCTACCATATTTAAATTGTTTCCATTGCCTGAGAAGACAACCGCGGCTGAACGATCACCGGTTTCAAATCCAAAACTTGCAACTCCTATTTCCTTCTTTTCCTTTTGAACCAATAAAAAATCGGTCCGTTGTTTATTATCATCGCTGTAAATAAGTGAAATTACCGGAGTGCCGTTTGCATCAGGTACAAGGGTTTCAGTAGCATTGGGTATAAATATTTCATTTTCAACAGTTAGTGACTTACCGTTAATCTCCAAGGTCTGCTTGTAACGATTGTTGGTATTTGGGGTAAACTTCACTTTGGTAAACCGGCTCACTTCATTGCCTGAAACGTTTGCCTTCAGGCTGATATAGGTGGCTTCGGAAACTACTTTATTATTGGCTTCTCCCTCGCGAATGTGCATGCTTCCTTCAAAACCAAAATAACGGGTAACTCCCGCCCCGATAATGATCACAATAAAAGCAAGATGGAACAATAGGATGGCCCATTTTTTGCGGTTGACCAATTTGTATTTGATCACACTTCCTGCCAGATTGACAATACCGACAAAAAGCAACAATTCGAACCACCACGATTGATATATAAGGGCCTGTGCCGTGTCGGTACCGTATCCACTCTCAATAAATGTTGCATAGGCCATTGAGATTGCAAACATCATTAAAAGCAAGACGCTGAAAAGCATTGAGAATAGAAAGGAAAATATTTTATTCATCTGTCTATAATTTGTTTTTTAATTGTTCCCGATGTATCGGGAGAACTCGCCAATAATCTTGCTTCTATTTACAGAGGAATCAGGATGGCTCGTTTCATACTATTTGTTTTCTTAAAGAAATCTTTAAAACTAATACCAATGGCTTTTCAGCAATAAGAATTGAAATGGTTACTTATTAAAAAAAACTCCTTTGCTTTAAGATTAAAGCAAAGGAATTTATTTAATTTATTCACAAACGACCTTTATTTTTTTGTTGGATCGTTGTGTGCAATTTTAGCTGCATACTCTTTGAAATTGAACCCCTTGAAATTAGGGCTTTCAGAATTGTGGCATTTTATACAAACTTTCTCGTCAGGAAGAACCAATCCTTTAGACATAGCCAATTTCTCGTCTTTCATGACTGTGGCAACTTTGTAAAGACTACCTGCTCCATGACAAGATTCGCATGAAACACCTTCTTCAACTGTGATCGAAGCAATCAAACTTTGATCGGCGCCTGCGGCTGTTGAGTGACATTTAAGACATTTCGGATTCTTAAGATCTGCACCTTTCAGTGAAGCCATCGCTTTGGCATGAGGACTTGCAAGCCACTTGGTGTATTGCGCACCCTTTTCAGCCTTGTTATGGCACATCTTGCACTTTGCTGCCCCGATGTACTGGGCATTCTGTGCATTTACTGAGGCTATAAAAAACAGAGCCATCCCCAATAGGAAAAATAATTTTTTAAAATTCATAATCGTGTCGTTTTAAAGATTATTTAAATATTTATCTGCATTAATGAACGAATTATTAATTAATGCAGACATTGATCGATTTTCATTCACTTTACGCCGAACAAAAGTGCATTAATTTTTTAATATAATCAAAAACCAAGCCATTCAAATCATATCCTCGTCCTAATTAATTTATTAATAAAGTTGAGCATGACAGGATGAACATAGTTCAGTCCGCCATGCCTGGTCAATATCCACTGGATGTTTGAATTCAAGCGGGGTCAATGAATTAGAATATTGCAGACTGTCAGGAGAACCTTGGGCCTGAATCACATGACACAAATTACAATCTTTTGATATCACTTTACCCGAGGCCGATACATGTTTATCATTGTGGCATCTGAAACAACCATCATACTCCATATGCCCGATGTTATTGGGATATTTCCGCCAATCAGCTTTCATGAATGGAAAAATATTGTTGGCATACCCATTTTGTATTTCAACGATTGCATTTTCAATGTCGGCTTTTCTTCCGGTCAACAACCTTGCATAGTTGGATTTATAAAACTCAGTCACCTGATTTCTGATCGCAAGAAAGGCGCTGTCTTTGGTGCCATATTTCTTATACAGAACAGTCATGGATATTTTTTTAATTCCAGGCAACGTTTTAGATATTTTTCCAGAACTTATTGATTTGTCAATAAATTTCTGTGGAACATTGTAGTTGTGGGATGGCCGGTTATGGCAATCCACACAGTCCATCACCCTGGTTTCAAGTGAATCGAGTTTTTCCTTGCTCACCGGAATTTCACTGTCAGTATAGATTTCACTCACACCGGTTTTTGTATTGGTATATTTAACCCATGGTATGATCTGACGATTGGCGGCAGTGGTTTTGTATTCAATTTTAACGTCAGAGCTAATATGCTGATGAATTCCTTTTTCAATCCCTGAAGGCGTTATTTGGGAACTGATTTTCATTTGTAACTCCATGTCGTATTCCGTATTTGAATCATCGGCAAGGAATGATGGCAAATTCTTCATCTTGCGGTCATAAAACTTAGCAGGCCAGTGACACTGTTCACAAGTCTCCTGCACAGGACGCAAGTTTGCGATAGGAGTAGGAATTGGCTTTGGAAATTTATTGGCCAATACCGAATAGACCTGATACAATCCAGACATTTTACTTTTCACGTACCAACTTGCTCCCGAGCCAACATGACATTCAACACAGGCCACACGCTCATGCGGTGAACCATGATAAGTGACAAATTCGGGCTCCATCACCTTGTGACACAACTTACCGCAGAATTCAACCGATTCAGTATAATGAAAAGCTTCATAACTTCCTATGGAGGAAATAATTAGCAGGAATACTGTTCCGAACATAAAAATGATGGATGCATTTCGTGTTCCCTCATTATTGAAATTAATAATTGGCCAGTTTCGAACTTCTCCTTCATCTCCCGATTTTCTGGTCCTAGCTCTTGTGATCTTCATACCGATTGGAATCAGAATTAATCCGGCAATCATGAATCCAGGAAGTAACATATAAATGAAAAGCCCAATATAGGTTCCTCCAAAATTAAAAAACCAATTCAAAATTACTATAGCCAAAATGGTAGTCAAATTGAATATTGCCAGAACTGCCCCGGAAATAGATATCCAATTATTAATTGATGATGGTAGCTTCATATATTTTTCCTAATTTTTGATTTTTCAATATCTTACTAAGTTCGTAATAAATAGTTCATAAAACAACTGTTATTCATTCTTTATATTGTAACCTGCTCCTATTCATGCGGAAGAATTCAATATAAATATAAATTAGGGCTCAAATTAATGAAAGAGCATTGAATAAATAATTAATAGGACCAATAAAATACCCGAAAATAAGAATACATACCCAAAGAATTTCACAACTTTCATTCTGCGTTTTGAGAACTCATTCTTTTCCACCAGATTAGATAATCTACCTGATTTTTCAAGCTCCTCAAATTCACGCGGTCTGTCTTCTTTATAATCTTCAAGCTGCACTTTTCCGGTGAAGATTACTGTGTCCATAGGGAATGCTTCCGGCCGAAGGTGTGTATTAAAGAAATGAATGGTAAAAATAAATCCAACTGCCAGCAATGCTTCATCACTGTGGATAATCTGGGCAATATTGATCAACCAACCCGGGTAAATACGAGTGAAGAATACCGGGAACCACAGGACCAAGCCGGTTAATCCTATAACAAGTACTCCCCAGAAAACAGCCATGTAGTCAAATTTCTCCCAATAGGTCCATTTCCCATATGCCGGTCGTGGTCCTCTGCCTGTGAACCATTTCATGGAAGCCCAGAAATCTTTTAAATCCTGGCCGTTAAACATCAGTGAGTTCTTTCCAAATATAAAATCAATCAGGCTGAGACCTTTTTCTCTTTTCAACTTGATTAATGAATAGATATGGTATGAAAAATAGCCAAAAGTAACTACTGCAGCAAAACGGTGAATAACCCCTGCAGTGTGAGCCCCTCCTATAAATTTGACCAGAAATTTAGCCCAATCCATGAAGGCAAACTTGAGTAACATGCCTGTAAATGCAAGGGTTAAGAAACTCAGGATTACAAAAATATGGGTAATACTTTGACTTCTTGTGAATCGCCTTACAAATACTTTTTCAACTTCCTCTTTGGCCTGCTCTTTCTTCTTTCTCATGGCATGAATTGAGCGAGGCATCCATAAAAGGGTATGTATTCCAAAGAATACGAAAACGCTAACAAGCAATCCGGTCATGGCCCAGAAGGTATAATAAAGCCATGGATATTCACTCTTATCGTTATGTGTGGCATGGGTCAGATACCCTGTAAACCTCTTATTTGCATCAGCATGGCATTTCTGACAGGTAGCTACAATGTTCCTTGGACTCACAGAGGAATTTGGATTTCGTATCTTTAAAATGTTGTGTGCTCCATGACAATCTGAACATTTTGCTGCCTCCATATAACCCAGCTGATACACTTTTCCGTGGTAAGTTTCCAGGTATGTTTCAGCCAGTTTGGTATGGCACCTGCCGCATTGAACAGTTATTTCCGACATAAATTTGTCCTTATGGACATCGGATATATTATGAGCTGAATGGCAAGTTCCGCAAGTCGGATACTTTAAACCACCTTCATCTTCACGGTATGCGTGATCACTGGCAATGTATTGGTTATAAATACCCTTATGGCAATTTCCACAAGTGGCTGCGATGTTTTTTGGATTTACCGATGATCGTGGATCTGCTTCTTTCAAATTGAAGTGCGTAGTATGGCAATCGGTACAAACAGCTACCGAAAGCAAACCCTTCTCAATAAGACTTCTGCCGTGCACACTGGTAGAATAATCGTTAAAGGCATCGGTCTCCTGAAGGTGAGTTCCTTCCAAAGCTTTACCGCCTTTACTGTGGCACTGGCCACAAAGCTTGGGTATTGCTGACCTGTAAACAGGCGAACTTTCATCTGATTTGGGTTTAATAAGGTGGGTGCCATGACAATCAGTACAATAGGGGGCATTGGCATTTTTGTTAAAATAGGCCTGTCCATGTCCACTTGAAAAATAAATCTCTGATTCTTTGGCATGGCAAGTGGAACAATCTACCTTACCTGCTGTTTCACAAGGCCTTTGCAAATGCGAAGTTACATCAGAATGGCATTTTACGCAGGGGATATTTTTATGAGTTGATACGGCCAGGTCCATTACATCAACTTTCAGGGAAATCACCTTGTCATTCACCACTTTATGAGTATTTTCATTCTCATGACATTTCAGGCAGCTATTGTCTGAAATAGTGGAGAGCAGATTTTTAAATTCTACCCTATGCGGAGGATGACAAGCGCTACACGCAGGGATGGCTCCTGGTTTTTTCTCCCACAATTCTTTGTTGATTACCTTCACATGAACATCCTCAATTCTTGCATGGCATTTCATACAGGTAGCGGCAATGTTAATGGGCGAAATGCTTGAGATCGCATTGGTATGTGGCAAGATTAAATGGTTGCCATGACAATCGTTACAAGTGGCCGATACAATCAATCCTTTTTTAAACAATCCCTGCCCATGAATTCCCTCACTATAATTTTCAAGAATATTGTGTTGGCTTATGTTGTATGCCCTTGCTACAGGAGCGCCTTCCTTATGACAGGAACCACATAAAATAGGAATATTCATTTTATAAGTTCGCGATTCAGGTTGATCTGATTTTATAACATTATGAGTACCATGACATTCCTTACAACTAGGCGCATACTTTTCGTTTGCCAGATATGCCCTGCCATGAATGCTTCGGTAATATTTTTCCCTGGCATCTGCATGACAAGTTCCACAATCAACGGGCTTAAGTGTTTCTGGATGAGGAAATTCAGCAACCGCTGCATCTTTATGACAGGAGGCACAAGTCACACTTTTATGCACTGAATGATCCAATGCATTCGCAGGAACATATCTTGAGAGTTTCTTGCCTGGCTTTTCAGATGTCAATGCAGGATCATTGTGACACGTTAAACAATCGTCATTTGTCTGTGCCCACGAATAATTTACCCCCAATAACAAAATTAAAGCAAGTACAATAGCTTTATGAAAAATATTCGAATACAACATCTTTTTAATACCCATAAAAGAATCATTTAGAATTCTTGAAAATAGTTTTCCTTTATATCCAACTAACTTATTTTATAAAAAAAAGCCTATGCCGTTCCACCCAATTCGTCCCATATATAAGCCTTTTAAATCACTTCAAATTAAATATGATGCCATCCGGAAATAATGCTTTTAAAATTTTCCAATGGCGATTTCCCAATGGATGCCACATATAGATGGATCACTAAAAACATTGAAATAAAAAAGCCCATTGCTGAATGTAAGATGGCCGTCACGAATACACCGCTCAACCCATAAACATTTTCAATGATTATCTCCGGAAACAAAAGTGCAATCCCTGTTATGATCACAACCGGAACAACAAGGTACATTACCACAACATAAATGGCTTGCTGAAGTGGGTTAAATTTTCTTTTCTCTGAAAGTGGGAAAGGATGATTCATTCCGTGAAACATCCCCCATGAATAGTAGGTGGCTTGCTTTAGAAGACGGTTTAAAAACCCTTTTAGCTTTACAAGATAGAACTTACCATTATTACCAACTAAGTTACAGATAAAAAAGCACAAATAACTCAAAGTTACAATGATTCCTGCAATATTATGAAGTTTAACTGCCACGTTAAAACCAATAGCCAATGGTTCAGTGTTCGACTGCAGGGAAAGACCTGTGATAATTAGAATAATTATTCCTAAAGCATTGAAACCATGCCACATCCTTAACCAAACAGGATAAAAATATATTTTTTCAGTTGACTCCATTACAAATTACTTTTTAAAAATTCTGAAAAGACTATGTATAATAATACCAGTCAAAGCTGCCAGGAAAATTAAGATACTTAATAATTTAAGAAATGGACTTTGATGAGTTCCAATTATATAAGATGAGTTTGTCAAAATACCTTTAATTATCCCTTCCTTAGCCCGTTTCTGTAAATTCTCATATTTATATAGGGAGGCTTTCAACCTTGAATTTGCAGAATGGCATTGAACACAGTTTTTGACTGCTTTATCTTTTTTTAGAATATTATGCGAAACCATCAAACTATCAACAACTTCCGTGTGACATTCGATACATCTGACGTTTTTAAAATGGAGTGCCTGATTGGGTAACCAATCGTGTACCTCTATCAATTTTGGATTTTCATGCCCTGATACCATTTTGTACTTTTTCATATCGTTGTGGCATGAAAGGCACATCTTATTGTCAAAATCCACAATTTCCATCACATCACTGCTATTGCGGGCAGTAGCTTTATAGGTATGTTGGCTATGGCATTTTGAACAGGTGAAATTTTCACCATATACCTGAAAATGAACACTCTTCTTAAACTCTTCCTGTATTTTCTCAAATTTATAAGTAGCAAATGATGCATCTCCTCCATGACAGTCCAAACAGGTACTTAAAGGTTCAAGTTTTAGATTGGCCTGGTGAGGATAGGTTTGATATTCTGCCGAATGACAATCTGTACAATCAAAACTCTTGTGAACCCCGGCAGATATGGCCACCGTGTCGAGTATAAAATTTGGATTCATCAATCTTTTTTGGACCTTACCCGTTACTGTATTGTCGAACGAATAAGATTGATTTGAATGGCATTTTAAACAGGCATGATGCTGAGCATTTTTATACGACTGAGCATTTAAATGCAATGAGCTGCAAAATAATAATAATATTGAAATCAAAGAGAACCAACGATATTTCATTTCAAGTAATATGTAATTTATAAATTCCACACACTAACAAAAAATGGCAATATCCCTTTAAAAAGGACATTACCATTGATTATAAGGTTATGTAAATAATTTTTTATTGTCAAAATGCCCAAAGTCTTGTAATAACAAATCCGATAGCAAATCCTGTCTTATCCATCTTGTTCTGGTTCCACATCATGTTTTCCTGTGGCAATAAGGAAGTTGTGGAGGACATATAAACCTGGAAAGCGTGGGTACCGGTTGATACTTCATAACCAAAAGCAACATTTGGTTTTGACTCAGGAAAGTCTGTGGTCCATCCTTTTTGTTCCGAAATGCCTTTAATTTTCAAAGGTGCATCGTAATTAAAAATTATAGATCCCTGTGGAGTAACTTTTATCCTGCCATTAAAATGAACACCAATTTTATCGTGATCGTATGGTTTTCCAACTGCCTGATAGCGCGTTAAGTTATAATGAGAAAAACTTACAGCTGCCTGGAGTGATAACCATTTATTAAATTTACGTGCGATGATTAACTGAGAAAAATAACTCAGACGATCTGAAACATCAAATTTCTTGAGGGTTCCAACTGGTGATACCGCTGTTACACTATCAGCAAATTCACTGATGTTTCTACCATCAATTGCCAGATCTCCAAACAATGCAACTGAAACAGGAATGCTATTCTTGCGGGTCTGTTTCAGTAAAGTCCATTTTGCAGTTACATCGGTGGTCATATATTTTTTGATAATACCAGCCCCAATTTCCAAATTCTTTACAGGCACATAGTTGAGTCCAATTCTGATATTGGAAGAACCATAAATTCCCCAAAGATTGGTACTACCGCCATCAATGGTTCCAAATTTATGTTGGATCGACATTTCCAATGTCTTCACTTCAGGTACAATCACCGTCTGTGCATCAATCAGGTAACCACTTTCAAAGGTAGCATTGACAGGAAAATCTTTAGCTGTATTTTCAGATGATTCAGTTGCTTCTTTTTGTGCAAAAGACACCACCGAAATAAAGGATAGAAGAACTATAAATAGAATATTTTTTTTCATTTCAGCAATTATTAAATGTTTGCACTAATTATTTTTTGCTCCTTCTTTAATCCATTGAAGAATTAATGCAGCTTGTGTTGCTGTGACAGTCGCCTTGTGATTA
>Ga0209123_1001779_pt1 | contig 19994 bp, 21 predicted proteins | sample BarGraIncu00431A_FD_184500 | JGI IMG/M metagenome (GOLD analysis project Ga0209123, IMG submission 184500) | Arctic peat soil microbial communities from Barrow, Alaska, USA - Barrow Graham LP Incubations 004-31A (SPAdes) (version 2) | ecosystem: Environmental > Terrestrial > Soil > Wetlands >... | reverse complement strand
TAATCTGCTAAAAAACATAAACTCGCTGTCGCTCAAACATATGTTTTTCCTAACGCATCTTAATTAAAAATAAAATAAGAAGTTCTAAATCTTGTTCAAATGCATTATACGTAATATATACTTTTTTCAGCGTATGAAAACATTAAATATAATCACCAGGCCACTTTCTATAAAAGAAGTGGCCTTAAATCATCACATATGTATCTAAGAATCAATATAATCTGTTTTACCTCTAACTATGCCCTATTAAAACTTTCTTCCCTGTAAGGCATTGCAAAGCTTATTTAAACGAAACACAAAATATTATATTAAATAGCTACATTATCAAAATTCTAAAACCCTCCGTTCCAAATTTCATAATCAGCATAATCAATAAGCATAGCTGACGAAAAAAGTGTACCCTGTCCGCATTCAACTCCTAGCTCTATTAGCTTTTCTTTCTCTTCTAAATTTCGTATTCCTTCAGCTATAATTTTCATGTTAGTTTTTATTGCCATTTTAACCATATGCTCTACCATTAATGCTTTTACTTCATCTGTATCAACATCTCTAACTATTTCTTGAGAAATTTTTATAAAATGTGGCTTCATCTTTATTAGCTCCACCATATTAGAATTACCCTCTCCAAAGTTATCCATAGCTAATTTAAATTTAAGTTCCTTTGCAAAATTACGCCAGAAAGCACTTCTTGGTATTCGTTGAGTAATTTCTAAAACTAAGTTTGTCCCTTGCAATTTATTTATAACTTTTTTTATAGTATGCCTTGTTGTATCCGATTGCAGTTTAAAAAATAATCCCTCTTTTATAAATGGTTCAAGTTTATCCAGGTAATTGTATAACTTATCACAAGCTAACAATGTAAGTTTTTCTAAATCACCAGTAAGCCTAGCTTTTTCAAACATTTCATATGGGAAAAATTCTAATCTTGAATCCCTAACTAGTATTTCTAATGAATTAACAGTTCCTGTACTTAAATTTACTATAGGTTCAACCGTAAGCTCAATAGATTTATTTTTTATTATACCTGAAATATGATAAGCTTTTTCATCAATTTTATATATTGATTCCTCATCTAGATACTCACTTCTTGATGTTTCATCTAGAAACCATTGAACACTAGTACTTGATGATAAGCTAGGGTTATACAAATCTATAAGTTCATGCTTTAAAACAGCCCTTAAATTATACATTGTATATATAAGTGCCGCCATTCTTTTATTCTCATCCTTTGTTTTGCGGATGAAATTGAGCCCTGCTGAAACTCCCGCTAAATAAAAAGATGGCTCATACAGTTTATTTCTAGAATCAGATAGCAAATAGTCTATAGCATGTCTTAATTCTGGTATTATATCTCTAAGTATACTTGCCCCATCTCCATCAGGTATATCAACATACTTCACGTTTTTTGTTAATTCTCCACATAAAGTAATCCAATATTTCCTTTGTTTATTGTTATCAAATTTTAGATAATCCATTAATGAATGTAGTTCTAAGTACCTTGTATCGTAAAAGATATTACTATGAAGTTGGTAACTTCCAAAATCAATAATAGATGGCTTTTTCACTGAAACAATTATATTTCCACCATGCAGATCTCCATGTATACACGAATCCAAATATTTCATTTCGCTGCCGCACCACACCTCTTCATCTGTAAAGAATTTATAAGGATTAGGAAAAAATTTATCAACTCCATCTATAGCTAACCATTTCTTGTCATCGTTTATCATTAATTTCTCAAATGCATTTATAAGTTTTTTATCCATGAATCTATAACCTAAGGAGGTTTTCATTATATCAATGGGGGATTTAATCTCAGATATGTGAGGTTTATTCCAAGTATATAAAAATTTAGCCACTTGTTCTGATGTTTGCTTAACTAATGCTAATTCATTTTCTAGTGAATATTTAAGGGTTTTAATTCCTAGTACATTATCTCCTCCTAATTCATATAACACTCCAAACCTTTTTAAATTATTTTTGCATTGTATTTCAACTTCATCAATAATTTTCGGAATATATCCTTCAATAGAATTTTCTGTTGATTGCAAAAAAGCACTATTATGTAGTCCACTTTCATTCATTTCCTGAATCTTCAAAACTCCTAGTTTACGAGATTCACCAAATTCTACAGTGTATACTGCAGCTACTGATTGTCCATCATTTAATTCATTTATTATTTCTATAGGCTGATTTTCTTCTGAAAATTTTTTTAGAACCATTATTTTTTCTTGCTGGCTTAGCATTTTTTGCCCCCCTGTATCAATTTTTGTGTTTATACTGATATTTATATATATAAACATACCTTTGTACAGACTAATTATATTTTATGTTTTCTAAAATTATAAACCATTTCTAGTTAAGTTAACAGTGTATAAATTGTTAACTTAACTAGAAAATTATAATTTATATTGTTTATCTATTTATCTGTTGTGTAATTAGTAAGGACTTTCTATATCTTATTATTTAAAATTTATTTGTTTTGATTATTTAATATATTAAAAATGAAGAAAACCACACAAGCTTTATTAATTATAAGGCCTGTATGATTAACTTTAAATTAACTAAATAACTTCCTTGTACAATAATATTTATCATCTCTTATTTCTAAGTCAAACTCATTTATAGATGTAATTCTATCATGCTGCTCTACATGAAGTACATATCCTTCTTCATTTTTACTTTCAAAAAAAACTTTCGTATAATTCATAACTTCTACTTTATCCCCACAAAGATCATAAATTAATTTTGGTATCTTATTTAGCATATATATCTACTCCTTTAATATTTAATGACTATAAAATAATAGATATTAAGGTGTATTAATATTTATGCTAAATATTATAAAGTTAGATTTATTTTTTTAAATATTGAATGTATTAATTTCCTAATGTTGCCACCATAACTGCTTTTATAGTATGCATTCTATTTTCAGCTTCATCAAATACTATTGAAGCCGAACTTTCAAATACTTCATCTGTAACTTCAATTCCATTCATCCCAAATTTTTCGTATATATCTCTACCAACCTTAGTTTTTAAATTATGAAATGCTGGCAGACAATGCATAAATTTAGTGTTTTTGTTTCCAGTTAAACTCATCATTTCTTTATTAACTTGATAAGGCTTTAACAAATTAATTCTTGAAGCCCAAACTTCATCTGGTTCTCCCATTGACACCCAAACATCAGTATATATAACATCTGCCTGATTTACTCCCTCTGCTACGTCATGAGTAATAGTAATTTTTGCACCTGTGTCCTTGGCTACTTCTCTGCATTTATTAACTAATGTTTCTTCTGGGAATAATGAAATTGGTGTAACTATTCTAAAATCCATTCCCATCTTGGCAGCTCCAATCATAAGAGCATTTGCCATATTATTTCTTCCGTCACCTGCATAAACAAATTTGATCTCATTTAATGGTTTCGAAAAATGTTCTTTTATTGTTAAAAAGTCTGCAAGAATCTGAGTCGGATGATCCTCCGTAGTTAGACCGTTCCATACTGGAACTCCAGAAAATTGTGCTAATTCTTCAACAATTTCTTGACCATATCCTCTATATTCAATACCATCATACATTCTTCCAAGTACTCTCGCAGTATCCGCAATTGATTCTTTTTTACCCATTTGACTTCCTGTTGGTCCAAGATATGTAACATGTGCACCTTGATCAAGTGCACCAACTTCAAATGCACACCTTGTTCTAGTCGAATCTTTTTCGAATAATAATACTATATTTTTACCTTTTAATGTTTGCCTTTCTGTTCCTGCATATTTAGCACTTTTTAAATCTCTAGCTAAATCAAGAAAATAATTAATCTCCTTTGGTGAAAAATCCATTAATGTTAGAAAACTTCTGTTTCTTAAGTTAAACATAAAAATTCCCCTCTCTTATCTTTAATTTTTATTATAATAATGTATCATTATATCGTAAATTTCAATATGTTTTTACCTTTATGTTACATCATCTTTTACTAATCTATTAAATCTTCCCTATACAAAGGCATAGACATACACCTTGGGCCACCCCTACCTCTTGATAGTTCACCTGAGCTCATTTCAATTACCCGTACATTGTTTTTATCTAAAATCTCGTTAGTAATATAATTTCTCTCATAGGTTATTACTGTGCCCGGTGATATGGCTAGAGTATTGGATCCATCATTCCATTGTTCTCTTCCTGATATAACTTTATCTCCACCACCACACCGTATTAAAGTAATGTCTTTTTTTAAATAATTAGAGAGTATTTTTTCTAAACTCCCTACTTCTTCTCTAGTCTTTAATTCTTTATTCTTATGATCGTAAGTTATTGCTGTAACCCTGAGTGTTCCTTCAATTCCAGGATGAACAGTAAACTTATCATAGTCAATCATTGTAAATACAGTATCTAGATGCATGAATGCTCTAATTTTAGGTATATCAAAAATTAAAATTGTCTTAAAGCTTTTTTCATTTTCAAATATATTTTTGGAAATCTTTATAATCGCTTGTTTATCGGTTCTTTCACTATGGCCAATTGCAATAACTTCATTTGATAAAATTAATTCATCGCCACCTTCAATATTATACACATCATTTCTGTCATACCACAACTTAATACCTGAATCCTTTAACTCTGGGTGATATTTAAAAATGTATTTTCCAAATATTGTTTCTCTTCTTCTGGTTTTAGTCTTCATGGAATTCAAACTTATTCCGCTGCCAATACATGCAAAAGGATCCCGTGTAAAATAAAGATTTGGCATAGGATCCATTATAAATGGATATCCGTCATAATGTTCTTTAATCCCTATTTCTTTTTTTCTTATTCCTGCCATTACCTTGTCTATCATTTCCACTTCTGTCATAGAACATAAATATTCTTTTAAATGTGTTATTATTTTATTTTCGTTTATATTACTTTCTTCTATAACTTCATTTAAAAATAATTCCTTAAGCTGAGGATCTTTTACTACCTCTACAGATAAATCTTCAAGGTACAATGTCTCTACACCATTTTTTTTTAATATATTTGCAAAATTATCATGTTCTTGCCTTGCTACTTTTAGGAATGGAATATCATCAAATAATAGTCTTTCTAAATATTCTGGTATAAGATTTTCAATTTCCTGTCCAGGTCTGTGTATAAGAACGGTCTTTAAGTCCCCTATTTCTGAATAAATATTGATTTTCCTCTTATCCATGTGTTTTTATCCTCCTGTTTCTTTGCAAGTCTTAAGTTGTGACTCGGTTCATTTATCTTTAGAATTTAATTAGAATCATTCTGTTTTTCTTTATATTTTCTGTAATTAAACGCAATTTCATACTATGGTCTTGAAAAAATAAAAGACCTCTACTTCAAAGGATCTTTTACTTTTTACAAAAAATTTAATTTTCATAGTCACTAACAATTTTTTGTACTAATTTTTTTATAGCACTAGCTTGTAATACTAATGTCATAACCACTAGAAATACTGATATTCTTTCCTTGTCACTTTCTAATAAACCTAATTCATCTATTATCTTCTCTAAACTTGCTTTATCACAATACTTATTTGTCGTAAAGTTATCAAGGCTTTCCTTTTGCATGTCAGCAAAGATTTTATATGCGTTTTCCCACGTAATAATATCATCACTTCTATCATTAATCTCATTAAAAGCTAACCTAAATACCTTCTTAATTTCCTCTGATGTAAGTATAGGTCTCATATAACTAAGTAATACTAATTGAGCAAGATGTAATTTTGTATAACCTCTTTTTTTACTATCTTCTGGTTTAGATATAACTTCACTTTTTATATAATTCTGAACAATATTATTAGTGTAATTATCAGCATCAAATTTATCATTTAAGTAATCAATAACTTGAGATAAAAATAAATCGTACTGAGGTAATTCTTCGTAGGGAACTATACTGTTTTTTGATATTTGTTTTGATAATGAATTTATATTTTCAAGATTAAATTTAACTTTATCCACCATTTATCACCTTCCAAAAATTAATATGCTAAATAAACATGTTTTTCATCAATTATATACAAATCTATATATATTTATATTATAAGGTATGCGTAACCTATTACAAGTTATTTTCTTTATTTTTTCATAATTTCCTTTTTTTATTTATTAAAACCAGATATATAATTTTATAAATAAGTATAAATATTTATTTGTATATTATAGTATATCTCAAGAACATCATTAATATATTTATACTATCAATATTATTTTTTAACAAGTTTTTCAATGTTTAATTTGTTTTATTCACAATTACTATTGCAAATAGCCAACTTTTTAATATTATAGTTAAACTATCCACAGTTTTTAACATTTAATCAACAGAACCTGTGGACAATTATGTGTATACTCAAAGGCCTATTTAAAAGCATTTACATATAAAAAGTAGTTCTGACAAGTTTTTTATACACATTTCCCACTATAGTCTATATTAAGTATACCACTTTATTAGGGCACAGTTAAATCATCTCTTGTCGAGCTACAATTATTGTTTAAAGATAGATTAGACTTATAAGGTGAAAAAGAATTAATTTTCATAAAAAAACAGGCTATCTAAAATAGCCTGTTTAGCTTCAAAATTACTTAACTCTTCTTGCTGTGAGATAATCACTTCTTGTTAATGCTGATATCTTAACAACATCTCCTGTACTAGGAGCGTGAATATATGAATTGTTGCCTACATACATCCCTACATGATGCGGATTTGACGATGTACCAAAGAAAATTAAATCTCCTGGTTGTAAATTTTCTCTAGGTACATATGAGCCTTCATTTATCTGCGTAAATGTAGTTCTAGATAATGTAACTCCAAAATGAGCGTATATATATTTCGTAAACCCAGAACAGTCAAAAGTATTTGGGCCATTAGCACCCCAAGCATATGGTGTTCCTAAAAAATTACTTGCATAAGCAACTATTGCATTAGAGCTTAGTGATGCTGATCCTCTAGATGGTGTATACTTAGGAGCATTATCTTTTATTTGTTGTATTTGTTTCATTGTAGCATTTACAGTAGCTTGTCCACCATTAAACTTGCTAGAAGCTAATTGATTTTGAGCTTTAGCTTTTGCAATTAATGTATTTTGTTCAGCCTTTTTTGCATTAAGTGCATCTAGTTTATTTTCATTTTCAACTTTTAATGCTAATAATTTAGTTTTTTCAGTTTCAAGTGCTATCTTTTTATTTTCAACTTCGCCTTTTTTAGCTGTTAATTCTGCAATAATCTTATTATCATATTCTACAATTTTCTTAACGTTTTCAACCCTTGAAATAAGATCTTCTATTCCCTTAGAATTTAACAGAATTTCTACATAACTGTCCACACCATTCATATACATAATTCGCATTCTCTTATTAAACAAGTCTTCTTCTACTTTAATATTGTACTGTGCAACTTTTATGTCTTTTGCTGTCTGTGCAATATTCACTTCAGTTTGTCCTATTTTTGTTTTTGTTTGATCTACTTCTTCATTTGTTTTTCCTATACTAGAATCCAATTTTTCAATAGAAATTTCTATATTATCAAGACTGTTTTGTGATTTATTGTAATCAGCCTTTTGTTGTGCAAGTTGTTTTTGTTGAGTACTAAGCGTATCCGATAATGGATCTGCCATTGCCTGCATGCTTATTGTAGCCACCAATCCTATTGTTACCATTAATGATATTATTCTTTTGCTCAACCCAATTCCCCCCTGTAATTAAAATATAAATATCTATATATTTCATTCATTATTATATCAAGTTTCTTAAATCAACATTTTTAGTATAACCTATTCTATGACAAATCTCAATAAAAAGATCACTTAATTTGTAATTTGTTTTCATTTAGATTTTAATCTTTAAAATAATTCTATAAAATATTTAATTTATACTATATTTATATGTTCAATGAATATTTATATATTTCGGATTTAGGTTTATCTCTATCCTTTGCAACTTTTTTCATTGCATCTTTTTTGCTTAATCCTTCATCCATATATCTTTTTATATGTTCCTCTATAGTTAGTGAATCCCATTTAGCTCTTTCATCTTTTTCTATAGCTTCCTTACTCTTACCTTCAATTACTAATACATATTCTCCTCTTGGGGAGTTTTGTGTGTAATATTCAATAGCCTCTTTTAAAGTAAGCCTAATTATTTCTTCATACAGTTTCGTAAGTTCTCTACACATTGATATTTTTCTATTCCCGAGATTTTCATATAAAAATTCTAAAGTATTTAAAAGTCTGTGAGGGGCTTCATAAAAAATTAAAGTTTCACTTCTATTTATTAAGTCATCAATAATGGGCTTTCTATCTTTGTTTTCCCTAGGAAGAAAACCTCTGAATATAAATTTTGTAGTATCAAGACCTGAATATACAAGCGCCGTAGTAATTGCAGTTGCTCCAGGTAGTACAACGAACTCTATACCCTGCTCTATACACTTTAAGACTATGACACTTCCAGGGTCTGATATCCCAGGCGTACCTGCATCACTTATAATAGCTATATTTTTACCTTCTTTTATTTGATCAATTATATTTTGACTTCTTCCTTGCTCGTTATGTTGATGGTAACTTATAATCGTTTTCCTAATATTAAAATGACTTAAAAGTTTTAAACTTTGCCTTGTATCTTCTGCCGCTATAAGGTCTACACTTTGAAGCACTTCTAGAGCTCTAAGCGTAATATCCTTTAAATTGCCTATTGGGGTTGGAACTAAATATAATATGCCTGCCATTCTTATCACCCTTTATCGTAATATTTACATTAGTTTAATTTTAAATTACTTACTATCCAAGCGTATCTGAATTATACATATCATTAATTTCCTGTGTATAGCTCCCATCCTCTGCGTGGACATAAAGAGGTGGTTCCCATTTCAGAAAGCTTCCTCCATCTCTTTGTCCCTCAATTAGTACTATATTCGGTGCCTTATTTACACTAGGATGCACCATTCTTATGCGTTTAGGTTCAATTCTATGTTTTCTCATGGTACATAAAATATCAGCTAATCTATCAGGTCTATGTACCATATACAACCGTCCACTATCGCAAAGTAGAATTCTACATGCAATAATTACATCTTCTAATGTGCAGCATATCTCGTGCCTTGCAATTGCATCTTTATCGTTTAGACTAATTAATCCTGAATTGTGAAGTTTATAAGGTGGATTAACTGTAACAATATCTACTTTTGGAATTGTTTTAATAAGTTCTAAATCCTTTAAGTCTCCACTTATAAATTTAATTTTTTGTTGTAGCTCATTATATCGTACCGAACGATTAGCCATTTCAACAAATTCTTCTTGAATCTCCACACCAATTAGATTACTTGCATTTGTTTTTCCTGCCAATATGAAAGGAATTATGCCCGTACCGGTGCATAAATCAACTATTTTAGAATTTTTTCTTACTTTAGCGAAATTTGCGAGTAGTACAGCATCCACACCAAATCTAAAAGCATGTCTTTTTTGAATAACATGAATACCCTTCAAGTTAAGATCATCTAGAGTTTCATCATTTCCTAAAAAATCCATTAAATATCTCCTTTCAATGAAATTAGCTTTTACTATATATTTAACAATAAAAGAAGTATACCTCAATTATTAGTAATAAACTAATTAAATATAAAACTACTATTAGTAAAGATTGTTGAATATATATTATATTATATAATAATCGATTATAATGAGGTTAAAAATGCAATTAATATTATATCCTTTTAAAAGTATAGTTTTCAATAAAAATTCTGTGTTATTAGATGCATCTTTCTTACTCAGCTTAATATATGATGACGATATAAAACATAGCGATTGTTTATCATGCTTAAGACAACTTTCTGAAGGAAGTTGCAACTTTTACACTACTAGTATCATAACAGCCGAAGTTTTGAATAAAATACTTTATAAATTATTTATTAGTGATATCCAATGTAAAATTAGCAATAATAGTCCCTATAACTCAAACGACAACATTAGAATTATAACAAATAGCTTTAGCCGGCATGATACAAAAATATTAAAGGAAAAAAGAAAAGATAGGCTTATTCATATTCCATATAAGAGGTATTTTGATAATATTTCTAAGAATTCTATGAAAAGAAGTTTGCTTAGTATCTATTATAGTAAGTCAGTGGAAATAATTTCAGAACTAGAAAAAATTATAAATATAAAATATCTTAACATTTCTGAAGAATGTATATCTCTAGTTAAAACCTTTATGTGTGATAGTTTATTATCTGTGAATGATGCCTTCCACATAGCTACTGCTCAGCACAATAATATAGATTTTTTACTCACCTTGGATGGTGATTTTATCTTTGCTGAAAGCAGTGAAATGAAAATACTTAAGGTATAACTAAAAAGAAGTATATTTTGATTACTCAAAATATACTTCTTTTTTATAGCTATTATTTGGGGATATTAATAACTGTTCCGACCTTGATATCATTCTCATTTGTAATATTATTTGTCTGTTTTAGCATCCCTATTGCTTGTTTTACACCATATGACGGCATATTGTTTTTAGCAATTGAAGTTAATGTATCTTGTTTTTTAACAGTATACTCAATATTGCTTGTTTGCGTAACTGTTGCCTTCGATGTTTGCGTAACTGCTGTATTTGATGTTTGTATTGCCTTTTCATAAGGTATTACTATCTTTTGGTTCTTTGTAATCTTATAGGAGTCATTCATATTGTTTCTATTTTTAATGAATTCAAGGACTTCGTTTTTGTCATAACTAGGCATATATGTTTTTACAATACTAAACACTGTATCATTCTCTTTAACAGTATATACTCCCACATTAGTTTTATCATTTATATAAGCAGCATCCAGTTCATTAGTACTTTCCCCTTGACTATTATCATTTATTACAGCCTCATTGCTTTCAATCACTGCTGTGTTATCGCTTTGCACTATACTATCTGTTGGTAATTCTACATTAGCAACATTTTCCCGCCCTCCAATAAACCTTACTGCAAAAAACACCCCTAAAATTACTACCGCAATAGTAGTTATACTAATTATTCCTTTTTTTAAATTCATATCCAAAACCCCTTTCATATTTATTAGTTAATGATTCATATTTGAATTATTGACATAATTTATATATCTCATACACGAAATATAATTTTCATTTTTTTAAAATGTTGACTAATATTCTCCCAAAAATTAATCATGTACTTTTAAAATCTCCTAAATAAAAAAATTAGGCTATTAACCCTTGAATACAAGTTAACAGCCCATATATATTAATGTTTTAAGTTTTATTATCTATTGTTTTTCTCTATTTGATTCTTAATTTCCTCACCTGTCATTCCAGTTGCATCAATAATCGGAGTACTTGATATTGTTTCCTCTACTCCCATAATGTCTTGATTTTCACCTGTAACAATAACAACATCATACCTATTTAAAAAATTACCTGCATTTTTTTTTCTATTATCAAATTCTTTTACAGTATATCCTTCACTACTTAAATAATTTCTAATCGGATCTAACCCTTTTTGGACTGCTATTTTCTTCATATTTCACGCCTCCTTTTAAAGTTATTATCTCCAATTTTAAAAAGTGTATTCAAAGGACTTCATTTATATCTTTTCTTTAATATAATAAATTTATACAAAAAAAACCAGAGAATTTTTTCTCTAGTTTTTTATATAATGTTATATAATTCTATATAATGTTATATAATTCTATATAACTGTGTAACCAGCATCTTCAATTGATTCAATTAAATTATCCAATGAAACGAAATAATCATCATATATTATTTCTATTTCTTTGCTTTCACTAATTATTTGGCAGGCAATTACTCCTTGATTATTTGATATTGCTGAATTAATGTTAGTAATATCCTTGGAAGTATTCATATTGCATACTTTTATAACTGACTTCATAATTAGCCCCCTACTTATCTTTAAATAATTCTTTTATTATATATGTACTTTCATCATTCGCAGCTAATTCTAATTTAATTTCCTCCACATTTACAGCATCTTCATATCTTCCAGAAATTAATGTTAAGTCTTCAATTTTAACCTCTACTATTTCTTCATCACTTCCGTTGAGTTTAATCCTGATTTTTACAGCTTCTTTTACAACACTATTGCCAATAACTTCTGCCTTGCCATATGGTGTGTCTACTACTGATCCTAAAGTAGGTAAAGTTTTTCTTATTTTTTCATAGGTATCCTGCTCATAGTTTAAACAACACATAAGTCTCCCACAAATACCGGAAATTTTTGTAGGATTTAATGAAAGATTTTGTTCTTTAGCCATTTTTATAGATACTGGTGCAAATTCCCCTAAAAATGTTGAACAGCACATAGGTCTACCACAGGGTCCAAGCCCACCTATCATTTTCGCTTCATCACGAACGCCTATTTGCCTAAGTTCTATTCTGGTTCTAAATACCGCAGCTAAATCTTTTACGAGTTCGCGAAAATCAACACGTCCATCTGCTGTAAAATAAAATATAACTTTATTATTATCAAAAGTATACTCTACATCTATGAGTTTCATATCAAGTTCATGTTTATGTATTTTATCTAAACATACTTCATAGGCTTCCGCTTCTTTTCTTTTATTTTCTGTGTCTTTTTCTGCATCTCCATCTGTAGCCTTTCTGATAACACATTTAAGAGGAGATACTATAGCATCTTCTTTTATTTCTTTTATTCCAATAACACATTCTCCAAATTCTATCCCTCTTACTGTTTCAACAATAACTTTATTTCCCTTTTGAATATCTATATCATTAGGGCTGAAATAATATATTTTACCAGCTTTTTTAAATCGTACTCCTATTACTGTAACCATGTTATACCTCCTGCATTTTAAATAGCATTACTTCAAACGCCAAACCTGGGTTAACGTTCCTATCTAAATTTTCCCTAGTATCGTTTATTATATTTATAATACCATTTAATTTGGTAAATGAAAATATATTAGCTAATTCTTTTATACTTAATAACTTATCTATGTTAATAATTAAATTTTCGTCTTCAATTTCTTTATATATTATAGTATCCCTAATATACGAAATAAATGCAGTTAATATATCTTCGAATTTTTCTTTTTGATTTGATAATTTTTTTTCATACTTAATTAGTTCCTCTGTTGTAACTTTGTTAAGGTTAAGTAATATTTCCAAGGTAATATTTCTAATATCCTTGAAATTGTCATCTTGTATGAATTTTTCAGCTTTCCCTGGTATTCCGTCACTAAAAGCTATAATAACTTTTATCTCGTCATGGGATAAATCTTTATAATTTATTTTTAAAAATTCTTCCATCTCATCTACATTAAGGCTCTTTAATTTATGTATTTGACATCTTGATTTTATTGTATCCAATATAACTTCTAGATTTTCGCAAAGTAATAATATAGTCACATTTTTAGGCGGCTCCTCAATTGTTTTTAAAAAAGCATTTTGAGCTTGCACCGTCATTTTATGAGCATTGTAAATAATGATAACTTTTTTATCCCCTTCAAAGGGTTTTTTATTAATCTCTTCAACTAGAGTTCTTATAGAATTAACACCTATAGTGGTTTTATTTTTTTCTATTCGCCATTCCACCAAATCAACATATAATCTGTCTTGAATCTCTCCTAAAATCTTTAACCCTATATTTTTAGCAAGTATACTTTTGCCTATTCCATCCTCTCCAACTAAAAGATGAGCATGTGATAATTTATCTGATTTTATAGAATTACTTATTTGATTTTTTATATCATTATGACCTATTAAACTCTCAAAACTCATTTTAATCCTCCAAGAATAGAAGCAAGTATAAATTTATATATACTTGCTTGTAATTAGTTATACCTTTATATATTTATCTACATCAACTACAAATACATTTGCTCCACCTACATCTACTTCAATAGGAAATGGCATGTAAACACCTGTGGACCCAGCTACTGGTGATGGTGACGATATTATTTGCTTTCGTTCCTTACATACCTCTTCAATAATAGCTAAAACTTCATCTACTTTTTCTTTATCTATACCTATTAGTAGAGTTGTATTACCTGATTTTAGAAAGCCACCTGTAGTAGCTAATTTTGTAACTCTAAACCCCTTATCTGTTATTACTTCAACTAAATCATTTGCATCATCATCTTGTACTATTGCAATTACTAATTTCATATAATCCCATCCTTTCTATAATTTTATTTTTTTTAGTGTGTTTATTATATCTTTATGTATTTCATCTATGTTTCTATTACCATCTATAACTTCTATTTTATCATATTTTCCACAAATGTCTAAGTAACCTTCAAAAACTTTTTTATGAAAGTCATTTCCACTGTTTTCAAGGCGATCTAAGGTCCTTTGCATTTTTTTTCTTTTTAATCCTTCTTCATATGGAATTGTAATCATAAATATTAAATCCGCTTCTAGTCCATTGAGTGCCGCTTCGTTAATGCTCTTTATTCGATCCATTCCCAGACCTCTACCAATACCTTGATACACCATTGATGAATAAACAAATCTATCGCATATAACTATCTTACCTGCCTGTAATGCTGGCTTTATAACCTCACTAACTAATTGTGCACGAGACGCCGCGTAAAGTAGTGCCTCACACATATAACTCATACCACTATTATCATTATCCAAAATTATTTCTCTAATTTTCTCGCTAATCTCTGTGCCTCCAGGTTCTCTAGTTCTTACTACTTCATAACCTAATTCTTTTAGGTGTTTTTCTAGTAATTGTATTTGAGTAGTTTTCCCTGATCCATCTGGACCCTCGAGTGCTATTAGTCGCCCTCTTTTCATGCAATCCCCTCCACCAATGTGTATATATTAATATAGTATATAACTAGTATTTATTTTACTACTGTTGCAACTTTACCCTCATTAATTCCAAGTACAGTTACATTACATTTCAAGTAGTATTCTATCACAGCTATAGTTTTCTTACCTAGTCTTTCTCCAGGCATTACAATAGGTATTCCTGGCGGATATGGAACTATTGCTACTGCACTTATTTTATTTTCTGATTTTTTTAAGTCTACCATGATTTTTTCTCTATCCATTACTTCATATGGATGCATTGTAGGAATTGGCATATCATAGTCTATTAAGTCTACATACTTATCCTTTAAAGTATTCATATCACAATTTTCCAGAGCTTTGTATAACTGATCAAAATCTTGATTTTTATTAAAAGTAGAACATATTAGAACTACATTCCTGCTATCGCTCATTTCAGCTTGAATTTTGTTTATCCTTAAATATTCTAATAACTTATGCCCACTATAACCCTTAGGTACATTTAATATATATCTAGTTAAATCCATAGTATATTTATTAAGATCTTTTGCGTTACTTCCTGATGAATTTAATAAATCTTCTCTACCTAAAATATGGATTTTTCCAAGGTCATTTATTTTTTTTCTATATAGCTCACATATTTTAATTAACTCTTCATAATCTTTTTCGCCATACTCCTGGATATAAAATCTTGCATAATCCATAGAACATAAAAACATATAGGATGGACTTGTACTTAAAAAAGCACTTACATAGAAATCTACCTTACTAATATCATTGCCTTCTCCTACATGCAGAAAAGCTGTCTGTGTTAAACTAGGTAGCGTTTTATGCGCACTCATAACTACCATGTTCGCTCCCATTTTCACGGGGCTTTCAGGTAATAACTTATTGACGCCAAAATGCGCTCCATGAGCAGCATCCACCAATACCTTAATGTTATAACTTTTAGCTATTTTAATAACATATGGCAAATCAAAACATATACCATAATAATTAGGATAGGTAACAATAATTCCTTTAGCATCTTTATTTTCATTAATTAAAGAAAGAAAATGCTCCTTGTCTATTGGAAAAGGAACATCATATTTTGAATGAACTTTATTTCTAATGTATACCGGCCTTAGTTTTCTCATAATTATGGCATTAAATATCGAACGATGACAATTTCTCTCTACAATAATTTTGTCGCCCTCATTAAATGATGAAAAAATCATAGCTAAATTTCCACTGGTACTTCCATTCACTAGAAAATAAGATTTAATACTTCCATAATATTCACTCAATAACTTTTGAGACTCTTTTATTATACCTTCTGCATGATGAAGATTATCTAATCCATCAACCTCAGTAATATCGCCTTTTATGAGATTTTCATAAAGCTCTCTTCCTTGCGACGTATCTGAAAAACCAAGGCCTCCTTTATGACCTGGCATACAAAACGAAATATTTTTTTCTTTTATATATGTTAACACTCCATCTATAAGTGGTAATTCTGACAATTCCTAGTCACTCCTCTTGGTATAAACTGCACTAATGTTTTTCTTATACAGTTCTTGTAATATTCATAAAAATCAGTATTAGCCTTTGATTCTATAATTCTTTCTTCGCAATTGGTGCAAATTCCTCTTCCATTTATTATTATACCATCATTTAGAGGTTTTCTACATATTATACATTTTTCTTTTTTCATAATTATCTCCTTAAACTTGCTAACTTAAATCTTATCCTCATATATTATATTTTATTCAACTGAGCACCATTTCTTATTTTGTCCACATAATTATTCCAAATATATTTATCTACATTTTATGCCATAACTAGCTATTAAAAATTATTATATGACCAAAGCTTCAATAAAATTTTATTTGTTATTATCAATATATCTGTGCAACTTTGGTTATACTAACTATATTATTAGGCATTTGTAAATTTTGAGAGGGGGAATAGTCTATGAAACAAGAAATTATAAGTTACATAACCAGCATAAAAGAGGATATATATACTTTATCAAACTACCTTTATACTAATCCGGAAACAAATTATAATGAATATAAATGTTATTCTTACATCGTAAATATTTTAAAAACAAATAACTTCGAAATACAAGAAAACTATTGTGATATACCGACTTCTTTTTATGCTCAATATGGAAATGGTCACCCTAAGATATGTTATATATGCAAATACTCATCTACTGAAAATCTAGGTCATATTTTCGGTAATAATGTGAATGCAAGCATTTCGGTTGCCGCAGCACTTGGTTTATCAAAAGTAATATCTAAAAGTGGTGGAAGTGTAATTATTATAGGCTGCCCAGGTGATTACGTAAATGGAGCAGAACTAGCTTTAACAAAAGAAAAATGTTTTGAAGATATGGATGTGATTATTGCAGCGCATTGTGATATAACCAATGCTGAAAGTGGCAGCTCCATGGCCACACCTTGCGATATAAGCCGCTTTGAATTGCCTTCACAAGAACTTTTATCTAATAAATCACTATCAAGGATATTTACACATAACTTAAAAGAATCAGGCATTATTGATATAGGTTGTTGTAAAGATGCATTATACGGCTTAGGAATAGGTTCTATAAGCCATATTACCCCTTGCATATACCCATCAATAGCTATTACAGAAAACCCCTCAATAAGTTGTCCATCATCTTTGTTTGCCATAGAAACACAAACCGATTTCTGTAAAAACAATATGATAAAAGCTGCAGAAGCCCTTGCAATAACAGGTTTAGACATTATTGAAAAACAAGATTTGCTAAAAGAATTTAGGCTTGAATTAATATAACATTCACAATATGAATATTTTACAATAAAAAGAGAAGTATAATTTTAGTTAAATTATACTTCTCTTATATATTTATTTTTTATTGTAGAAATAATGATTTACTTTTTAATAACTTAATTTTGTTCATAAGATCAACACTAGGTTCAAAATAAAACTTTTTGAACTTATTCCCTACTTTATATACACAACAGAACTTACTTCCTGTAAATGTAGAGCAAATATATTTTTTGCTGCTACAAATGTGGTTATCTGAACTGTAATTGCTATACTTACCAATAAATTCTATATCCTTTAATTTAATATCTTCTAGTATTGTAACCTCTCCACCTTTTATTCTATGAATAATGAATTGATCAACTACAATTGAATATTTATACTTAACTTTACATTTTGAAAATTCCATATAACAAAGCGCTATCATTAGCGTATTAAAGAACATAGTTACAAACGTTTTAATATTTATGTTACCTATGCTTTCCTTAGGCAATAAGTCTGATATGCATATAAATGCAATTAATGTAACAAACAACAATACTATAGCTGGAAACTTTTTTCTTTGAACCATTTCTTTATACATGAAAGCAGACCTCCTAAAATAACTCTAACCCATTAGACATATATAGTTTTCTGCCTAACACAAGTGATTATACTAGCATTTCATATATTAATCTACTTGTACTACGTCCATTTCAGCTTATATGCCGTAATATAAGACCATATATTCTCTTTATATTAATCCTTATGTATCAATATAAGTATTTCTAAGTTTATCTCTATATTTCTATCTTTTAATAAATCTTATGGATATTTTATTTGTTTATTTATATTGTGAATATAAACACAATATACCATAAATTATTTACATTTTATTATTCATTATAATGAACAAAAAAGGCACTTTGTAATAAATACAAAGTGCCTTGGAGGCGCCACCCGGATTTGAACCGGGGAATAAAGGTTTTGCAGACCTTGACCTTACCGCTTGGCTATAGCGCCATAACTTGGTGGCTAGACCAGGAATCGAACCAGGGACACGAGGATTTTCAGTCCTCTGCTCTACCGACTGAGCTATCCAGCCACATTACCTACTGACTAAGTTCTCTTCCACAAGGTCACCCATGTGGTGCTTACTTACGACGACAAGAAACAGTTTACCATAACTAAGTTGCTGTATATTGTGTTCATAGTCCATATACTCAATTTATTCTCATTCTTCTACTCTATTCACTATTAATCCTAACAATATCTCGTGTTGATACACTAGGATAAGTATATAGTTCCTTTTCATTATTTTAACTGTTATACTATACTCAAGGAGTTGAGGTTATGTGTTATGAATTATTAAAAACAATTATAAAAACTACTACTAATATAGTATTTTTCGGAGGTGCAGGTGTATCAACAGAAAGTTGCATTCCTGATTTTCGTTCCACAAATGGTTTATATAACATAAAAAATGGTTTAAAGTTTCCTCCTGAAGTTATTTTAAGCCATTCTTTTTTTATAAATAATACCGAGGACTTTTTTAAGTTTTATAAATCTAATATGATTTTTCCAGACGCAATTCCCAATGATGCACATATTACATTGGCTAAAATGGAAGAACATAGTAAATTAAAAGCTATTATTACTCAAAATATTGACGGTTTACACCAAATGGCGGGTTCAAAAAATGTTTATGAACTTCACGGATCTATACATAGAAATCACTGCATGAAATGTAATAAATCTTTTGATTTGAATTATATATTGAATAGTAAAAACATAATACCTACTTGTGATAGCTGTGGAGGCATCGTTAAGCCAGATGTAGTTCTCTATGAGGAAGGTTTAGATATGAATACCTTAGACTGTTCTATTAAAGCCATAAGTATTGCTGATACATTAATTGTGGGTGGAACCTCTCTTGTTGTATACCCAGCTGCGAATCTCATAAAATATTTTAGAGGAAACAATTTGATTCTTATTAATAAATCCTCTACCCCTTATGATCAACAGGCTAATTTAGTGATTCATGACAGTATAGGTAAAGTTTTAAGTGAGGTATATAACTTTTAATAAATAAAATTGAATTTAGACAAAATAAAAAACACTAAGTAAAACTTAGTGTTTTTTGTGTAACCTGGCGACAACCTACTCTTCCACAAGGTCACCCCTGCAGTACCATCGGCGCATTGAAGCTTAACCTTCGTGTTCGGTATGGGAACGGGTGTTACCTTCATGCCATAACCACCAGATGAGAATATAAATATTCTCTGAAAATTGCACAGTGTTTTCGCATTATTTTTACTTTTATCTTGGTCAAGCCCTCGACTTATTAGTATTAGTCAGCTGAACATGTTACCATGCTTACACCTCTAACCTATCAACCTGGTGTTCTTCCAGGAGTCTTACTCACATCGCACTTACGTGCGAGTGA
>Ga0209123_1001778_pt1 | contig 20000 bp, 13 predicted proteins | sample BarGraIncu00431A_FD_184500 | JGI IMG/M metagenome (GOLD analysis project Ga0209123, IMG submission 184500) | Arctic peat soil microbial communities from Barrow, Alaska, USA - Barrow Graham LP Incubations 004-31A (SPAdes) (version 2) | ecosystem: Environmental > Terrestrial > Soil > Wetlands >... | reverse complement strand
CTCGCCTATGCCCAGACCACCGGCGGGCTTTTGCAGGCGCTTATCAATCTGTACAAGGCGATGGGGGGAGGGTGGGTTGCGGCAGCCGAGACTCTGTCCCTGCCACAGGACCCAAGGCATTGAGGCGCGGGGGGCGGGGTCAAGCTGTCAGACTACCTGGTGCACGGGCGGTTCGGCGCTGCTGGAATCATGGATAGCGGTCACGGTTTTTCTTGGTTAACAAATCTACCCTGATATTTCGCCGTTCCCAGGCAGCGTTCAAAGACAAACTGGCAGATTCTCGTTCCAGGGTACAGCGCCAACGGCGTGTGGCCCAGGTTGACGATTTCCAGCACCTGCTGATTGGAAATACCCGGCTGCATGAAACCAGCGGTAACGTGAACAGCCAGGCCAAAACGGGCAAAGCGGCTGCGACCCTCCAACCATCCCGCGATGGTCTCAGCCAGCGTGATGCGCTCCCTGGTAATACCCAGAATCATCTCACAAGGGGATATCGAAATGTACTCCCCGTTCGCCACTGATACCTCTTCGGTAACATCGGAAAAATCCGACTCATTGTCCACATGGTAGATTCCCATCTGTTTTTTGAAAACCCTGAAATCATTCCCCAAGGTTAAATCTACCGAGCCGGGACCGATCTGAGACTCCTCCAGCGGGTCTATGAGTATCTCACCGCGACTGATTGCAGCCAGTATTTCCTCACCTACCAAAATCGACATCGTATGGCCTCCCCATGCTCCGGACTCTAGAACAACAATCCTACGTCAACTTACAGATGAAAGAAATGAAAAGATGAATGCCGTCGGCATTTGACTGCCGCGCCATCAGATAGGGACGCATTGCCTGCGTCTATCGCGCTGGCTGACAAACTGTACGAGGCTGCAGGAACTGTCGCCCATGGCTACGCTTCAGGCAAGGGGAAGGGAGGTCAGCGGCATTCGAAGTGAGAGGAAGTGAGAGGAAGTTGGGCGAAGTTAGATGAAGTTGGATGAAGTTGGATGAAGTTGGATGAAGTTGGATGAGCGCCTATCTTTGATTGACTTCATGGCTTTAAGGACGTTTCGGCGTTCCGCGTCCGCCGACAGCGAAGGAAATCCGGGCTAGACGGCGGTGAGGGTAGGTTGGGTCGATAATGGGGATACCTTCGCGGCAGGTTACCATCCCCTCGGCCTGGGCTTGGTCAAAGCATTCGTGGGCTGCGTTTCTGAGTGTGTCAAAGAAGAAGAGGACTGAAAGCATGAAGTTGTAGCAAGAAATTCCCAGCACTTCGTGGGCCTGTAACCCGCAGGCCAAACCGCCAGATGCCACCAGGGCGACAAAGGGCGCACTTACCAGTGCCGAATAAAAGATGAGGATTGCACGTGACCGGGTTCCTTCTTTGGTCAGCCGTACTCCTTCCCAGGGGGCATCATCGTCATGTGCATGGTAATCATGTTCCCGCATGGTTCCCCCCCCTTTGCTTCAGGACGGTAGATTCCCGGTCAGTCCCCTCACGTCAATTGTACCGGATTTGTCGTGAAAAAGGCTAGGTCCCTTCGGGTAAGGCGGGGGGCAGGAGTTTTTTGAGACTCGGGTAAGAGCCTTAGCGCGATGCTGGCGATCCTGCTTGGGGTTCTCTGTGGTACTTGGTCTACCGATAGTCAACGGCCCGGGACAGCGCTACGCTTCGAAAGGATGTTACATCGTGCAACTCACCAAGTCGGGGCTTGTCAAGAGGAGCGGCTGGCTTTTGCGTTGACATGGTCTAACTATTGGGACTGTGCTTGCTGTATGGTGCCAATATTATTGACTGAGTCTTGCCTGATGCACAGTGATTAATCATTAGAGGAAGTATGGCTTGGGACGAGAGGACGCAGTAATTGACTGATCGGTACTGTAGTTGCGCAATAAATAGTTTTTATAGTCACTTGACAGGTAGTTGCCAAAGTCTAACATATAACAATAATCCCACCGCATAGATACCACTGCAATGAAATATTACTGCATTCTTAGCCGATTGTAGCCCGGATGCTGGTCCTGGTTCCGCGGCCGGGTCGGCACACTGCCTCTCTTGCCCTATCACGTTTGTGTCATGTGGCGGATTCTGATGGTTTGCACGTCAATGGACTTAACCCCTCGATTTTTTGAAATAGGAGATAACAATGCGCAAAAATCCAGGTTTTATAGCCATGATACTGCTCTTACTCAGCGTCCCGACCCTCGCCAACGCATGGAATCTGAAGGTAACAGTGGCAGGCGGATCCGAAGCCAATTACATCACTGTTGCTTATGGGACCTCAACGCCCAAGGTCATGCAGCAAGGCACTTTTTACCTGTATCCGCAGGGAGCCGCTAAACTGGCTACGGTTGCAGGCACAGCTGCGCCGGTATCCATGATACTTGACGGGGGCGCCGCTTCCATTGCTGCCGGGGTGCTCTCTAGCGGAACCACCCCTATTACCACGGGCAATCACACTCTTGTGGTGACCTATAACGGGGCCTACCCGGTTACTACTGCCTCTGTCTCTCTGGTTAACAATAGTATCGGCGGGATGCTTTACACAAAGAACCTGAACAACACCTGGAGCACGGTGGGCCAGTCCGGCGTTGCCAATGGCTATATGGTTCCGGTCATCATCGCTGCCAATGCCAATATGGCGATCTACTCCTATGTTATCAACGGTGTAGAGACGGTTATCAATCACTCTATTGCTGGTGAGGCATACGCGATCCCCGGTGGGGTGAGTGCGGCTTCCCCTGCGACTGTCTCTGCCGTATTCCGTCTGATCGGGAGTGTCTGGGTTACCCTTTCCGCTCCGACCGGCGGCTACCTCGGCCAAACGAATCTTGCTCCGGCGACCGTCACCGCTTCCAGCAACACGAGCATCGCGTCGTACTCCTTGATCATCGACGCTGGAACTTCCAGCGCCCGGGTCATTAACCAGAACGCACCCGACAACGTCTTCACCATTCCGGCACTGCCGGTCGGGACTCACACCCTCGCTGCGACTGCGACAACGGTAGCGGCGGGCAACTCACCCGCCGCCACCTCCACCAACCCTAACACCGTTACCTTCGTCGTTGCCGCTGCGACCGCCGTGAACAACGGATGCACCTCCTGCCACAGCACCAGCTTTGCGGCGATTGTAAACGGTTTCGAAGCGTCCATTCATGCCGCCAATGCGGAGAGCACCTGCGTGGCCTGCCACAGCTCCGATACTCCGCACAGCGCCGGCATCAATGCACTCACCATAAGCGCCAAGACTTTCGTGCCCTTCCAGGATATGACGACCAGTATCGTCAGCGGCTTCATCAGCAAAACCAGCAATATCTGCACCAAATGTCACAAGGGTAACAGCAATAGCCTGCGCAATTACTCGGCCTCGCATGCGGTTCTCAATTCCGCCAAAAGAAACTCCGACTGCTCAAACTGCCACGTGACCGTGCATAATCCCAACCCTCTTCTGGGCGGTGCGCTTCAGTTCAGCACGGGGAACTTCAGCAGTGTAGCAAACTCAAGCCTTACGACCCAGACGACCTACACCGGCCCCGAGGGGATCACGACCGATGGAACAAATCTCTATGTGGCATATTTCAGCAGTAATACCATCTGCAAAGTGAATCCCCTGGATGGAACCGTTACCCCGATGGCGGGGATAAGCAGCTCCGGGGCCCTGGACGGCGCGGGAAGTGACGCCAGGTTTAACGGGCCCGCGGGCATCACGACCGACGGCATTAACCTTTATGTCTGCGATGCCAATAACAATAAAATCCGGAAGGTGACCATTGCCACGGGCACGGTTACCACAATTGCCGGCACAGGCACCAGTGGGGCAGCGGATGGCCCGGGGAATGATGCGACGTTTAGCCGCCCCTACGGTATCACGACCGATGGCGTCAACCTGTATGTGACAGATTTCAATAATAATAAAATCCGCAAGGTGGTGCTTAGCACCGGAGAAGTCAGCACAATTCAGACCAGCACAGCGTTTAACGGGCCCAGTGGCATCACGACCGATGGCACCAATCTGTACCTGACTGATCAGACCAATACAATAGCCAGTGTGGTTATTGCCACGGGCGTTGTTACCCCGATTGCCTCCGGAGCATCGTTGAGTAATCCCGTTGGCATCGCGACCGATGGAGCTAACCTCTATCTGGCGGATCTTGGTAATAATAGGATCGTGAAGATGGGACTCGACGGGTCCTCGCCGGCCGCAATTGCCGGAACAGGTGGTGCCGGAACGATGACCAGCCCCTTTTTCATCACCACCGACGGGGCTAATCTGTATGTAACCGATTTCGCCGATAACGTGATCCGAAAACTGGCCAGTCAGTGACCTGTTTGATTCATCCGGCAAGCTCACCAATGACAGTGGGGTGCCGCATCGATCAAATATCCCGTGCCGCCGTTGGGTCGCCCGCCAGGCAGCCTGACGGCGGCACGTTTTTTTACCAAAGCTAACCTGCGGAATCATCCGTGATCAGGTGATAAAGCGCAGATACCTGCCCCGTGTACCTCCTTTCAATTCGTCAAATATAACAGTTGCGCTAATTGTGGCGGCCTGACTTGACGGCCTTTCCTGAGGTACCCTGCTTTCTGCCTGGAAAATAAGACCTTTCCCCGTGCATTCCGAGCATTTATCCTTGGCACGATCGTTGCCATCCAATAGCACAGGCAGGGCCTGACCTTATGCCGTCATGCTTTAGAATCGACAGCAATTCCAGCATCCCTGGGCGCACAGAGGAGACAACACCATGTCACAGAACAGAAATGTCAACCGTAGGATCGTTTTGAACGCACGCCCTACGGGATACCCCTCCCGGGTGTGTTTGAGAGAGGAGTGATCAGGTGAATAAACTAGCCGAAATGCTGCCGGGAGGAGGGGAGGGGATTGTCTTTACCTGCGGGGTGGTTCTCGCGGCCCTACTGACCGGGGTGCTGCTCTACCTGGTGCTTTTCTCCGTTTTGACAAAGCTTGCCAAGCGAGCCGACGTTCCGCTCACCCCGGCCATCGTGGCTCCCATGCGCGCTCCCGCCCGCTTACTGCTGCCGCTCTTCGCGCTGCAGTTGGTCGCGCCGTCACTCTCGCTTCCGGCCGAGCTCCTTGGCGTTGCCCAGCATCTTTTCAGCCTTTGCTTGATCGGGCTTATTGCCTGGCTCTTCATCACGGTCATCCTCGCCGGCCGCGATGTCATCATCAGCCGTTACGACATCGATGCCAGGGAAAGCTACAAAGCCCGCTCCCTTTATACCGAACTCACCATCATGGTCAAGGTCGTCCTGGCGATCGTCGTCGTCATTGCCCTGGCCACCATGCTGATGTCGTTCGCCAAAATACGCGCCTTCGGCGTGAGCATTCTCGCTTCGGCGGGGATCATGGGAATCATCGTCGGTTTCGCTGCCCAGCGCAGCCTCTCCACGCTCCTTGCCGGGCTCCAGATAGCGATAACCCAGCCGATCCGGATAAACGACGTGGTGATCGTGGAAGGGGAGTGGGGGACCATCGAGGAGATAACGCTCACCTACGTGGTGGTTAAGGTCTGGGACCTGAGAAGGCTGATCGTACCGGTCACGTTTTTCCTGGAAAAATCCTTCCAGAACTGGACCCGCTCCACAACCAATATCCTCGGAACGGTCCTGATCAACGTGGATTACAGCGCTCCGGTGCCGGAACTACGGGAAAAACTCCTGGAAATCCTGCAGCAGTCCCCACTCTGGGACCGGGAGGTGTGGGGGCTGCAGGTGACCGGTGCCGACAAGCTGACCCTCGAACTCCGTGCCCTCATGAGTGCAGTCGATGCCCCCACCTGCTGGGATCTGCGCTGCGAGGTGCGGGAAAAACTAGTCGCCTTTCTCCAGGAGAGCCACCCGGAAAGTCTTCCCAGAGTGCGGGAGGAAAACCTCACGGGGGATACCCTGATCCGGCGCCAGATGGAGCAGGCCCGCTCGGACGGCACTGCTCCCCTTGTCGGGGACTCCCTCAGTGTGAATTTTCCCCCTGATACCGTTGCCCAACAGTCATGACAGTAAAGTGCCATTGCAGTGGAGCTAAATAGGTCAGTTTCAGTGTGCGGTCGACTCAAAATGAGTGCGACTCCTGACTTCCCCTATTGCCAGGAACCTTTGCTTGCGGTCAGGCCAGCAGTCCCGGCCTGCCGGCCGTCAGCTCACCAACTACTTTGCCGGGTCGAGCCGAAGAATCTCTGCCACCCGTGCACCATCCAGGGTCTCCTCTTCCTGCAGCGCCGCCGCCAGAGCATCCAGCCCGGGCCTGTGCGCCAGCAGCAAATCGTCGGCAACCTTTTCTCCCTGGCGGATGATTTCGCTGATCTCCTGATCGATCCTCCAGGCCATCTCTTCAGAAAAGCCCTTTTCCTCTGCCAGCTTGCGCCCCAGAAACGGGTGCTCTTCCCCCCGGGTAAAGGTGACCGGCCCCACCTTTTCGCTCATCCCCCACTGGCAGACCATCTTTTCGGCAAGGTCGGTGACCACCTTCAAATCGCTCTGGGCGCCGGTTGAGACTTCGCCGAAAACCAGCCGCTCGGCCGATCTCCCACCCAGGGCGACGGTGATGCGGTTTTCCAGATAGCTTCGGGGGTAGTAGTACCGGTCATCCTCCGGGAGTTGCTGGGTGACACCCAATGCCATGCCGTGGGGAATGATGGTTACCTTATGGATCGGGTCGGTACCCGGCAGCAGCCTGGCAATCAGGGTGTGCCCTGCTTCATGGTAGGCCGTGATCCGTTTCTCGAGGTCGGAAATGATCATCTTCCGCTCGCCGCCCATGAGAAGCTTGTCCTTCGCCTGTTCCAGGTGTGCCATGGTAACGGCTGAGGCGTTCTCCCGGGAAGCCAGGATCGCCGCTTCGTTCACCAGGTTTTCCAGGTCGGCCCCGGTCATCCCGGGGGTCCCCTTGGCTATGGTGACGAAGTCGACACCCTCGGAAAGCGCTATGTTACGCGTGTGAACTTTGAGGATTTTTTCCCGGTCGCGCCAGTCCGGCCGTTCGATCACCACGTGCCGGTCGAAGCGCCCCGGGCGGAGCAGCGCCGGGTCCAGCACGTCGGGGCGGTTGGTCGCAGCCAGCACGATGACGTCCTCGTGCTGGTCGAAACCGTCCATTTCCGAGAGCAGCTGATTCAGGGTCTGCTCCCGCTCGTCGTGCCCGCCGCCGAAGCCGGTGCCGCGGCTGCGCCCCACGGCATCGATCTCGTCGATGAAAATGATGCTCGGCGCCCCTTTTTTGGCATTGCTGAAAAGGTCCCTGACCCGGCTGGCTCCGACTCCGACAAACATCTCGATAAACTGGGATGCAGAAATGGTGAAAAAATTGACCCCCGCCTCCCCGGCAACCGCCCGGGCCAGCAAGGTCTTCCCGCAGCCGGGAGGGCCGACCAGCAGCACACCCTTCGGCACCTTGCCGCCGATGCGGCGAAACTGCTCCGGTTGCTTCAGGTAATCGACGATCTCCCTCAGTTCCTGCTTGCTGCTTTCCATGCCGGCGACATCGTCGAAGGTCACCTTGACCTTCTCCGCCGTGCCGTACATCCTGGCTCCCGATTTGGCAAAGCTGCCGAACATCCCCATCGGCCCCTGCTTGCGGGCAGCGCTGGAGATGAACCACCAGACCCCGATGATCAGCACCCAGGGGAGTATCGAGAGGAAAAGCGCAAACAAAGGAGAGGCTTCGGTGGCAACGGCGCTGATCTCCACATTGTGGGCAGTCAGTTCGGCGAGCAGCGCCGGATCGGCCACGGCCGGCATGGTGGTGGTAAAAGCCCCCGCTTCCCGCGTGCCGACTTTTCCCTGCACCGTTTCAGGCACCTTGATCTTTTTCAGGAATGCGCCGCTGGCGGCTATCCCCTTGAAGGTGACCTGCTTCAGGTTGCCGCCGGCAAGTTCGCCCCGAAAGCGGCTATAGCTTATGACTGCACTCTGTCCCGTATCGGTCAGAAAGTGGCTTAAGCCTATATTGAAAAGGACCAGTAAGAGAAATGCCAGGAGTATGACGCGCCAGTTTGAGTTCTTCATGGGGTTTTCCTTTGCGCTATGCTGATCGGGGTGTCGGTCAGTCGCTGCTGTCTTACTGGAACTGTCTTCTGAAACGCCACATGCCCAGGGTGAAGTTGATGCTGCCAATCAGCGCGATGAAGAGCACCGAATCCCAGAGCATGCTAATCCCCGCTCCCTTGAGAAGAATGCCGAAACTCGCGTCGAGGAAATAGTGCAGTGGCGAAATATACATCAGTCCGCGCATCCAGTAGGTCATCGCCTCGGGTGGCGTCCAGGCGCCGGAGAGAAAGATCATGGGGAGAAAGACCAGAGCCGTCAGCATCCCCACCTGGGCCATGTTGCGCGCCAGTGTGGCGATGAACATGCCGAGCCCCGCGGTGGTGAACACGTACAGGGTGGTTACGGCAAAAAAGAGCAGCAGGCTCCCGTGCATCGGCACCTGGAAGACGCACTTCAGGATCAGGAAGAGCGAGAGAGCGGTACCGGCCAGGATGACGGCGGTCATCGCCAGCATCTTCGGGAAGACGATCTGGAACGGGGTGAGGGGCGAGACCAGGAGCTGCTCCACGGTGCCCCGCTCCTTCTCGCGAACCATGGCGGCCCCGGAGAGGAAAATGGCGAACAGGGTGATGTCGGTCAGCAGTTCCGAGATGGACATCCACGGAGTTGGAGCTGTCCACCTGCAGTTGCACAGCGCTAGGCAGACCGTTTTGCAGGTTCTCCTGGAATTGCGGCGGGTGCAGCAGCGTTGTCGGTAATTCCTTGCAGCAGGCCAAAAGCCTCCCTCCCCCCTGGCGGGGGAGGGTTGGGGTGAGGGGGAAGGTGCCATAAGAAGCAGGGCACACTCCTTTTCATCCAAGCCCGCGATGGCCTGCCGGCGTAATTCCAAAGCCAGCTCGATGGTGGCCTCGCGCTGTTGCAGGCCCTTTGCTGTGAGGGTGATGAGGAACGACCTGCGGTCTACATTATTGCCCGTTAGGACTATCAACCCCTTTGTTCCAGGCGTCTCAGTATGCGGGTCATATTCGGCTGGTCTTTGAGAGAGCGAACCGCAAGCGTCTTCTGTGTGACGCCATCGGTTTCCCACAGCAGGTTGAGTACCGCCCACTGCTCGGTAGTCAACCCGAAAGGCTTCAATCGACGCCCCAGCTCCCTCTTGAGATAAAGCTCCGCCGCGGTGATCATGAATGAGAGAGATGCTGAATGAATAACTATTGTTCATGTAGTAAGTATACTTGCCGCGACAACTATGTCTAGGGATTCGCGACAAGTGTGGCACCGAAAGAGAGATATGTGTTCCCTGCTCTGTCCAATGCGAGTCGCAACTAACTTGCCAGAGAAACTGGGGGTTGGCCTAGAGTGTAACGGGTCGATTATGCTGGATAATCCCGCCCCGGGAAGCCCGGAACTTGCCCTAGCGGGGACGCACAACCCTGGAGCTATTATTCCTGGCAGCCCTCTGCCTCAAGAGAATCATGACATCTGCCGAACTCAGTTCGGTACCTCTCTGGGTTCGGCGATCTTGTCTGACGATTTCGGGTACTTTGACGAATTTAGCATCGGTGTCATTCATGGCTTCTCCTCCCTATTGAGTCCTTGCTCTTTTGCTGCAAGAGAGTCCTCGCGCTTGGCCGGAGGCTCTCTTGCCGTCAATACACTCAGTTAGCTGACTTTGTGTTTCTTAGGGCCATCAACGGTCTTTATTGCCTGATGGTCTGTGCTGTGAACTTTGTCTTTGTGATGTTCAGTGCAAAGAGCTTTGTCCTTGTTATGTGCATCCTGGTTGGAAGCAGCTTTACAGGCGGCATTTCCCTTGTGTTGGTCAGTTCCATGATCCATTTGTCAGTTCTCCTTTTGTGTCCTACTTTTGTCGCATACCTGATACCTAGTAGCAATCTGTGGGCCAAAGAGGGGCAACAGGTAATAACCTGCAACTACCTGATATTGTGGTGGTACTTTTCTGCCTGGATGGGGTGGAGAGCGGCTCTATTAACGGAATCTGTCATTTTAGACATAAATGCCAAATATGGTGGCCCCTGGCCCAGGGCCGGAAATACGTTTCAACTTTTCCTCAAAGCATAGCCGAGGGATAACTCAGTGTGTTGAACAACAGAAACGGCCTGCGAGTCATGACTCGTCATATATTGCGTTAATGTTAAATGTGATGGGTTACTGGCAGCGAGTTTTCCAGCTCTGACAGGCCTGGCATGAAATTGCCACTTATAATCGGATGGTTGCAGTCATAGGCGCTGATTGTTCTGCATGGCACACAGGTTGCGTATATCTGGAGAGGGCCCCCGAGGCCTTTAACGGGCTCTTGGAGGATAAGAACTTCGGCAAACTGATTGTCCGCCTTGCCAAGGGATGAACCCAGGTCCAGGTGGAGGCGATCATACGAATGACAAAGACCTTGGCGCAAGGTCGTGTTGGCAGGTAAACGAGGTAGCTATGACAGTAAGTATCCGCGCAGGAAAGCCTGCCGAATCATACCCGCTGGTAAACGTACCAAGGCTCATCACGGCCTATTACACCCAACTGCCCGACCCTTCGTTGCCGGAACAACTGGTTGCCTTCGGCACCTCCGGTCATCGTGGTTGCGCCTTGGATAACTCCTTCAATGAATGGCATATCCTCGCCATCAGTCAGGCCATTTGCGATTACCGGAAAATGCAGCAGATTGACGGCCCGCTCTTTCTCGGGATGGACACCCATGCTCTTTCCGCACCGGCCTTTGCCAGCGTTCTTGAGGTGCTGGCAGCAAACGGGGTGGAGGTCATGATCTCGCAAAAAGACGAATATACTCCGACCCCTGCCGTGTCCCACGCGATCCTGACCTACAACCGCGGGCGCACGAGCGGGCTCGCCGACGGGATCATCATCACCCCGTCGCACAATCCACCGGGTGACGGCGGGATCAAATACAACACCCCGAACGGCGGACCGGCGGATTCGGCGGTTACCTCCTGTCTCGGGGCGACGGCAAACGGATTCCTCCATTACGGTCTTTCGGGGGTGAAAAGGGTTCCTTTCGAGAAAGCACTCCGCTCGGCCACGACGCACCGCTACGACTATCTCAATGGGTATATTGCCGATCTTTTCACGGTGCTCGATATGGAAGCGATCCGCGGCTCCGGCCTGAAACTGGGTGCCGACCCTCTGGGGGGCGCGTCAATCCATTACTGGGAGGCGATTGCCGGGCAGTACGGGCTGAACCTCAGCGTGGTGAACCAGGCGATCGATCCTGCCTTCGGTTTCATGACGCTCGACTGGGACGGGCAGATCCGCATGGACCCGTCTTCACCCCTCGCAATGCAGCGGCTGATAGGACTGAAGGACTGCTTCGATCTTGCCTTCGCCTGTGACCCAGACGCCGACCGGCACGGGATTGTCACCAGTAATGGAGGGTTGCTTCCCCCCAATTACTATCTGTCGGCTGCCATTTCCTACCTCTACCAGACTCGTCCGGCATGGCCCAAGGGGGCAGCAGTCGGGAAGACAGTCGTAAGCAGCCAGATGATCGATCGCGTCGCGACTAATCTTAACCGTGAGCTCTACGAGGTGCCGGTCGGCTTCAAGTGGTTCGCCGCCGGCCTTCTGGACGGCTCGCTCGGCTTTGCCGGCGAAGAGAGTGCAGGGGCCTCCTTTGCCCGCAGGGACGGCTCGGTCTGGACGACGGAGAAAGATGGCATCGTGTTGTCGCTGCTGGCCGCAGAGATGACGGCCCGAACCGGACGCGATCCCGGTGAGCTTTACCACGAACTGACGCGTAAGTTCGGCAATCCCGTCTATGAACGTGTCGATGCGCCAGCGACTCCGGCACAAAAGGCACTCCTGGCACAAATCACACCTCAGCAGATCGAGCTCAGCGGGTTGGCCGGCGAGGAAATCCTGTCAGTGATAACCAGCGCGCCCGGCAACGGCGCGCCCCTCGCCGGGGTGAAGGTCGCGACCGAGAACGGCTGGTTCGCGGCGCGTCCTTCGGGGACCGAGAATGTCTACAAGATTTACGCTGAGAGTTTCCGGGGTGGGGACCATCTGCGCCTCATCCAGGATGAAGCGCAGACCATCGTCAACGATGCCTTGGCGGCGCTGCAATAACCCTGGATTTTGTCGAACCGGCGCTATGGCTTTCTTTGCTAAGGGGAGACGGTTGGACTGGAGCCGAATGAACTGGATAGCCACTAAAATGTAACTTAAAGATTGGAGCGACTATGCAAAGGGAAACAGCGATGGATGTGCAAAAGCTAAAGGATACCGCGGAGGCGCTGGTTGCTGGCGACAAGGGCCTGCTGGCTATGGATGAAAGCAATTCCACCTGTAACAAACGATTCGCGGCGTTGGGCATTCCCCAGACCGTGGAGTTGCGTCGGGCCTACCGAGAGCTTATTGTGACGACTGCCGGCCTCAGCGACTGCATCAGTGGTGCGATTCTTTGCGACGAGACGATCCACCAGGAAATGAGCAGTGGTATCCCCTTTGCCAAGGCGTTAACCGACGCGGGCATTATCCCGGGTATCAAGGTCGATGCAGGGGCATGGGCGATGGCCGGGCATCCTGGAGAGAAAATAACCGAAGGCCTGGATGGTTTACGCGACCGGCTGGCTGAATACGCCCGGATGGGCGCACGCTTTGCCAAGTGGCGTGCGGTAATCAAACTGGGAGCAGGCCTTCCCAGCCGCGGTTGCCTCGAGGCGAACGCCCAGACCCTGGCTCGCTATGCCGCGCTTTGCCAGGAGGCGGGGCTCGTGCCCATCGTTGAGCCGGAAGTGCTGATGGATGGAGAGCACACCCTGGAGCAGTGCTTCGAAGTAACCCGGGAGGTCCTGAGTACGGTGTTCGACCAGCTTTATACCCAAAGGGTGCTGCTGGAGGGAATCATTCTCAAGCCGAACATGGTGCTCCCGGGCCTGAGCTGTCCTGAGCAGAAAACGGCCTACGAAGTGGCAGAAGCCACGGTGAGGTGCCTGCTGCAAAGCGTCCCGGCGGCCGTTCCGGGGGTCGCATTTTTATCCGGTGGCCAACCCGGTGCACTGGCCTCGGCCCGCTTGAACGCGATGCATTCAGGACCCAAGTCTCGCCTTCCCTGGGCGCTGACTTTTTCCTTTGCCCGTGCCATTCAGCAGCCGGCGCTGGAAATCTGGCGCGGGGAGGCAGTCCATATTTTAGCGGCGCAGCAAGCCCTTTTTATCCAGGCCAAGCACAACCGGGATGCGCGGCGCGGGGAATATGCCGGGAGTTCAGGGACCCCCTGATGGAGACGGACATCTTGAGATTGTCATAAGCCACTGACAGGGCCAAGTAATGAAAAGGGGGCTGGACTGACAGTAGCGTTTGTCAGTTCAGATCCCTTATTTTACGGCCTCCAGGCTGATGTTGTCAATTCCGGTGCTTGATACCGAGTTTCTCCATTCTGCTCCTGAGTGTACTGATGACAGCTACCCGTCGATTAAACCTGCGACGCTGCGGAAGTACCTGGCGCGGGAAGGGATTTGACCGTTTCGTCCTCCGCACAGGGAATCGTTCTCTTTACCTCGCAGCCGTCCAGCGGCAGCGTGACGGTGAAGCAGGTACCCTTGCCGACCTCGCTTGCAACCGTGATGGCACCGCGGTGTTTCTTTATGATGTTAAAGCTGATACTTAACCCGAGCCCGGTTCCCTTTCCGACTCCCTTGGTGGTGAAAAAAGGCTCAAAGATACGGGAACGGAGTTCCTCGGGAATGCCGCAGCCTGTATCGCTGATAGCCATGCAGGCCGCTCCATCCTGAAGCCAGGTTCTGACCGTTATCTCGCCTCGGGCTTCAATGGCATGTCCGGCATTCACCAGGAAGTTCATGATGACCTGGTTCAACTGCTGCGGGTAGCACAGGAGCGGGGGGAGTTCCCCGTAATCCCTGTGGAGCGTCACCTTGTATTTGAGCTCGTTCCAGACTATGTTGATGGCGCTCTCGATGCACTCCCTGAGGTCGGCGCTCTGACACTGTGACTGGTCCTGGCGGGAAAATCCTGTCAGGTTCTGCACGATCGTTTTCACCCGTTCGGTACCCCCCAGCGACTCGCGGACCAGTTCGGGAAGGTCGGCGATGATGTGATCGAGCATCAGCTTCCGGCGCAGTGCCGCCATGCGCTCGGCGTCCTCGCTGCTCCCCAGCCGGTCGATGACCCCGGTCTGGGCCGCGATGAAATCAACCAGACGTTCCGCGTAGTTGCCGAGGGTGCCCAGATTGCTCATGACATAGCTGGTGGGGTTGTTGATCTCATGCGCCACTCCGGCTGCCAGTACTCCGATGGAAGCCATCTTCTCCTGGTGGACCATCTGCGACTGGGTCGCCTTGAGTTCTTCATAGGCCCTGCCGATTTCCATGGCGGCGTTTTTGCTGTCGGTCGTGTCGTGAATGGTGACTACGGCCCCCGGGACGCTCCGGCCGCTGTCCGCACCGGGATAATAGGTGCCGCGGAACCAGCGCCCCAGGTCCCCGTGGTAGAACTCTGCGGAGCATTTGTCCGCCCCGAGAGCCGGCATCCCCGCTATCCGGGTGAAATCCCGCCAGTCGAGTCCGATGATTTTATTCATCGGCACCTGGGCGAACCTGGAAGTGGAACGGTTGCACCTTTTGACCTTCCCCTGGCTGTCGAGCATGACGACCTGGTCGTCGATGCAGTCCAGGGTCCACTCCCAGTCTTTTTTTATCGACTCGACGGTCTTGTAGAGCATGCTCAGCTGCTCGTGCTTGAGGACCAGTTCCGCTTTACCTTTGAGCAGCTGGCGTTCCTTATCCTTTTGCTCGGTAACGTCGCGCTTGATCAGGATGACACACGGCTCGCCCTTCAGGGTGATCAGGTCGCAGGAACAGAGGAGACTGCGCACTTCGCCGGACTTGGTGCGGTGCCTGGCCTCGATATTGTGCAGTGCTCCCTCCCTTTTGATCCTCTCCAGCATCCGGCTTCTTTCCGCCGGAGCGACCCAGATTCCGATATCCAGGGATGATTGGCCGATGATCTCGTCCCGTGAGTACCCCGTGGTCCGAAAGAAGGCATCGTTGGCCTCGATGTACCGGCCGTCCTTTTCGTGGCTGATGGTGTAGCAGTCGGGGCTGGCGTGGAACGCTTTGTAGAATTTCTCTTCCGATAGTTTCAGCGACTCCTCGGTCTGGGTGATGTTTCCCGCAACGACGCCCGACAGGGCAATAACCACCAGGAAAATGACCATGCTTACCAGGGTGTATTGGCGCGCAGATTGCCAGAAGATCGCATTGACGTCGTCGAGATAGATGCCGGAACCGATTATCCAGCCCCAGGGGGCAAAGCCCTTGACATAGGAGAGCTTCTGTACCGGCTGGTCGAAACCGGGTTTGGGCCAGAGGTAATAGACGAACCCTGCGCCGTGCGCCTTGACCGTCTCCACGCAGGCGACGATGAATCTCTTCCCGGTGGCATCCTTAAGGTTCGAGACATCGGTCCCATCCAGCTCCGGCTTTATCGGGTGCATAAGGATCTTCGGCTGCATGTCGTTGATCCAGAAGTATTCCGTTGCTCCGTAACGCATGTTCTTGACGGCCGCCATCGCCGTCTTCTTGGCCTGCGGCGTGGAGATTTCCCCTGCGGCCGCCATCTTCTGGTAAAAAGCAAGGACCGAATGGGCGGCTTCCACCAGGTTTCGGGTTTTCAGCTCCTTTTCCCTCTGCAGGTTCTGATTCAGAAACAGCAGGGACATGGTGACGAGGGTGATGATCCCGGCCAGGGCGCTGCCGATCATGAGGAGCAGCTTTATCTTGACCCTCATGTTTTTCAGCTGCGGCATGGCGCGTCCTCCCTGCCCGGGCCGGGGTTCCGGTTCGCGGCCAATCCCCCCTGCTCATCGGCCATTGCGGCTAACCAGGTGCGGCTGTTGTTGGCGTGCCGCAGGGTCATTCCTGACACAGGCCGTGAACCTGATGCCGCCTGAGTGTGTTTGGAAGGTTGGCAATACGGTGTAAAATCGGTGCAATGCGTCATTGAGCCTCCCGGAGCGGATAACCTGCTGTCTGCCATGGGGCTTCTTTCATCGTAAATATGGCCCGAGGTGACTATGTCATTCATCGGCACTGGTGCCTATTGATTGAGGTAAAAACAGCGCCTGGACTAAAGCAGCAGGTATTGAGGTTTGCCAATCTAAATGGCGCAGGGCATGGCCCCTGAAGTTTACCCTGTGGGTGATGCTGAGGAATAGCCCGGCGTTGGCTATTTTTAATGCAGTAACCGCCGCTAAAATGAGCTGGGAATCCTAAAGAGATCACCGATAATTCCGATAGTTAAAAGTGTAGAGGCCGCAGCGCATCAAGGGTTTCGCTCGTACCTTCAGGCGCAAACATCCGAAACGTGTCGACCGCTGCCCGGTTGACCGGGGTGTCCGGGGATCGGCCTTGGCACAAGGAGCTTATGCATGACAGACCAGGTCAGTAATATCAGGTACAAAGTGCTCCTCGTCGACGACGAGGAAAACATACTCAATGCCATTTCGCGGCTGCTGATAAAAACGGAGCACGATCCTGAGGTGATCCGCGCCACCTCAGGGGCCCAGGGGCTCGAAATTCTCAAGGTTCATTGCGACGTCGCCGTCATCCTATCCGACCAGCGGATGCCGGGGATGTCCGGCTCCGAATTCCTCCGGCGAGCGCGCGAGGTGGCTCCGGAGGCCATCCGCATGGTGCTGACCGGTTACTCCGACATGGACGAGACCATTGACGCCATCAACAACGGGGGGGCCTCGCGCTATCTGTTCAAGCCCTGGAACGATGAAATGCTGCGCCGGACGGTCCTGGAGGGGGTGGAGCAGTATCGATTGCTGCAGGAAAACCGCTGCTTGACGGCGCTGGTGCAGCGGCAAAACGCCGAACTCTCCGAGTGGAACGGCGGACTGAAAACCCGGGTCATGGGTCAGACCGCCACCATCCGTGCGCAGAACGAGGAGTTAAAGCGCAGAAACCAGCAGATCAGCGAGGCATTTCGCGACTCCATCGTAGCCTTCTCGCGCCTGATCGAGTTGCACAGCAGCCGTTTGCAGGAACATGCGGGAAATGTGACCAGGCTTTCAGTGGCAGCCGCCGGCGATCTGGGGCTGCCGCCGGACCAGGTGGAGACGCTGCGCACGGCGGCGCTGCTTCACGATATCGGGGTGATCGGGATTGACCAGGCAATCCTCGATAAGCGGATCTCGGCCATGACCCGGGAGGAGAGGGACCTGTTTCTGCAGCATACGGTGCGGGGCCAAAGCGCCGTAGATGGAGTGAAAGAGCTGCGCGAGGCGGGCATCCTGATCCGGCATCATCATGAGCGCTATGGCGGGCACGGTTTCCCTGACGGACTGGCGGGGAGCGACATCCCCCTTGGTGCCAGGATAATCACCTGCGCCGACTGGATCGACCGGGAGATTGAGGAATCTCGCGGCGAGGCTGCAGTGAGGACCGTGCTGGAAAAGGCGGTCGCAGAGCTGGGAGGTCAACTCGACCCGGAGCTGCTCGCCGTTATGGAGCCTCACATCCGGGCACTATATACCCCGGCGCGGGCGCTTCAGGCCGAAACGGCCGAGAAGGAGCTGCGTCCCCGTCAGCTGCTGCCCGGGATGCTGGTCAACCGGAACCTGTACAGCGGGGCCGGTTTACTGGTCCTTAGCAAGGGAACTACCCTCGACCCCGGTAAAATAGCCGCAGTCGTACGACAGTACAACACGGACCCGCCGCTCTGTGGCATTCATGTCAGCTGGATTCAGAAGCCCGCGCTTCCCGGCAGCCGGCACGGCTCGGACGCTTCCCGCAGCGGAGAGAGCGAACTGCTCCCCGGGCAGCTGGTCCAGGGGATGTTCATCACCCGAAACCTCTACAGCGGAACCGGGCTGCTGCTCTTGACGGAGGGAACCCAACTCGACCCCGGCAAGATCACTTCCGTTAGCCGCTACTACGAGATTGATCCACCGAACGGTGGCATTTGGACGGCGGAAAAAGGTGCCATGTGCCCGATTTAAAAAGCCAGGAATAGGTGCGACGCCCATGAAATCATGATTTCATGGGCGTCCGGTTTTCCTTTGTCCTCAATTTGTCCTATGTGCAACGAGTCCTACGGTTAATATACCACCCACCCTGCTACTATCCTAACAGTATGAAGTCAGCAACTCGTCCCCAAAAGGACTCTCTCAATTTTTTCGTTTATCAGGTGGGTTGGTGGGAGCGAGGCTTCGGCGCATAAGCTACCCCGTAGCAGGAACCGGCAAACAGTGTGGCTTAGAGTCGAATTATCTGGAACTATTGGTCGTCACCGGTATAATGGTGCAAAGTTTCCTTCGGTTGACAGAACCGCTTCAAAAGGCTAACTTTCAGCGCCTTTTATCCGATAAACAGTGTGGGTATGGCTCGGCACAGGGCCAGTCTAGAGACTGTCGTGTTCCGAGTTCCCCGAAAACAGACGGCACCATCTCTAGCAAGAGGGTGGATGGAATCCATGAAGAATGTAGGGCGCTGGATCAAGACCAGGTTAGTCAATCGCGGAATCATGGGGAAGCTGATCCTCATCTTCGTCGCGATAACGATCTTGCCGGTAATCCTCCTGGCCTGGACTGCGCGGCAGCAGGTCACCAGCCTGGGGGCGGACGTGGAAGGGCGCTCGGTGGCGATGATGTCGGCGACCAGAGACAAAATCCGGGAAATAGGCGACATCGCTGTCAGTAATTCGGTCGCGGCGCTGGACCGGCGCTCCCGCGAATCGATCGAACACCTGACGACTGACACCGCCCACGCCGTGGCGGACTTTCTCTACGACCGGGACCGCGACATCAGGGTTGCCGCGTCGCTGGCGCCGAACGAACAGGAATACCGGGGCTTTCTGGCCAAGCAGTTGCGGACCGTCGTGGAGCACGGGGCGTACCGGCTCGACCCGAAGGGGGAGCGCTGGGTGCCGGCCGACCCCGCTGCCGACCGGGAGCCCGAGATCAGGACCGCGATCCGGGACAACCAAAAGGAGTGGCACTACCGGCCGCCGGAGCAGGGGGGCTCGCGGGTGGCCCGGCCGCTCTACCTGGAAATGACCTTCATCGACCTCAAGGGGAACGAGCGCGTCAAGGCGACCAGCTCGGGACTACTTCCCGCCGGGTTGCGCAACGTATCCCGGCGGGAGAACACCTACTGCCGGGCCGAGAGCTACTTCCGCGACCTGCAGCGGCTCAGGCCCGGAGAGATCGCCGTCTCCGAGGTGATCGGTCCCTACGTGGCGACGCCCCTCATTGGTCCCTTCACCCCGAAGCGGGCACGGGAGGCCGGAGTCCCCTTCGCGCCTGAAAAGGCCGGTTACGCGGGTAAGGAGAACCCGGTAGGTAAGCGGTTCCAGGGCCTGATCCGCTGGGGGATGCCGGTCGTGCAGCAGGGGCGGGTGGTCGGGTACGTCACCCTTGCCCTGGACCACCGGCACCTGAAGGAATTCACCGATCACCTGATCCCGACCGACGAGCGCTTCTCCGCCATCACCGATGCCTCCAGCGGGAACTACGCCTTCATCTGGGACTACAAGGGACGCTCCATCGTCCACCCCCGGGATTCCTCCATCGTAGGCTACGACCCGGCCACCGGCGAACCGGCCGTTCCCTGGCTCGACAGCGAACTGTACCGGGCCTGGGTGCAAAGCGGGCTTCCGATCCGCAGCTTCCTGGACCGGCAGCCACCCTTCAGTGTCCCCTCGCTCAAGAAGACACCGGCGCCTGAATTGACCCGGGCCGGAAACGTCGGGCTGGATGGGCGCTACCTGAACTTCGCCCCCCAGTGCGCCGGATGGCACGAGCTCACCAGCCGCGGCGGTTCCGGCTCCTTCGTCATCTTCTGGAGCGGCCTTTGGAAGCTCACCACCGCCGCCGCGATCCCTTACTACACCGGACGCTACGGGGCACACCCCCGCGGTTTCGGGTACGTCACCATCGGCGCCAATGTCGACGAGTTCCACCTCCCCGCCACCGAGACCGCGAGCACCATAACCCGGCTGGTCGCCG
>Ga0209123_1001776_pt1 | contig 20057 bp, 12 predicted proteins | sample BarGraIncu00431A_FD_184500 | JGI IMG/M metagenome (GOLD analysis project Ga0209123, IMG submission 184500) | Arctic peat soil microbial communities from Barrow, Alaska, USA - Barrow Graham LP Incubations 004-31A (SPAdes) (version 2) | ecosystem: Environmental > Terrestrial > Soil > Wetlands >... | reverse complement strand
AGGCTGACGCCATTCATCCAGGCTATGGATTCCTTGCTGAAAATGCAGATTTCGCTGCAGCTTGTGCGGCCTATGATATAACATATATAGGACCAGAAGCTGATGCGATTAGCAGAATGGGAGCGAAAGCGGTTGCTCGAGAGACCATGAGAAAAGCCGGTGTTCCCATTGTGCCAGGTACGGATGGAATTATCAATGAGGTACAGAACGCTATCATGGTGGCTGGGAATATTGGTTATCCTGTGATTGTGAAAGCAACAGCTGGTGGTGGCGGAAAAGGCATGCGGGTGGCTAAGGATGAGGGAGAATTAATAACGGCCATTCGTCAGGCGCAAAAAGAAGCAGAACTTATCTTTGGTAATGCGGGTGTATATTTGGAAAAATATTTGGAAGAGCCCAGACATGTTGAGATTCAGCTTATGGCTGATAAACATGGGAATGTAGTTTATCTTGGTGAGCGGGATTGTTCCATACAACGTCGTCACCAAAAACTCGTAGAGGAAGCGCCGTCTCCTGCTCTGAATCAAAACCTGCGGGATCAAATGGGGCGTGCGGCAGTACTGGCTGCTAAGGCGGTAAATTATCATGGTGCAGGAACGGTGGAATTTCTGTTAGATAAACACGGTCAATTTTATTTTATGGAGATGAATACTCGCATCCAAGTGGAACATGGGGTAACTGAGATGGTAACGGGTATTGATCTTATTCAAGAACAGATTTTGGTGGCCGCGGGTAGTTTTCTCTCTTTTAGCCAAGATGATATAAAGATGAATGGTTGCGCTATGGAATGCCGGATTAATGCAGAGAATCCAGCCATGAATTTTATGGCGTCACCTGGCAGGATAGAAAAGTACCTTCCCCCAGGCGGGTTTGGTGTCAGAATTGACAGTGGGGTATATCCCGGATATGAAATTTCACCTTTTTATGATTCTATGGTGACAAAAGTCATTGTCTGGGGCAAAAATCGTCAAGAAGCAATCGAGCGCATGAAACGAGTCCTTGATGAGTTTGTTATTGAGGGAATTCATACGACGATTCCTTTTCACAAAAAATTATTCCGCCACGAAGCTTTTTTAAAGGGAGATTTTAATACTGGATTTTTGGATAAGTACAACACTATCTTTGATGTGGATAAGTAAGTACAGCCTGTGTACCCGGTAAGTCTAATGTTTCGGATAGTATGATAAACGGAGAAAAATAGGAGATGTTGATAGAATTTCACACTGATAGTGAACAAGATATTGTTGAGTAGATATGAAAAATGATTGGTTAGCCTACTGCTAGGCTAACCAATCATTTTATTTCTTTATGAAGAAGGAATAATTTTTTCTTGTAGGCTTAGACTACTACTATGGAACACTTTATCATTTATGGATTATTAGGCTGGTGTCTTGAAGTGATCTGGACAGGTATAGGTTCGCTGTTAATTGGAGATGTTTCTTTGACAGCCAAGACCTATTTATGGATGTTTCCCATATACGGAAGTGCCATATTGTTTGATCCTGTACATGATGCAATTCGTTTATGGCCGGTGTGGAAACGTGGTTTTGTCTGGATGATGCTCTGTTTTTCTGTAGAGTATCTTACAGGTTGGATACTGCGCGAGACACTCGGTACGATACCTTGGGATTATTCTCAAGCAATCTTTAATATACACGGGCTAATTCGTTCGGATTATGCTCCAGTTTGGTTTGCCGTTGGTCTATTATATGAAAAAATACATGATTATTTAGAGCGGGTTCGACTATATTGGTAATTTAAAGTCCACACTGTGATTAATTTTTTCTTTGGCCACGGCCAACATTAATTTTATGCGGTTTAACTGGTTAACTTCACTGGCGCCGGGATCATAGTCGATAGGAATAATATTGACATTGGGGTAGCTGCGGCGCATTTCTTTCATCATTCCTTTACCAGTAATATGATTAGGTAAGCAGGCAAATGGCTGCAAACACGTAATATTTTCGACTCCAGAATGAATTAGTTCAAGCATCTCACCAGTTAATAGCCAGCCTTCACCAGTGTGATTCCCCAAGGATAAATGTTTTGCTGCTATATTAGCAAGGTGTTCAATATTAAGGGGAGGGGCAAAGCGATGGCTGTTTTTTAGTGCCTTGCGCAGATGGCGACGGTAAAACTCAACAGCATTGATAAAGAGGTCACCTTTCAGCTTCTTAACCCAAGTCCCGGATAGTAGGTCATAATGCACTTTGCTATCATAAGCGCAGTATAAGAAAAAATCTAACATGTCGGGCACAACGACTTCGGCACCCTCCCTTTCTAACATATCTACAATATGGTTATTAGCTGTTGGATGATATTTCACTAAGATTTCGCCAACGAGGCCAACACGCGGCTTAATTTGCTGTTCGTTTATTTCCAAATTATCAAAATCCCGGACAATATCGAAGATGTTGCTCTTGAAATTATGTTTGCTTCGTATTAACATATCTTGCTTACACTTAGCAGCCCAATATTCGTACAGCTTTTGTGTTGAACCAGGACGTTTTTCATAAGGACGTATCCGATGGAGTACCCGCATCAACAGATCCCCGTAAATGATACCAATTAGTATGTTTTTAAAAAGCTGCAATGTTAAGGGGAAGCCTAATTGGTCATTCCCTCCCAAAACAAAGATTGGCACTTGGGGTAAACCGGCATCATTAAACGCTTTACGGGCTATGGCAGGATAATTGGTTGCCCGGCAGCCACCACCGGTTTGGGCTAATATAACTGACGTAGTATTAAGGTCATATTGTCCAGATTTTAAAGCTGTTAGCAATTGCCCGACAACAATAATGGTGGGGTAACAGGCATCATTAGAAACATATTTTAATCCTTCATCAATTGCAGTTTTGTTAGGTGTGGGGGCTACTATCATTTTGTAACCCGCTGTTTGAAAGGCGGGTTCCAAAAATTGAAAATGGATAGGAGAGAGTTGAGGTGCCAATATGGTATGGCATTTGTCCATTTCGATGGTAATATCATGCTGCTGTGTGGCAGCAATTTCTGCTAACTGTTTAACAATTGCAGTATTATCTCTATTATTAAGGGTTGCCAGCAGTGAGCGTACTCTGATTCTGGCCGAGCCCAAACTACTGATTTCATCCAGCTTAATCACAGTGTAAGTTCTATTATGATTCTCAATAATTTCTTTTACCTGGTCAATGGTGACCGCATCAAGGCCACAGCCAAAGGAGTTGATTTGGATCAATTCCACATTGGGCTGCCGGGTTACGAATTCGGCTGCCGCATACAATCTGGAATGGTAAGTCCATTGATTAACAACCCGTAGTGGGTTATTTATTTTGCCCAAATACCGGATCGCATCTTCTGACAATACAACTAGCCCATAGGATTGGATTAGTTCAGGCAACCCGTGATTAATCTCAGGATCAATGTGATAAGGTCTGCCAGCCAGAATGACACCTTTAATATCCTTGTCAGCCATATAGGTAAGGGCCTCTTGCCCTTTATTCCGGACATCGGCTTTGTACCGTTCTAGTTCAATATAAGCCTCATCAATCGCAGTGATAAGGTCCTTTCGAGAAATCTCTTCTGACTTTAGTTCTTGGACTAGTCGCTTAATCAATCGATCACGATTGTGAAGGGGTAAAAAGGGATGAAGGAATAGTACTTCATTGTCGCCCAGGATATCCATATTTGCCTTGATATTTTGTGGATAGGAGGTAACGATGGGACAATTATAACAGTCGTCGGCTGTCGGTTCTTCTTTTAGGTTATAGGGAATACAGGGGTAAAATATTTTTTTAACACCCTTTTTTATCAAAGCACTGATATGCCCGTGCACAAGTTTAGCGGGATAGCAAATAGATTCAGAAGGGATGGTTTCCATACCCAGTTCATAGATTTGGCGTGAAGAACGCCCGGATAAAATAACCTTATAGCTAAGTTTGGTAAAAAAAGTAAACCAGAAAGGGTAATCCTCATACATGTTCAGAACCCGAGGGATACCAATCACTCCCCGGTGGGCGAGTGAATCTGTCAAAGGCTGATACTGAAACAGACGTTTATATTTATAAGTATAAAGATTAGGCAGGTTAGCACTCAACATTGGTTTGCCAATGCCTTGTTCGCAACGGTTACCAAAATGATGCTCTTGCCCATTAGAAAAGTGTTGCGTGGTAATTAAACACGTATTGCCGCATAATTGACAGCGACCATTCGTGGTATGGGTAGCAAAACCATCAAGCTCAGCTGCTGATAATAGGGTGGTAACCCCGCCTGATTTGTATTGTTCCCTTGCAATAAGCGCCGCACCGAAAGCACCCATCAGTCCGGCAATATCCGGGCGGATAACCTCCAGGCCAATGGTCTGTTCCAGAACTCGCAGCACAGCATCATTGTAAAAGGTACCCCCCTGGACAATGATTTTATCGCCCAGTTCCTCGGTGCTTTTTAAACGAATTACCTTAAATAAGGCATTTTTTACGATAGAAATAGAAAGTCCGGCAGAAATATCACTAACCTGGGCACCTTCTTTTTGTACTTGCTTGACTTTGGAGTTCATAAAAACAGTACAGCGGCTGCCTAAATCAGCCGGCTCTCTCGACTTCAAACCAAGCTGAGAAAAATCTTTAACACTCATATTCATAGATTGGGCAAAAGTTTCAATAAACGAGCCACAACCTGCCGAGCAAGCTTCGTTGAGTATAATAGATTGAATGATGCCTTTTCGTATAAAAAAACTTTTCATATCTTGTCCGCCAATATCTAGCACAAAGGTAACATTAGGTGAGAAGTGTTTGGCTGCCTTAAGGTGAGCTACCGTCTCGACTTCGCCAATATCCACTTGCAGGGCAGTCTTGATGAACTGTTCTCCATAGCCGGTAACCGCCGAATGAACAATCCGCGTATTATCATTTAGACGTTGGTACATCTCTTTAAGGGCCATAATTACTGTTTGCAAAGGATTGCCTTTATTACTGCCATAATAGGAATACAAAAGACATGCATCTTCACCAATAAGTGTCAGCTTAGTTGTCGTTGATCCGGCATCAATTCCTAAATATGCTTTGCCAGCGTATCCCTCAAGATTTGCTCGCTTAACAGCATGTTGTTTATGCCGATCGACAAATTGTTGATGTTCTTTTTCATTAGCAAATAGTGGATCAAGTAAATTTTCGTTTTCCGGGCGCAGTTCGAATATCTTGAGAGCTTTCCCATGTAAGAGTTCATAGAGAATGGGTTCTTCTTGTGGTGCCAGTGCTGCACCCATAGCAACAAAATATAACGAACATTCAGGACTGAGTATCTGGTTGTGGGGAAGCCCCAAAGTTTCAGTAAACCGCCGCAATAGTTCAGACAAAAAATGTAAAGGACCGCCAAGGAAGGCTACTCTCCCGCCAATCGCCCGGCCCTGAGCTAAACTACTAATCGTTTGATTTACAACGGCTTGCAAAACAGAAGCAGCAATGTCTTCCTTGGAAACGCCTTCATTCATCAGTGCCTGCACATCGGTTTTGGCAAATACACCGCAGCGGGAAGCAATGGGGTAAATAGTACCATACTTTTTGGCAAGTTCATTTAAACCCAGGGGATCGGTTTGTAATAACGTAGCCATATGATCAATAAAGGCCCCGGTACCCCCGGCGCAAACACCGTTCATACGTTGCTCCACCGTGCCGGAGAAATAGGTAACTTTAGCATCTTCTCCGCCAAGCTCAATAGCAGTGTCAGTAGTAGGAATAATATGCTTAATAGCAATGGTGGAGGCGATTACCTCTTGAATAAACGACAGACCAAGAACTTGAGAGATACCCATTCCTGATGAACCCGTAATCATAACCGATAACAACTTTTGCCGCAGAACAGGTTGGGCTATTAATACAACTTCTCGAAAGGCAGTTGTTATATTCGAAAAATGTCTTGTATAGTGCTGAAAAATAACATCATTTTGCTCATTGAGGACAACCATTTTTATAGTGGTTGAACCAATATCAATACCAACACGCAGAGTGTTATCCATTTTAATGTTCCCCCTATTACTCTACAATAATTTGAAAGTTGAAACAATTTCAAAGATCAAAAGCTAAATGTAAATACAGTTTAAGGGGTCAAAGGACAGGTTGTTATAAACAATTATATGATAATTCTGAAATGCGTCATCATTTTGTTCAATAATTTTTAAATTTCCCAACATAATCTATATTCACGCTTAAATTATACATGATGATTAGTCAATTATTCAATTTAAATTTTTAACTTCAGAACAGGGATCTTATTATTTTACTATGTATTACGGAGCATTCTCAAGAGATGTATCTAGCCTTGATACTTGAAAAATTTTGTAAAATAAGGAAAGAGAAGTAACTTTCATAATACCACAAATATTAACTTAAAATTAATATTTCGTTAACTAACTGTTAAAAGTTTGGCAGTATAATATAAATAAAACAATAGTTATTCGACAGAAATAGAGGGGGATTTAATTGAAAGCGCTCATTGTCGACGATTCAAGTTTCGCCAGACGAACACTGGAAATTTTTCTCAAAAATAACTTTCCTGATATGGAAATTACTTTAGCTTGCAATGGTCGAACAGGTTGTGCTGCTTTTATCCGCGAACAGCCAGATGTTATATTTACTGATCTCTTAATGCCTGAAATGGTTGGGCAGGAGATGATCAAACAAATACGAGAAATAGATGATCAGGTTCCAATTTTTGTTTTAACAGCCGATATTCAAAAGGTCACCAAATTTGAATTGGCTCAGTATGGTATTATGGCATTTATCAATAAGCCGCTGACCAGTGAGAATGGGGAACTTATCAAACAAAGGATAGGAGTACCAAGTAATGCTTAGTGAAATACAAAAAGACGTGTTGACGGAAGTCGTAAATATAGCGATTGGCCGAAGCGCGGCCCTCCTATCTGAAATGACAGGACAAAAAGTGGAATTATCCGTTCCCTATATTGACCTTCTTACGACGCGGGATGTAGAATCTCCAATTTTTTCGCAAATTGCCGTTGATCAGGGGCATATCATCTCTTCGTCGATCAAATTCGGAACGGAATTTAAAGGGAAAGCATTTTTACTGTTTCCAGCTCGTCAGGCTAAACTTCTAGTTGGTCTATGCCTGGGCGATAGTGCCGAGGACTTTAATAGAATTGACAACGATTTATTAGATACTGATTTTGATGTTTTAATGGAGATTAGTAATGTTATTTTGAACGCTATTATGGGTGGCTTGGGGAATTTTCTCGAATCCAAGCTAATATACTCACTGCCCGAAATCGAAATGCTGTTCGTCTCCCCAGAGGGGCAAAGGGTATTGTTGCAGGAAAATATGTATGTGTTGGTATTGCAAGCCAAACTTGGTTTAGCAGAGAATCAGTTTGAAGGCACAATATTGATCGCCTTAAGCTTGGGCTCGGTAGCGCAGTTAATTAGCCGGATTGATCGATTGGTGGGGAATTTGCATGAATCAGCTTTTTGATCGGATTTTGGATCATCTGAATTTGGGAGTCTTACTTGTTGACAATAACCACAATGTGCTAGTCTGGAATAACTGGCTGGAACGAGCTAGCGGCGTTCTCCAAGACCAAGCTATTGGTAGACCCCTTGGTGAGATTTGCTCCTGCTTTCAAAAGGATAGCTTCAAAGATATGCTGGACAATGCTATCGTCAATGGTGAGCATCGATTTTGCTCGGGCATGTTACATAATGCCTTTGTATATCCCAAGGATAGTGGCGATAGCACAGAAAAGGGCCGACAAAATATGCAGATTGAGGCATTTTATCAAAACGGGGAAGTTTTCGCGTTGATCCAGATCAGCGATATCACCAGTCAATATCGGCGGATACACAGGTTGCAACACTTGCTCAAAGAGCTTGAAGTAGACTATGAATCTGTTAAAGAATCGGAGGAGCATGCTAAACGTAATGCTTTGTACGATCCTTTGACGGGACTCTGTAATCGGACCTTGTTTTATGACCGACTCAAGTATTCCTTGGATCAGGCTGCCAGAAGTGGCCAACTTGTGGCGTTGCTGTTTTTAGATTTAGATGGCTTTAAATCGGTGAATGATTCCATGGGACATTTAAGTGGCGATTTATTACTCAAGGAAGTTGCCACTCGCCTCAATACGGTTGTGCGAAAAACAGATACCGTCTGTCGATTGGGTGGCGACGAATATACAATTATTCTCTCTGATATAAAAACGAAAAATGATGCTGAAAGGATAGCTGTAAATATCCGTAGCTTATTATCGGCCGAATTTAATCTGGGGGATAAAAACACATTTATTACTGTCAGTATCGGAATTAGTCTTTTTCCTGTAGATGGCGATGATGCGGAAACGATGGTAAAGCATGCTGATCGTGCTATGTATTCAGTAAAGGCCACTGGTAAAAACGGTTATCAGTTTTACTCGAATACATAGTCTTTTTTAGTCATTATGTGGAAAGCATCTTAGGGGGGGCCGTTGATGAAATTTCTGTTTGAACCCGTAGTTCAATTAATGAATCGCCTGAAATACGCCTATAAGTTTGGGATTATTGGCTTACTGATTGTGTTGCAGGCCTCTGTATTAATTTATATGCTGGTAACGGAATTGAACAAGAATATTGATTTTGCCATTCGGGAGCGGGTTGGTGTTCAATATATTCAAGCGTTGACCAATTTACTTAATGAGGCCCAGGCCTATCGTAATATTCATTATGAATTTTCCCATGGTAATAAATCCCTACAAGTGGAAGTGCTTACTCAACAAGCCAAAGTAGAAGCGGCATTGGATGTGGTACAGATACTAGATAATCAGGCAGCTAGCCAAATGGATACATCCTGGAAATTGCAGATACTGCGGCAAGATTGGCTGGCTCGTAAGCAGGAAACACTGCAGTTTGATGCTGGACGTGGACAGGTGGCATTTGAACTCGATAGCCGGTGGATCAATGAAGTGACTGATTTAATGCAGCAAGTAGGATATGAGTCTAATTTGGCCATGGATTCTGATTTTGATACATCCTATCTCGTCGATTCCGTACTGCGTAAATTGCCTGGATTGGTGGATGCATTGAGTACAGCACAAGGGTTAGGGATTCAGCTATATGATCAGGAACTTTCACCAGATAGTAAGAATCGTTTGCTGCAGATTGTGGGATTGGTGCGTTCCAGTCTGGAACAGGCTGATCACAATGCACAACTGGTATTTCGCCACAACGAAACCATTAAAACCAAATTGAGAACCTTGCATACTACCCTCACAGATGTGGTGCCGATTTTTGCTTGGAATATGGAACAAAAAATGGTGGGGCAGCAGGGTTTGCCCACACCTCAGCAATTGTTGATTACTACGGGCAATCAGGCCATCCAGAATGCGGAGGTATTGCATAAGGAAGAGCTGAATGTCATAGACCAATTGCTGGTTTTGAGAATTGATCAATATTTGCAATATCGCAATCTAGTAGTTTTCTTTACAGGGGGTATTTTGCTACTGGTATGTTATCTCTTCTTAGGTTTTGACATGTCGGTGCGTAAAGCGGTATACCAACTAGGTAACATCATGGCTTGTGCAGGAAAAGGGAATTTGAACGTGCGTGGCGACATTTATTCCCGGGATGAGATGGGTTCTTTGACTCACGCCATTAACAATACACTAGATTCATTACAAAAAATGTATGAAGAGGTGCAATTATCCCATGCCAAACTGGAAGTTTGGAACCTGGAACTGGAACAAAAGGTAGCGCAGCGCACAGCGTCCCTACGAAACCTTCTCGACCATGCAGGGCAAGGCTTTCTCTCTTTTGGCGAAGAACTTAGAGTTAGCGGGGAATATAGTGCGGAGTGTGCGACAATTTTTCACCGTGATATTGCGGGAGAAGCTATTTTGGCCTTAATTTATCCGGAGGATCAAGACCAGCAAGTATTTCTAGAAGCCGTTTTCAAAAAAATTTTATGTGAAGAAAAAGAGCTTTTGCGGGAAACATATATTTCCCTATTACCGGAGGAAATCATCTTTGATAGTAGTTATATTAGCGTGGTCTATAAAATAATTGACAATAGCACTGATTCAGGTCAACGGAAAATCATGCTGATTCTGACGGATCGGACGCTGCAAAGGGACATGGAAGACCGAGTGCGGGCTGAGCAAAATATTTTAGCCATGGTTGTGCACGTAGTGACACATTCATCTGATTTTTTTGCAGTGGTTAGTCAGTATACGAGTTTTTGTCAAGAAGGTTTGTCAAGCTTGCTGCATGAGAATAAAGCAGCAGGTGATAGATTGATAACCTTATTCCGCATTGTGCACACTTTTAAAGGCACGTTTGGCCAACTACGAATGGGCAATGTGATGATAAAATTGCATGAGATGGAAGGAATGCTTGATACCATTCGTTCAAATGCAATGGCTGAATTAGCAGGTGGACAGTTGGTTGAGAAACTTAGTGTTTTTACACCAGAAACCATGCTTGGCTGGCTCGATGAGGACATGGAAATATTGAAAGACAAACTTGGCGAGGAGTTTTTCCAACGAGGTAATATGTTAGTAGTTGACAATGAACGATTGCTGGAAATTGAAGAAAAAGTCCAACGGATGTTGTCTTCCAGTGAGTGTAGTCTGCTACTGCCCGATTTGCGGCGCTTGCGGTATAAACCTATCAAAGAATTATTGCAGTCCTATCCTGAATATGTGGTCTCCTTAGCTGAACGAAACGAAAAAGCGATTTATCCCTTTGCCATCGAAGGAGGTGAAACCCTGGTCGATCCTTTGCACTATTATGATTTTATGAAATCATTAGGGCATGTCTTTCGTAATTCCATTGTGCATGGGGTGGAATCATTCGCGGAAAGGGTAGAGAGTGGTAAGGATGAAATTGGCAAGATTACTTGCGTGGTTCTAGAAAGCCAAACAGGAATAACCCTTCTGATTTCCGATGACGGACGTGGTATGGACCCAGCTCATATTCGTAATATCGCCTTAAAAAAAGGACTTTGTACCTCGGAAGAAGCTAGGGACATGCAGGAGGAAGAAAGTATCCGGTTAATTTTTGCCGATGGTTTTTCTGGTGCTGAAGATGTGGATGAGCTAGCTGGGCGAGGTGTGGGGCTTTCTGCGGTGCGAGCCGAATTGGAAAAACTGGGTGGAAGGGTTGGCATCAATACCATATTTGGGAAAGGTACGCAAATTGAGTTTTTCTTACCTTTTACCCAAATAGAAGAGCGTGAACCCTATTCCATTCGCCAGTTAGTCAAACCCCTAGTGAGCGCAGCAGAGATGCTCTTAAAGAGCCATGCTGGCTTGCAGTTAAATAATCGTACTTATATAGAAGGTACAGTTGGAGGAAAACTCAAACTTCATAAGGTTACGACTTTCCTCGGTATCAAGGGACTTGCAACGGGCAGAATGGTGTTAAGTGCAGATCAAGAGGTTGTAGAATATTTGGTAGCCCAGCATTTTGCCGAAGAGACAGTAGAATCTTCTCGTGGCAGACAGATGGAAAATGTTTTATCCCAGTATGCCAATGAAATCTTCCAGCAGGCAGTGAAAACACTACCTGATTGGGTGAATTTGGTCACAGTCGAAGCTTTAGTCAGCATTCTGGCCGAAGATGCTTCAGCTAAGTATCCACAATCGGAAACGCCAACATGGGTACTTGATACAGATTTGGGGAAGATTACTTTAAGTTTAATATTTTAGCAAGTATTGAGAAAATACAACAATAAGAAGTAAGAAAGGATGATTAAAATGGCACGAATTATGATTGTTGATGATGCCTTGATGATGAGGATGACGTTGCGTAGGATTTTTGAAAAAGCGGGACACGAGATCGTTGGCGAAGCGGTAAATGGGGAACAGGCTATTCTCAATTATCCCCAATATCAGCCTGACCTCGTAACCATGGATATCACTATGCCAGGGTTAGGCGGAATTGAAACCATTAAGCGTATTATTGCATCTCATCCAGCAGCAAATATTATTGTCGTAAGTGCGATAAGTCAAAAGAAAATCGTTTTTGACGCCTTGCAGAATGGGGCTAAAAATTATGTCTCAAAGCCAATTACAGAGGATAAGTTGCTACCTGTTATTAACTTGGTATTAGAGCAAAATGGCTTGGCAGAGGCGAATTAATTGTAGAAAAAAAGGGGATAAGGTATGTTGAATCAATATTTTGGACAGTATTTGTTGAATAAGGGAATCCTTACTCATGTTCAGCTTCGTCAGGTCCTTCAATGTGAGCAGATGGTTAAGGTTAAACTAGGGGTTCTTGCTGTCAATGCTGGGTTGATGACAGCGGCTCAAGTGGAAGAGGTTCATGATCTACAGTGGGCTAAGGACCAAAAGTTTGGAACATTGGCGGTAAAGCAAGGATATCTTACAAGTGAGCAAGTGGATGGATTATTGGAATCCCAGCAAGCAGGACATCTCACCATAATGCAAGCCATCATAGATAAAGGGTATATGACCCTAGTGGCAGTGGAGAAAGCATTAGCGGATTTTCGTAAGGAATATGACATAAAAGGTAAATTCCACGCTACAGATGATGAAAATGAGATGATTAAGAAATTGGTAGATTTTTCTCCAGCAGGTGACAAAGCAGATTTATTATATAATTATGTAGGACTCGTGCAGCGTAACGTGGTCAGATTCCTAAATGATACGCCATTAATTGTTGAGCCGATTACTGAGTGCCAGCAAACACCCAAATGGCTTGTCACCCAGGAAATTATTGGTGACATACCGTTGTCAACAGGATTACTCATGGATGAATCTGCATTACTGGGAATTGCAAGCCACTTTTATGGCGAGAAACTGGTGACGGTGGATGAATTGGCACTTGATAGTGTGGGTGAATTTTTGAATGTCCATAATGGTGTTTTCTGCAGTTTATTATCCGATGCCGGAGTGATGGCTGATTTGCAACCACCACTTGTCAAGCAAAGGGATATGTCTTTTCAATTATCAAATTATCGTATAGCCGTAGATACTTCCTTCGGTATGTTTGAAATTATATTATCATTGAAAGAATAGAAGAATCGAGAGGGCGATTGCGTTGAGTTGAGAAGCAATGGTTTATTGACAGTTCAATTGACCTCAACATCCTTTCTTCGAATCAAGCATTTTGTTTATATGTAGATATATAAAAGGCTCAACGAGCAGTTCACACTCTGAACTGCTTGTTGAGCCTTTTATCGCACCACTTCAGATTGAACCCTAAAAGAGAACCTACCATTGACTGGCATACGGACAAAGATGTTGCCAGGGGGGATTAATTTGCGATCATCGAATAGACTCATTGCCAAGTTATTGTAGGATTTTCGATTTTCTACAGTTAGAGGGGAAAAACAATAATTGTCGAATTTTATCAATTAATTAAAGATTTCAATTGTTATAGATCATTTTCGAAAATAAATGAAGAAGATATTGATTCAGTGGATATATCAAGTTCGATAATTCTAGCTGAAACTAATATGATGGTCACCATAGGCGTGCTAAAAATTATAGCAAAGAGGTATATATGAGATGCCAATTCTAATGAATAAGTTTATTGAATGGTTTAATCGTGAGATCTCTATAAACTTAACAAATAAATTGATGTTATGTTTTACTCTAGTCATTGTTTTGATTGTCGGTGCTACTATGGGGCCAACGTTGTATCTATTTTCGGATACAATGCAAAAGATAAATGAGGATCGGGCGCTGCAAGGGTTAGAAGGCCTTGCTAGTATTATTGAGATGTACAAACAAGATGCTCTGAAGCATGGCTCAGTAGTGGCAGACAATTCAGTATTGGCTAGTGCAATTGGAGCAAAAGATACATTGCAAATCATGGGAATTCTTCAGTCGACAGTGAAAACGGCTAATCTGGATTTTGCTACGGTAACAGACGATAAAGGAATCGTCATTGCTCGGACAGATGCTCCTGCTAAAAAGGGTGATGATTTGACAAGTCAGTTAAATATCAGACAGGCACTTTTGGGAGAGGCTACTGCAGGGGTAGAGTCAAGTGGCGAAATGGAGATTGCTGTTATAGCAGGTATTCCTGTGAAAAATAACCAAGATAAAACGGTTGGAGTTTTATCAACAGGATATAACCTAGCAAATAATAAGGCAGTCGATCAAGCTAGGATGATGTTTAATATAGATGCGACCATCTTCTTAGGGAATGTTCGCATATCGACGACTATTATTAAAGACGGTCAGCGTATAGTAGATACGAAACTTAATGAAATAATAGATCATATGGTATTATGGCAAGGTCAAAAATATATTGGTCAAGCGGAAATCATGGGAGAAAAGTATATTACTGCCTATATGCCGCTAATAGGTGCGGATAATAAGTCTCTGGGTGTAATCTTCGCTGGTCAGAAGGTTATAGAAACTATAAAAGCCAGAAATAAGCTGATTTATACCGCGGCTGGTGTAGTTCTAGTAGCTGTGATAGTAGCTGTTTTTCTTGCAATGTTTATGGCTAAAGGTATTGTTAATCCGATTCGAACAGTTGCAAAGGCAGCAGGATTGGTAGCTATGGGTGACCTGACCCAATATGTTGACATAACATCTAGAGATGAAGTTGGTAGGCTGGCGAATGCCTTCAATTATATGGTTAACCAATTAAGGCAGTTGGTTGCTAAGTTGCATTCTGAGCTTCAAGAACGCAAACGTATTGAGGAGAAGGTTCGTCAGAGTGAAGAACATTATCGGCTGTTGGCTGAGAATGCTACTGACGTAATTTGGACAACGGATTTATCGGGTCAGTTTATGTATATAAGTCCTTCGGCGCAGCGTTTAAGGGGATATACCATGGAAGAGGCTTTGCAGCAAACCATTGATCAATGGCTAACTCCTTCCTCGGCTACTATAGTTATGAGAAATATTCAAGATATAAGGGCTATGACCGAATCTGATCAGAAACCAGAAAGTCGACGCTTTGAATTAGAAGTACGATGCAAGGATGGCTCGTTGGTATGGGTCGAAGTCACTTGTAATGGAATATACAACGCTATCGGAGAAATTCTCGGTATTCAGGGCGTTGACCGTGATATTACAGATGAACGGCAGTTGGAACGTAGAATTCATCAGGATGTTCAACTTGCGGGTAGGTTACAAAAAGCCCTACTGCCTGGAGATAAGGAAAATGAATTATTCATCGTCCGTGTTGCCTATGCGCCTTTGCGAGAAGTAAGCGGTGATTTCTATAATTACCTCTTTCTTTCAGATGGTATCTTGCGAGGATATGTCTCAGATGTTTCTGGTCACGGTATAGCTACGGCACTCAATTCTGCAGCGGTAAGGTTTATTCTAGATGAGGCCCTTGGTAAGAATTTGACATTGGATCTAGCGCAGAGCATTAACATCAGCCTTGTAGAAAAACTTTCCGATGAAATGTTTGTTGCCCTCATCATGTTTGAGTTTGACTTTTATGAACATACAGTAACCTTGGTGACAGGCGGAATTAATCATTTATTAGCTTCCACGCAGCAGTATAATGGTTTAGTCACAATACCAGGAGGGCTTATTGGATTGTTTGAGGTGGCAGATTTGAATATTGTTAAAATGTCGATACAGGCGGGTGATGCTTTCTATTTCACTACAGATGGATTGATGGATCTGATTAAGGATGATATGCCTGATCAAGTTAGTGATTTTGAGAAGAGTGTTGACTTTTTGAAAGAAAAAATTCAGAAAAACCCTAAATTGGATGATTGCTCGACACTTTGTGTAAAGATTCAAGGGCTTAAAAATAGATAGTTTTGAAATCAAGAATAAATAGGAACTAAGGTGTTTTTTGATGGAAGTGGACAGAGATTCGGTACGGCTCGCCTCCGCCATCTAAATCCCGATTGTTTAAAGTCTGTGGAACCGCTAATTACCTGGATTTGAAGGGTAGTTGGTGGTTTTTTTGCGGATGTGAATAAAGAGAGAAATATTAAATACTGACTTCCTGTTAAAATAGCTTTTAACAGGAAGTTGAGATATGGTATTAACGTCCGAGGTATTGTTTTACAAGCATAAGATGCTGTCAATAACCCCGTCCCTCTTGACATTTCGCCGGTAAAATAGAGTATACTATTGATGTGGATTCTTTGTAGATAACTCCTTTTGTATCCATTTAACAGATCAAAAGTTGGTGTCTTGACGATGGGTACATAATGATTGCTTTTTTTCATAAGTGTGTAGGATAGTCGTTTATCTATAGAATAAAGGTGGAGTTGAGTATGGGAAAACAAGGTAAAATAACAATGTTAGGGGTTTCCTTAGTGGCGTTTTTGTTAGTATCAGCAGCTGTTTTATTACATCCCGTACAAGCGGCCATGTCATACAAACAGGCAGGATTAACAGAACAGCAGGCCGCGATGCATTTGCTGAATCGGTTTACTTTTGGTCCGCGGCCGGGGGATGTGGACAAGCTGGTGCAAATGGGACTAGAAAATTGGCTGGAGCAGCAACTTAAGGGCGATCTCCCGGAAAGCAGACTAAATGCCAAGTTACAGCATTATCCGGTTTTGACCATGAAGACACTAGACATTGTTGATACTTATCCGGATAATGCTACCATATTGGCCGAGGCTAAGCAGGAAGGTTTTATTAGTAAAGAAGACATGGTTGATCCGGCAAAATTAAAAAATAAAATTGCCGCTTTCGAGACCCTCAAGGGGTATCGACCCCAGCAAGAATTGATGAACGCCTTGTATGAGCAAAAACTACTGCGGGCGTTGTACAGTGAACAGCAGTTAACAGAAGTTTTGACTGATTTTTGGTTGAATCATTTTAATATATCCGTTACACAAAATCGTGCCAAGCCGTATGTATTAGCATATGAACGGGATGCCATTCGTCCTCATGCCTTGGGGCAGTTTTCTTCTTTGTTGCAGGCGACTGCTATCCATCCAGGTATGCTTTATTACTTGGATAATGCGGAGTCGATTGCATTACAGAAAACCTCACAATCAGGTGTAGTAGCGTCCAGTAAGCGTGGAGGAATTAATGAAAATTATGCTAGAGAATTACTAGAACTGCACACCCTCGGGGTTGATGGGGGTTATAGTCAGGTTGATGTGCAAGAAACTGCACGAATTTTAACAGGTTGGACGGTTTTGCCTCGGGGAAATGAACGGGCAGTGATTATGGCTAATCACCAGAATAGTACAAGTCATGATGTAATTAATGAAGATGGTTATTGGTTTCGCGAAAAGTACCATGATGCTGGAGAAAAACATGTACTGGGGCATACTTTTGCTGCAGATGGCCCCCAGGATGGCAAGGATTTACTTACATTATTAGCGCTCCATCCAGCGACGGCTCATCATATTGCTTATCAGTTTGCCCAGCGGTTTGACTCAGATAATCCTCCCCCAGCTTTAGTGGAAAGACTGACTAAAGCCTTTATGGATAGTGGTGGTGATACAAAAGCTTTAATACGTGCATTGACAGCATCCAAGGAATTTTGGGCACAAGCAAAACAGCCAACAAAGATCAAAAATTCATTGGGATTTGTTGTTAGTGCCATGCGAAGTCGCAATGCCGAAGTGACCGATGCCAAGGGCGTTCTTTCTTGGATAAATCGTATGGGGCATCCCCTTTATGGTTGTTTGCCACCAACGGGCTATCCCGATCAAGGAGATTTTTGGTTAAATTCCGGTACATTGTTTACCAGAATCAATTACTCTTTTGCTCTCGCCTATGGTAGTATTCACGGTGTACAATTAGATTCGGCCATAAATCTTACAACGAAAAATTCGACAGGCAATGAGACACCTTATCAACAAGGTATCTTATGGTCCTCGCCTGAATTTCAAATACATTGATGGGGGAATTCTTCATGATAACAAGGAGAAATTTGCTAAAACTAGCCGGTATGTGCTGTTTGTCTGGCTTTGGCGTACTCAGATCAGATTGGCTCTCTTTTGCCGAAGCACTACCAGCGGCAAGTGGGCCAGTATCGGAGAGCATTTTGGTGGTGATTTTTCAGCGCGGAGCTATGGATGGACTCATGGCAGTCGCACCTTATACCGATCCAGTATTGCCTCACGTAAGACCTTCATTGTTTATTCCTGGCGTACAACAGGGCAATGCAGATCCTAATAAGATGATGGATTTAGATGGTCGCTTTGGTCTGCATCCAGCTTTTGCTGAGTTGGAACCATTATTTCATACTGGTCGTATGGCGGTGGTTCATGGAGTTGGGCTAACGATTCCCAATCGATCTCATTTCGATGCCCAAGATTATATCGAGACGGGTGTGCTAAGTCAGAAAGGATTTCCTTCTGGTTGGTTGAATCGAGTTGCAGTTTTGTTGCCGAGTAGTGGTGCATTGCAAGCCGTCTCCCTTACGTCCGTTCTGCCTCGGTCTCTGTCAGGGGATTTTCCAGCAGTGGCCGTGACTAATTTGGCGGAGTTTGGAATTAACCTGCCAGCAAGCGGTAAAGCATTTAATCAAACCGCTTTGCAAGAGAGTATGGCTTCTTATGCAAAGAGCAGCAATACCATTCTGCGTACAGTTGCTCAACAGGGATTTGCTGCCAGTCAGACGTTAGCGAGTGCCAAGTTTGATGAAGCTACAAATGGCAGTGGTTTTTCATATCCCAAAAGTAGTTTAGGAAACAGTTTACGTCAGATTGCGAAAATTATTAAAGCCAATATGGGGCTGCGTATTGCTTGTGCCGAATCAACGGGTTGGGATACTCATGTAGGGCAAGGGACGATCAATGGTGCTTTTTCTCGACCAGCCAAAGACTTGTCACAGGCAATTGGAGCATTCTGGCAGGATATCGCCGATTATCAAAATAAGGTCGTTGTTTTAACTGTGACTGAATTTGGCCGGACTGTTCGGGAAAATGGTTCTAAAGGTACTGACCACGGCAGGGGTTCATGCATGTTTGTTTTGGGTGGGAAAGTTAACGGCGGACACGTTTATGGTACAGTGCCCGAACTTCGATCTGAAAATCTGGCAGATCAACGAGATCTTCCTGTAACCACAGATTTTCGTTCTGTTTTTGCCGAAGTGCTACGTGGTCACTTGGGTATACAACAACTACAAAAGATATTTCCAGATAACCCTCAACTGGGAGCAATACATCTATGGGGCGGTTTTTGATTTGAATTTTTTACTATCAAAAAGACATAATTGAAATGCAATATGGGGAGTTTTTCGAATCAAGTTTGACTTGTAATATATAGATGCTTTTGGCGAAAATATTAAAGAGAAGTATCGGTGGAGGAAGTAACATGAATCAAAAAATAGGGGTTGTTTGCGCAGGCAAGATGAGTGGTTTAATGGAGTCTGATCTGAGCGGGGTTACTATTTTTGAAGAAGTTAAAATGTCAGATGCGGGTAATTTGGCAGTGAAATTAGAAGAGGATGGGGCCCAAGCTATTATTGGTACTGCAGGAATTGCCTCGGAATTGCGGAAACATGTCTCTGTGCCGGTTGTTGTTGCTTATCTTACATATTTTGACGTATTAGAGACTCTTAAAAAAGTTGAAAATAACTTAGGAATTTCCAACAAAAAAGTTGCCGTAATACTGCATGTGACCAATCCTGTTGATGTAGAGAGATTATATCCATTCCTGCAAAATAGAATCTCATTTTTTACTTACCAGGATGAAGACAATTTGAAAAATATTATTAATATGTTATTTGAGAAAAACTTTGATTTGCTTGTTGGGGGACCGACAACACTGTTTTTTGCCAATCAACTAGGAATGAGGGTTCATCTGCTGGCTTTTGGCAAAGAAACGATGTTAACGGCACTGAATAAAGCAAAAGAAGTATTGGCATTAACAAAAAAAGACCGGGAACAAACGCAGCAATTAAAAACTGTAATAGAACTCTTCGCGGATGGGATTATAGCAACAGATAAAAAAGGGATTGTGACGATATGTAATCTTCGTGCGCGAACTCTGCTAAAGTTAGATGAACACGATATGTTAGGGAAAAAAGTAGATCAGGTTATCGACGACTCGGCCTGGAGAGAAGTTTATGAAAAGGGTGTGAAACAAACTGATTTCCTGGTGGAGAACAAGACAGGCAGGTTTTTTTCAACGCGGCAGCCGATAGTTGAAAATGGACATATTATTGGATCTGTCGGTA
>Ga0209123_1001775_pt1 | contig 20073 bp, 14 predicted proteins | sample BarGraIncu00431A_FD_184500 | JGI IMG/M metagenome (GOLD analysis project Ga0209123, IMG submission 184500) | Arctic peat soil microbial communities from Barrow, Alaska, USA - Barrow Graham LP Incubations 004-31A (SPAdes) (version 2) | ecosystem: Environmental > Terrestrial > Soil > Wetlands >... | reverse complement strand
TTGCCTTGTCATAGTCTCCATTGTCCCGCGTCAACTAGTCCTGGAGGTCGACGACCACTATTGTTGAGGTTTCCGTCTTCCACTTCCCCCACCCCCTAGGGGGTGGAGCTTGCTATGCTTGTCAGTCTCGATCGGTGTGTTGCTTTCCTCCTTCCTTTCATTCCTTCTGTAGAGCGGGCTTCTTCGATGCTCCGCCCGCATGCTCCAGGCGGTAGCTGGGGATGTTCAGCTCGAGGATGACCGAGTGGTGCACCAGGCGATCTATGGCCGCAGCCGTTGTCATGGGGTCCTTGAAGATCACCTCCCAGCCGGAGAAGGGCAGATTCGAGGTTATCATCACGCTCCCGCGCTCGTAGCGGTGGGCCAGGAAGCTGAACAGGACCTCCATCTCCTCGCGGTCGTGCTGGACGTAGCCGATGTCGTCGATCAGGACGGCGCCGAAGCGGTCCAGGTTCTTGAGCTTGCCCTTTAGCTTGAGGTCCCTCTTGGCGATGAGGAGTTCCTGGACCAGGAGCGCGCAGGTGGTGAAGAGTATCCTGCGCTCCAGATGCACTAGCTCACTCGCTATGGCCGAGAGCAAGTGACTTTTCCCTGACCCTGGATTACCGAAACACAAGATGTTATCCGTCCTGTCCAGGAACGAGCCCTCGAGCAGCACGCTCACCTGGGATCTCGCCTTGGCCGGGAGCCTGTCCATCTCGAAAGTCTCCAGGTTCTTCTCGAGCGGCAGCTTCGATTCCCGCAGGAAGCGCTCGATCCTTCTCTGCCTCCTGTCCTCGACCTCTCTCCCGGTTAGCTCCAGCAGGTAGGCCTCGTGCGAGATCGCATCCTTCCTCGCCCTGTCGGCCTCCTCTTTGAAGCACTCCCTGATGGTGGGGAGGCGCAGGTCCTTGAGGTGTTGCTCGAGCCTGGCGGCGATGTCCTTCTTGGCGGCCATCACTTGATCACCCCAGGCAGGAGGAGCTGGTCGTAGGAGGCGAGGTCGACCTCGTCTACGATCACGTCCCGTGGAACGGCGATCTCGAGGCCTGCGATGAGGAGCCCCCGGACCGTTTCAGCATCGACCTCGGCGTCCAGGTCGAACAGGAGAGCGAGGACGCCGTCGACGCCGGCCTCGCTCTCGGTCGCGGCCAGGTGGAGTATCCTCAAATACTCGCGATCGGCGCGTCTGTCACCCTTCTTCCTCTTGAGACAGTCGTATGCCATGCGGAAGCGGATCGTGGGGAAGAGGTCCTCCCGGTACCGGTAGTTGGGGAAAGCGCCGGGCTTGCGGACGAGCATGTCTATGATGTGCCGGTAGTTGATGTTGTGCTTTCCCTGTCCGCGCAGGCGGGGGAAGCTGTCCACCTTCCTCTGGGCGTACCACACCTCGATGTGGTCCATGTGGATCCTCGCCTGGACCATCTCCCCGACGAGGCGGCTGTCGACGGAGTAGGTGTTCTTCTTCACCCTGATAGTGGAGCTTCCGCCAACCCTCACGTCCTGTTTCTCGGCCGATTCGAGCCTGCGCACCGGCAGGCGCCTGAGAACCTTGCGCTCCTCGCTGAGCCTTTCCCGCCTGCCGGCGTTGAGTTGCCCGATCACCCCATCCAGGAAGGCGCGGTAATCCTGTACGGAGGAAAAGTCACGGCTTCCACGGAGCATGAGCGCCTGGTCTACGGCCCTCTTCAGGCGGTTGTGGGCCTGCTCTATGTCGCCGTTCTCATGCGGCTCGCCGGCCTGTGTCTTGAATCCCTTGACGTGATAGTGGGAAAGCAGCGCGTTGTATTGGCGCGTGAACTCCTCGCGGCTTCTGACGTCGTTGTGAACCGCGGTGGAGAGCCGGTCGGTCCTGTGCTTCTCGGAAACCCCGCCGAGTTGCCAAACGGCGTTCTGGAACCCCACGGAGAGGGCCTGGAAGTTCTCCGAGAAGCAGATGGTTGCGTGCTCCCAGTTGGAGTAGGTGAGGACGAAGTGGTAGAGGACGTGGTCGAAGGGCCTGCCCGCGATGGTTATGCCGAGCCCGTTCATGTAGGTGAAGTCCGACTCAGATAGCACGCCCGGCAGGTGCACCTGTGGGAAGAAGACCTCTTTGGGCGGCCCCTCGGTGGCCCGCCAGACCTTGATGCCCCTCTGGAACGTTCGCAGCTGGCCGTCTGAGAACCGGCCCGGGCACTTCCTCTGGAAGTACTCGAACACGGTCTTGGCTTCCAGGCCGGGGTTGTTCTCGAGCATCTCGAAGGCCTCATCCCAGATCTCGCTGAATGGATCCTCCCTGGTCCTCCAGGTCCTCTCTCCTGTCGCCGGGTCGGGCAGTTCTCCCCGGTTTCTCCATTTGCGAGCGGTGTTCTCACTCATCTGCGCCTTGGCCGCCGCTGCGGCGAGCGTCTTTCCCTGGCTCAGTGTTTCCATAAGCAACCTCACTTGGTGATTCTTGACCATCCAAAACCTCCTTTTGACGGGATGTCTTCAGACAGTCTAGATGGCTTAAGGAAACCGCAATTCTAGTTGTCGCTGGCCCGCAATTCTAACTATCGCTGGACCTCAGAAATAATTGTCGCTGATCACTCCATCGCTCTTCAGCAAAGAAGCGTTATTAATGAGTGCATCAGCCGTATCGTAAGGATCTTTAGCGAGCTGAAGAGCCTTTGCAATGTCCTCTTTTGCTTTCTTCCCTTGATTTGGTATTTGTGCACTATAGGCGTAGGACAGTGCGCGAGAAGAGTAGGCCAAGGCGTTAGAGGAGTCGAGCTGGAGGGCCTTTTCGAGTTCGGAGTTCGACTTGTTCACATCCGCATCCGACATATCGCCCTGGACTAAAATAATCGCGGATTTTGTAACGTGTGCGTCAGCGCACTTCCGGTCGACCTCTAAAGCCAGATCGCACTTCTTCAGTGCCTCGCCGAATTTGCCGTAGTACATCAATTTCCTTGCTTCTTTTACATAGCTTTCCGCCCTGTCTTTGGGTGTGACCATTAGTGACTTGATGCCCATGTATACTCCGAAGCCTGCTCCTCCTACCAATATCACCACAGTTACGACGGTCAGAACCTTCGAGAGAAGGGAGCCCCAGAGAGTCCCTCGAATCTTGCCAAGAAACGAGGTTGTCGCCCCCATTGTGATTGTTGCAGTACCGGAAGCACCCGTGGTGACTGCACCACCAGCTGTAAGCGCAGCATTCGTACCGGCCCAAACCTTGAAAGAGGCCAGCGGCAATATTGGAATGAGACTGCGGTATGTAACAGATGCCTCCCTCATACTTTCCAGGTTCCCCCGGCAGATAGGGCAGTCATCTAGATGTGACTCCACCAGCTGCGATTCCTGGATGGAAGCCTCGCCGTCTATATACTTTGAGAGAAGAGGAGTGATCTCGGCACAATCGTCGGGAATCCCGTCTGTCTGTACGTATGCCATCCTGTAGACCTCTCGAAACTTGAGTCTGGCGCGGGAGAGCAGCGCTCCCACTGCGTTAGGGCAGCCTACCTAATATAGTCGTGCAAGAATCGTGCAAGGCGGTTGTGTTTTCACCGGTGTGCTGGGGGCTGTCTAGGCAAGAAAGGCTTGAGACTGGGACAAACCTAGGGGCGGTCTGGTGGAGTTCGGTGGGCCGCCCTCTCAAGGCGGTAACAGGGCCCCAAGTATTAGTGAAACGAAACAGACTGGAGACAAGAAACGCAATCTTCTAATCCGAATATCCACCAATGGTATCTGTACCAGCACCACGGTTATTCCAGTACATAGCTCTCTCAACCATTATGTTCTTTCCAGACGTAAGCGATTCAACAGTTATTCCAGCCCTGCTGTCCAGCGTATCAGCCATAGAATAAGTCTTTCTTGAACCGGCCTTAATCGTATCAGTCAAAGTCTTAACCCCTCCACCAGCAAGCAGGTATTTTATCTCTATCTTCACATCTACTTTGTTGGGGTTCTGTACCAGTGTCCATGTTTCCCAACTATTTGAGGTTTGACCATCGGCAAAGTAAAACTTGGTGTGAGGCTTGTCGAGTCCTATGCTGTCGTGCATAGCTTCGCCTGTTCCGTTATTCCAGTACATCGAGCGCTCGGCAACAACGGGCAAAGAGCCGTTGACTTGAATGGACAGGTCTTTGTCAGGCAGCGCGGTGTTTACGTTTATCGTCCGTCTTGAGTTTGGAGCCATTACAAAAGTCGCCTGGGGTACGGCCCCTTGAGGCGTCATATATGTCAGGGTGACCTGATTTTCCTGGTCATTCGGGTTCTGTACCAGCACCCACGTCTGGAAACCCCATCTGGTTGAACCTTCTGCGAGGTAATAACTGGTCTCAGGAGTGGTAGTCCCTATTGAACCCTCTCCCTCTCTCCTGTTGTTACGGTACATAGCCCTCTCCGGGATTACGGGAACATCAGAGGAGACCTCTATGCTCGCGTCTTCCTGTCCTATGAAGTCAGCCATGTTGTAAGTACGCCTCGTATTGGGTGGAATCGTAACGTCCACTCCCTTTGGCCCATCCTTCTCTGTCATGAAGGTGATATGGCAATTGGCATTGGAGTCGTTCGGGTTCTGAATCAGGAGCCAGCACTCGAACCCCCACTTGGACGAACCTTCAGGCAGGTACCAGGTTGTTGCAGGGGAGGTGACACCAATGGAAGCACTGGCCTCGGGACTCGTGGCACCTGTACCCTTCCAGATCATTGTACGGTCAACCGCTATGGTCTTACCCTCAAGGCACTCTACCCTTGTGGAAAAGTCTGCTTTTCCGATGTCGTTTATCGGGTTAATAGTCGTCTGGCTGTTCGCTGGCAGAGGTAGATCGCCTCTCCTTGTTGGACCTTTATCAGTCATGTATGTAATCTTCGCCGTTACTGCCTCTGAATTAGGATTAAGAATGTTTATGTAAGTATTGAAGCCCCAATCTGTAGAACCCTCTGCCAAGTACCATATGTATTCCTTTTCGGGTTCAGGAGGGTTGGGGGTTGGAATTTCCCCAAAACTAACAACTACATCATGGGTTTCTACAACACTGGTTATGGTATATGTACTGGCTACATTCTTTGAAACGCCGTTATCGCTTATGGTATTTATCTTATAACCATTTGCAGGAGTCATATTAATTGTGGCATTGGTTCCATAATCAACGTTTTGAGTTTCAGGCGATACGGTTCCGTGACCACCATTTACCCCTGCGTTTACTCTGTATTTATCAATGGCAAAAGTGACCTTAACATCGTGGTTGGCAGTAACGTTGTTTACAGTATAAGAACTTGATGTGGGTTTAGAATTCCCATTATCGGTTATCGACGCTACGTGGTAATGAGCCGTTGTTACCGATATGTTGATAGTAACGTTACTAAAAGCGTCAACAGTTTGGGTCAAAGGAGTAACCGTACCGTCTACACTCATAGCCTCTGCGGTTATGGTGTATTGGTTGATAACAAACCTGGCTACTATCCTATGCGTTTCGATAACGTTGTTTAAGGTAATTGTGCTGGCAATAGGTACAGGGTTATTGTTATCGGTTATTGACGCTATGGAGTAGTAATCGTTTGGAGTGATATGAACTGTGATTGTACCTTCATAATCAACATTCTGAGCTAGAGGAGAAACAGAACCGTGTCCACCGTCTACTTCTGCCGTTACAGTGTTCTGGTCGATAGCAAAAGTGACTACTACATTATGATTAGCAATAACGTTGTTGATATTGTATGTCTCAGTATTGTCTTCTAGTACGTTGTTATCCCTTATTGTTGCTACGTGATAATGGTCGTCAGGATTTACATTGATTACAGTATTATCACCGTACTCGACAGTCGGTGTTATCGGAACAACAGTACCGTGTCCACCAGAAGAAGCCGTAATAGTGTACTGTTGGAGCCTGACAGTAAAACCATTACCTAAAGTACCTATTTGATGGTCGTCCAAGTGTTCTACGGTTACATCATAAAGACCTGCTGGTGCGTTGCTAGGGATGTTTGTATTACACACTAACGTTCCAGAACTCCACGATGTAGGTGTACCACCCCAAGACCCTATACTTACTTTCAGGTTGGACACAGGGCCTCTGAAGTTAGACCCATTTACAGTTAGTGTCACAGTCTGTTCTCTTCTGATGTTGTCAGGACTGACGGTATTTACACTTGGAGGACGATAAGAAACTACAAAATTAACGGAGTTAGAAATACCTCCACCTGGAGTTTGGCTGTAGACCTTAATAGTGTGTGTCCCAACAGCAAGAAGGTCATTAGAAGTTATGATAGCAGTCAGTTTAGTACTACTAAAATACGTGGTAGTCCTGTTACTATCGTTCCACCTTACCTTAGAACTGCTTACAAAATTACTGCCGTCTACTTCTAACGTGAAACTTCCGTCGCCAGAGTATTTATATGTATCACTTAACGACGAAATAGCAGGCACGGGATTTTCTACGGTAAAAGCACCTGTTTTAGAGCCAGACTGTCCGTCGTCTGTATGCGTAACTTGTAAGTCATAAGTGCCTGTGGCAAACCCAGAAAGGTTAAAATCACAGATAAAACTTGTCTGCGTAACATTCCTTATGTTTTGACCTACAATATTGCTAGAACCCTGAAGTCTTACGTCTATAAACCCATCTCTGAAATAGTTGCCTGTTACTGAAGCAGTTACAGTCCCGTTGTTACAGCCATGATTAGGAGTTATTCCCGATACTGTAGGGGCTGGATAAGTTATACTAAACGAAGCTCCGGTATCTGATTTACCATCATCAACGTGCTTTACCCAGACTTCCCAAATACCGACTGTAGAACCGGCTGGAATAACTATGTTGCAGGTAAGTCTAGTGCCGGATACATAAGTTACATTAGTAGCATTTATAGTATTACTTCCGTTTTTTAGCCAAACTTGTAGGTTGCTACCAGGGCCTCTAAAATTTTGTCCATTTACTATGAGACCTGTAACAGTAGTGCCTCTTACTGCCGAAACTGGCGATACAGAAGTCGTATATGGTGCTGGGTACTCCTGAACTGTCAAAGAACTATATGTGCCTGATTGATAATCCTTATTAGTAAGAACAACATTGTAATTGCCAATTGGAATTGAACTAAAGTCAAAAGTGGCTTTTACCTGATTAGAACCTATAAAAGTCACAGACGTAGGATTAAACGTTTGTGACCCTACTAATTGTACTGTTGGGTCTTCACAGAACCCTGTACCGTTTAGTGTTATTTCAGTTGAGCCATCTATAGTATGAACAGTCGAAGGGCTTATGCTGGTAATGCTTGGAGCTGCCTTGTTAATACTCTTCAGCATAGGATCGCCTAGTATGTTCATGCCGTAAGACCATTCAGGCCACATTTCCCCTTCTATACCCTGACCGTAGTAATCCGTGTTGTACCAACTAGTAAAAGAGCCACCAAGAGAACATCCGTCCCTTATATGGTTATAGAAGAAATCCAAGTCCAACATAGAGCCAGTCTTTGCAGAACCAACAGCACCTAATCCGTAAGTAGGCGACATAACATACCAGTTGCCTATACAGTTATTGGAAGTGAATTTAGTTCCAGAACAGCAAAACAAGTTATAGAAAAAACTGTGAAAATCACTGGTTCTTACATCGTCAGAATAAACGTAGTCCATATTAGAACGGTTGGCATAGTAAAAAGCATTCACGCCTGGATTACTGTGAGCAAATAAGTGAACCCACTGATTTCCAGTGTTTACATTAGAAATATAGTTAGCAGCTCTGGTAGTTTCTTTGTCGGTTACTAGTGTAGTTGTTGTCGGGTAAGCCAGACGCATACCGTCAGCATAATAATCACCAGCGTCAGCCCAATCGTCATCAATATACATAAGGCTAGTATTTGGAAGCGTCCTGCTACCAGTACGGTAGGCGTGATTCTTGGTAAAGTAGTTATTAATCAAACCTACTTCGGTAGGACTCCCTAGGGTCATTCCAGAGCCCTTTATCCTGCCAACCCACATATCCAGACCTACGTTACCAGTATGAGTATCGTACTTACCGTCGCTATTGGCATCTGTCCAAGTACCGTCCAAGTCCATTAGGAACAAGTCACAGGGGAATTCTTCATCTTCCCAAGTTGAACCGCCGTCCCAACTTTGATGGATTCGATACCAGGCAACTGGGAAGTCACCAACAAGAACAGTACCTATATCACCCTGTCCATATTTGGTTATGAGGTAATTTCTCAAATCGACAGGAGTAGCAAAAGTACCAGTAACTAATTCAGTCGTGTAGTTATCTGCCTGTAGGTCGGATATGTATTGTGTGACCTTTGCCGAGACACTGGCATAGATATTACTGTTGACTAAAACAAGTACTTTGGGATGAGTAGAGGGTGGAATTGTTTGTGATTGATAAGAAGGTGCAACTATTCTATCAGAGGCTACTACAGTAGGAACTGGTGTCTGTGTAGAAGCCCATTGTTCGTAGGTCTGTCCCTGTTGCTTATCTTGGGTAACCCACTTCGTAGCATATTGTCTTTGTTCTTCTCTTTCTTGTTTGGTTGGTTCTGGCTTGGCAGGTTTTGCTGAAGCAGAGGCAGTCCCAAAAGCAAGTACAAAAACCAGCCCTATGACAAAGGCTATTAGTACAGTTCTGCTCGATTTCTTAGATATCCCCATTTGCACCTCGCTCTGCCTATTATACTCGACAAGAAGAATATAGAGCTAAAGCATTTGGAGCTTACTAACCACCCTTTAGTGGTCGCACTAGACGGTGACGTTGAAGCACTTATTTATCAAATCCCCCTAACGCCGTTTCGGTAGCCGCATTATCGGTGAATACATAGCGTGCTTTTCCCGCAAGTCACGGACTGAAAGCTCCACTCTAATCATAGGAGTCGTAATCGAGGTATGTCCGAGAAGTCGTTGAATTAGGGTAGCGAATGTTTGGCGGAGCGTGCGGGCGTCGTTCGAGTCTGGACACCTACCCGTTTTGCAGTTCTTGTTGGTTTTGACGCAGATTCCCGATAGAATCCTGTCAACGGAAATGTTGCAAGGCGGTTGTGTTTTTGGTCGGTTGTCAAGGCAGTGATTGGCAAGGATGGCTTGAGACTGGGAAAAAGAGGGCAGTCTAGAGACTTTCAGAGATACGCCGCCCTCTCAAGGCGGTAACACGGGTTCAAATCCCCTATGCGCCACCAACCATTGAATAAAGGCGACCAAGTCGCTTTTGATGTTGTCCCTGGGAAGGATGGTAAACCGCAGGCAATAAACGTGGTTAGACGAAAATAGCCGATCTGATTCTCTGGTGTTCCTTTCCGTCATGGCTGAGCATATTTATACACTTCATAAGACTTATTTGAACTTCCTTGTAATGCTTCTAACCTTTGTCACAGGAGTCTCGAAACGTAAGCCTCCCACCGTTTTCATGATCATTTCTGCTTTTTTCTTGTCGTGTATAGGAGCGACATCAACAGACCCCTCCGCCACTTCTCTGTACGCCAGGATTCCACAGTTCAAAGCCATCTTCTTCTCCGAATCTGAAGGGCTAAAACTGTCTTTGTGCGTAAACCCGACCCTCAAGTTGTTGAACTTTATTAGGTCATCCCTGTGGTTACCCGTCCACAGCCCTTTCTTGACCCCAGCATCATAAGTCTCCACAAAGCTCAGACCATCAACGCCTGGATCCCATTTGGTGGCGACTTTTTCCCTCATTATGGTTTCAATCTTGGCAGAAAGGATGGTAAAAGAGCCCACCTGGTCGGGGTTGGAGATGATATTCTGCACAAACTCGTCAGGGTTCTTTCCGTAATCGGGCTTGAGCAGAAAACCTATGTAGTCCGGATTCTTGAAAGCGACTGCAAGCAGGAAGGATCCTGTGCAAATCACTACCATCCCTAAGGCAAACAGAACCCACCATGTCATAGTTGTGTGCTCATTTGAAAAAGACATCGCTGAAGATGCGAACCCAGAAAACCCCAACGCAAGCAGAACCGCTCCAATCCCGAAAATCAGTGCCGCAAGAGCCTTGAACGTTTTGAGTTTGACCATTGCCCCCCCACAAAGGTACAGGTGCCTTAACCGATATCCTTCATATGCCGCTTCCAACACCAATATTCTATAACACAATGAGCCTTTCAAAACGACTTGAGTAAAAGGGCAGAGTAGTACTAGCTCGGTGTAGCCACCCTAGTTCTGAACCTCAAGTTGGCTATCTGACATCCGCGAATTAAGCATATATAATGACCTGCAAGAATCGTGCAAGGCGGTTGTGTTTTCGCCGGTGCGCTGGGGGCTGATTCGGCAAGGATCGCTTTGACTGGGACAAACCGAGGGGCGGCCTGGTGGGATTCGGCGAGTCGCCCTCTCAAGTCGGCAACAAGGCGGTCCTGCTTATCCAGGGCCACTGTCCAAAACAAAAGAGATGTCCCTCCTCCGTTTCCTACCTCCCGCGCTGGCCTTCCAACCGCATTACCGGGCTATACCGCTGGTGAGCCTCGGCGAGATCGCGGCCAACGAGGTCGACGTACCGCATAGCCATCACCAACGTAGAATGGCCGAGTGGGTGCTGCAAGACATTGGCACTTGCGCCATTCTTGACCATGAGGGTGGCGAACGAGTGTCTGATTGTGTGACAGCCAACCTTCTTACTAATGCCTGCCTGCCTCGCATTACGTTGGACTATCTCAAGGAGACCGTGAGGAGTCAAACGTTGCTTGCGCTTAGCTGAGGTAAAAAGCGGGTTGTCGAAAACAACCTCTGGTCGCACCGACAGCCACTTTGCCAAAGCCCGTGCCGTAACGACAGAGAAGAAGATAGTCCTTTCTTTCCCGCCTTTCCCCAACACCCGCGCCGTCCGTGTGGCCAGACAGACATCGTCCAGCGACAGACCACAGAGTTCCGCAGCACGAACCCCTGTGTCCAGCAACATCAGCAGAATCGCATTGTCCCTCGGGTCGCGCTTCGCGACCGCCAACATTCGCCGCAGTTCGTCGTCTGACAGGACATTCGGGAACTTGGATGGGACCTTCGGGGTCTTGATGTCTCTCATGGGGTCGTCTGGCAGGTATCCCTCCCGCGCCATCCAGCGGACGAAGGTTCGGAGAGACCTGCAATTGATATTAACAGTCGTCGTATTCTGGTGGCGGACCTCCGATAGCCACAGCAGGAACCCTCGGATTCTGGTCGGGGTTATCTCGGGGTCGTCGCCAAGATACTCCATGAATAGCCGTGTAACGTGTGAATAGATATCGAGAGTGCCTTTCGCCTTCCCGTCTATCTGGCAATTCAAAAGGTACTCGTCCCGGACGGCAGCAAGGCTGAGTGTCTTTTCCATTAGGCTCCCCCTTTATGGCAAACGCTTTTATGCGTTTCCCCTGCCTGCCGCCGATGGCCGGATACCATTCGGGCTGAGGGTGCTGAGGGCCAGAAAACCTTATAAACACCGCATTTCTGAAGCCCTATCGTGATGTTATAATGGCCCCAGACGGAGGGGTGCCCGAGTGGCCGTAAGGGAGACGCCTGCTAAGCGTTTTACCGGGTGAACCGGTACGTGGGTTCGAATCCCACCCCCTCCGCCACCTTTTTTCACTCAGCCAGTTTCTTCCCAAGCGAGCGTCCGAACTCGAGCGCCCGGTCCTCCTCACCCTCGACGAGCGGCCCCCTCATGTCCTCGACGAAGAACTTCTGAGCTTCGGTCGCCGGCTTGAGCCCGGCATTCTCGAGGGCCTCGTAGACCTTCTCGGCGCTCCTGGCGCCGTAGCCGTCGAACTTCGTTCCGTCACGCTTCGCCTTGAAGCCGGTGCCAACGGCTACGAACTGCTTCCCCTTCCACGAGTCCTTCTTGAGATCGCGGCTGATGAATCGCTTTACAGCGCCGGTCATGCGGCCGGCCCTCGTCGGTGAGCCGAGCACCACAAAGTCAAAATCGCCGCTCGCTGTTTGCTCGTCCACTGAACCTATCATCACGTCATGGCCCGCTTCTTCGAGCCCCTTCGCAATGGCCTCCGCGATCAGCTTCCCGTTGCCGTACTTTGTGTGATAAACAACCAGGCCCTTCATGATCAACCTCCTCGTTATGCGCAAATAAAGTCTACTCCGGGGGCCCGATCATGGACAGCCTGAGGCGGCGGGTAAACGCTCGCCCTCCTGCATCGATTAAACTCAAGAAGATGAAAGAAGCGCAACACCTGAGCGGCAACCGAAAAATGTTCCTGCGGGGCTCGGTCCTCGTCCTGTTCGGCGTGTTCGCGTTCGTCATCGCCGGATGCGGCGGGACTCGATTCCAGCGCGGCGGGGCCCGGCGGTTCCAGCCGCCTCAGCCCGGCGCCGGAACGGTGAGCCGTTCACTCCAGTTCCAGGGTCGCAAGCGCACCTACCTCGTCCACGTGCCGCCATCCTATAACGGCTCGCGGCCGGTCCCTCTCGTGCTGGTCCTGCACGGAGGCATGGGCAACGCTGCAGGCACCGAAAAGCTGACCGGCATGAGCGCCAAGGCCGACAAAGAAGGCTTCATCGTCGTGTATCCCGACGGCACCGGCCTCCTCGGCGACCGCATCCTGACGTGGAACGTCGGCTTCGGCTTCGGCTACGCCTTGCGGAAAAACGTCGACGACGTGGGATTCATGAAAGCACTCGTCGCAAACCTCGGGACGAAGTATTCGATCGACCGCGCGCGGGTCTACGCGACGGGGATCTCGAACGGCGGCATGATGTCGTACCGGCTAGCATCGGATGCATCCGACGTGTTCGCGGCTGTAGCACCCGTCTGCGGTTCGGCGGCGGGTCAGAAGAAAACGCATCCTCTCCGCTCGTCGTATTCCCCGCGCCGGCACAGCCTGTATCGGTGATCGCCTTCAACGGCAGGGCTGACATGATGGTCCCGTACGACGGCGGGACGGGCATGGGCGTCACCAACGCGGTCTACCCTCCGGCGTCGTACTCCATCTCGAACTGGGTGGGCTTCGACGGCTGTTCGCCGAACGCGACGAGGCAGGTGAGCGCCGACGGAAACGTGATAACTGACACTTACAGCGGGGGGAGGGGCGGCTCCGAGGTGGTCCTGGTGACCATCAATAACGGGAAGCATGCCTGGCCTGGTGCGGCCGGTCCCGCATGGCAGGGTGGCGACCAGCCCGCTACCGACATCTCGGCCAACGACGTGATGTGGGAGTTCTTCGTCAGGCACCCGAAGTCCAGCTGAGCACCGAGCATTTCAGATGATTTTCCCTATAATAGTGGGGCGCGCCCGTAGCTCAATTGGATAGAGCGTCCGGCTACGGACCGGGAGGTTCGGGGTTCGAGTCCCTGCGGGCGTGCCAGCTCCTCATCAATTTCCTGGGAAGGATTCGGCTCTGAGTCCAGGCGTTTTACTTGACCGTGAAACCCCGGGACAGGGTCCCTGCTTTCCCGTCCTTGTTCTCTACACGGACGCGCCACTTGCCCGCGCCGGCGCCGGTGATGTCGAAAGTGCAGGTCGCCTTCCCCGGAGACGTGACCACGACGTTTGTGGCTTCTATCCGGGTACGGCCCTTTATGAGCCAGGCGCGCATCCCATCGATGAAGCCCTCGCCCGCCAGGTTGGTGATGTCGACCGGGCCGGTGTTTGCTCCGCTGTCGGTGGTCAACCCGGTGATTGCGGGCGGAGGAAAGTCGACAACCAGGCAGCCGGCGAGCATGTCGCTGAAGCCGTCCTCCTGTTCGACCTTCACGCTGTAGTAGCCCGATATGACACCACTGAGGTCGAAGTCGCAGGTGATGCTCTGCGGTGAGACCACTTCCACGTTCTTCGCGGTGAGCTCGATAGTGCCAAGGCTGAGTGTGACTTGAGGGGGTTTTCCTCCGATGAGGAAGCCGGTGCCTTCGAGGTTATCGATGTGTGTCAGGCCCGTGTAGCAGAAGTCGGGGACGATCCTTTGAACCAGGGGCATCACGTGGAACTCGTTGCCGGCGTCCCCGGTGTCCGTGGAGACGGTCACTTCACCAGTACAGGCACCCTGCGGGACCACGCACACTATCCGCTCATCGCCCCAGGACTTCACGTCGGCGGCGATCTCATCGAAACGCACGATGCCCGCCGCCGTCCGCCGGCCCCCGAAGCCCGAGCCTTCGATCGCGACGGATTCGCCCACGCAGGCCGGCCCGGGCGCAACTCCTGATATCGCCGGCGCGGTCCCGGTCAGCTCGATGGTCGCTGAGTAGACTTCTGAGACGTTGCCCGGCATCGCACCGTCACGGAACCTGACGTAGACCGCTCGCGCGCCCGGCTCGCGCCGTAGCTCCCACTCGGTGCTCGCCTGGTAGCGGCACCACGGCGCGGCGGCCTCATCTTCGCCATCGTTCCATATCTTCATGTCCTGCAGCCCCGAGCCGCCGGTGTCGACGGCATCGTTGGTCAGCTTCACACGCGCCTCGCTCGTGGTCGGCGCGCCGCCTTTGATCAGGAACGCGGCGCACGTCGGCGCTTTCGTGTCAGGTTTCGCGCTCTTCGATATCGTGACGGTCTTCCTGGACGGCTCGCTTTCTCTCTTGGCGTGGCTCACACGGGTGGTGACGCCATAGGTGCGGTGCTTGCCTGACTTATCGTCAAAGACGTCGACGATCGTCCCGTTAGTGACTGTGTAGTAATGGCCTCCGCTCAGGTAAGGCATCGGGAACTCGACATATGCGCTGTCCAGGTCGCCGCTCCATCCGCCGCCGGCGGAGATCTCGCTGCCGGTGAGTCTGTTGGTTATCGTGCATTCAACGCGGCGCGCGCGTCCGGGCCGCGGGTCCCACTCCGCATCGATCGCGGGGTCCTCAAGGGCATCGAGGTCGTTCGGCCCTCCAACGGTCGTGCCCGCGTAGAACGGCCATGAGTAATGCATCGAATTGCCGTCCTCGTCTCCGGCGGCCTGGTAATAGCAGTTCTCGACCTTGCCGTCTCTTACCCGAACCAGGCGGTAGCCCGGGTATTCCCACCTTCCCTGCCGGTCGCCGTCCTGGAACTGCGTCGAAGTAGTGTTCGCGAACTTCACCTCGCCGCCACCGGCAGTCCACTCGACCGTCCCGTAAGCGTCGGAATGGTCGTGGCCGGAGAGCACCACGCCGACGTTGTACTCTCGCGCCAGCCTTATCAGCGCGAGCCGGCCGGTCCCTCTTCCTCCCCAGGGCTCGAGGCCCGGGATGACCGGCATGTGCTCGAACATGCTCCCTGACCCGTCTGTCTTCCACGGGCAGTGGTGGAGCAGCATGGCCTTCATCTTCGCCGATGCGTGCGCCTCCAGGTCCTCCTTGACCCACCGCAGCTGACCTTCGAACTCGTCTTCGCGGACGGCGCCTTCCCGCTCTTTCGACCACCCGGTCTCGAATTCGTCGCCGCCTCCGGTGACCTGTCCCTGCCACTTGTGGGGGCCGAGCAGCTCCATCGGAAGCGCCCAGTGAAGAGCGCGCTCCGAGGGCGTCCAGTCCATCGAGTTGATGCCGACGAAGTGGCTGTCCGGCCCGTAGTCGAACGAGAAGTACCTGGGGCCGAACAGTTCTTTCCACGAGGCCATGTAGTCCTCCTCGAGGACCTCGTTCAGCTCGTCGAAACGGGCCCAGCCGTCGTGGTTTCCCGGCACCATGAAGACAGGGACGTCCAGCTTCAGGGTCTCGGTGTAGAACCAGTCCAGCTCGAACCATGTCTCGTAGAGCTTTTCGGCCCAGGGCGAGTTCCTATAGGCCTCGAAGTCGGCGTAGTCTTTCTCATACAGCCACGTGAGACCGAAGTCGTAGTCGCCCGTGTAGATCAGGAAGTCCGGCCTTGCCTTGTTCATCTGCTGAACGGACTTGTGGTAGTAGACGGCACCGTACCCGTCGTCCTCGCTGTACTCCTTGTGCCGCCAGCCCCTCTGATGGGTGTTTGAGCCGATGTAGGCCGCCTCCTGTCCCGAGACGTGGATGTCGGTCATGTGAGCGAACGAGTAATCCTTCTTATATTCGTTCACCACCTGGAGCGCGTGGGGTTGCGAGTCTGTGATCGTCGACCCGTCTCTAAGTGTCGCCGTCACGGTCAGGTCATGAAGGTGCGCCGGCACAGTGCCCGGTACCTCGACCGTGACGAGGTAGACCAGCGCCCGCGGCTCGAGCTCGCTCGAGTATTCCGGCCAGCGCGCGCTGAACCCGATCGTGTAGTCCTGCAGCGGCAGTTCGCTGGTGGCCGGATCAGCGCTGTTGGTGGTGGTCGCTGAAACGTGGAATCCCGTCAGCTGGGGCAGGGCTCTGCTCCAGTCCCGCCTGCGGGGATCGAATTCGAGAGTCAGGCGCTCGCCGTGTCTCACTATCGCCGGCTGTCCGAGCGTCGGATAGATGACCTGCTTGATGCGGTGGCGGTCTATCGCGGCTTTCTTCATCGATACCTCCGGCGATGGTCGCGAGTACGGTCACAGAGAGCGGTCACGATTATAACCGCAAGGTGCTTCTATCATCACGCCGACTCTCGGTCCTCTATCGAACGCCGCCCCCTCCTCGCACCATGCAACCGGCCTTTCTCGCTTTGGTGAAGGCCGGAAGCTCGATCTTATTCCAGGTGGTGATGCCGGACGTGGTTCACTATTGTGAAACTTTGTCAACCACAACAAGCCGCGTTTTCTTCTTGACTAAAGTATTTCACGCGGTCAAACTTTTCGCTGGTATAATAATCCGGGCCGGCCGGGTTTCCCGATCTTCGAGCCGGCGACGAAAGACGAGCTCCGGGCAGTAGGTATCCCGCCCGTCGCTGCAAAAAGGAGGTACTCATGGTTCAGGACTTGAGGGGCAAGTGGGTCTTGCTCACCGGCGCCGCCAGCGGGATCGGACGCGAAGTCTGCCTCCTCCTGGCCAACGAGGGGTGCAATCTCGTCATCGCCGACGTCGCGGCCGACCCCCTCTTCGCGTTCGAGAAAGAGCTCAACAGCCTGGGCGTGAAGACCATTGCCAAGGTTGTTGACGTTACCGACAAGGCCATGGTGCAGAAGATGGCCGACGAGGTCTGCGCCAGCATCGGGACGGTCGACGTCCTGGTCAACAACGCGGGCATCGGTTACAACAACGACCTTCGGCACACGACCGACGAAGACTGGCACCGGCTGATGAACATAAACTTCTTCGGGGTCCTGAACGTGACCTACGCGTTCCTGCCGAGCATGATACAGAAGGGCGGCGGGCAGATAGTGAACATGTCCACCGGCCAGGTGTTCTTCCCGGTCCCGACCTGGGGCGCCTACGCCGCCAGCAAGGCGGCCCTGGCCACCTTCTCGGAGTGCCTGACCTGGGAGCTTTCGATGTTCAAGATCCGGGTGACCACGGTATACCCGGGGCTGATCAGCACGCCGTTCTACAAAGACGTCCACGCCGGCACGATTCCTCAGAAGATCGTGCTGTGGTACATAAACGCGCTCGGCTCCTCGCCCCAGACGATGGCTCGAAAGATCGTCGGCGGCATCAAGAGGCGCAAGCGCAGAGTGATCCAGTCGGCGATAAACTGGCTCACATATCTCGGGAAGCGACCCGCGCCGATGGCCTACGACATCGGTGGCGACCTGTTCTCACAGGCCCTGTGCGACAGGCGTAAATCGGAGCGCTAGTAGATATTGTCCGCCGTCAAGTTACCTGGAAAGGGGTGATTGGTTTGCTACCATACGACAGCTTCCTCATCGACGGGCCCTGGTTGCTCTCGCTCGGATGGGTCTACGCGAAGCTGATCAAGAAGTTCGCGAAGACCGCTGAGGACGAGAAGAAGGCGAAGCTCTTCCTGAAGATCTCCACAGTCGTGGTCTTCTACATCACGAGCATCGGCCTGTATTTCAACCTCGAGTTCACCCGTTGGATATGGGAGATGTGTGGTGCGGAGTCGGGTCGCGACTGGATGATCAACAGTGGCGTCTTCAACTTCGATCACGAGAACGTGTCGACGAAGGGCCACATCATCGCGGCCCTGATCTTCATGACCTACCCGATGTGGCTGGAGCTGGGCTTGAAGCTCGGCAGCCTCGGCGGGAAGTGCGAGTGCGAGGAGTGCGAGTAGGAGCGGCTCTCGCTGACAATGACTGACGAAACACCCGGGCGCCACGCGCCCGGGTTTTCTTTTCGCATCCCTCATCATCAAAGCTGCGGACTCTCGGTCCGCCGGGCCGCATGCGCGACTGAAGGCGCGGCCAGCTGAGTAGGTGACTGCGGCGGTCAGCCCAGGAATACGTCTTTGATGTAGAGGTACAGCTCCGACGTCCGCTCGATGACCTCGGGCGTCAGATGCGGCGGCGGCGCCTTCTTGTCCCAGTCCAGAGTCTCAAGCCAGTCGCGCAGGTACTGCTTGTCGAGGTTCTCCTGGTCGTGGCCGGGCTCGTACGAGGAGATCGGCCAGAACCTCGAGGAGTCAGGCGTCATCGCCTCGTCGATCAGGATCACCTCGTCACCCAGGTAGCCGAACTCGAACTTCGTGTCCGCGAGGATGAGCCCCTTCTCCCGCGCCACTTCCACGCCCCTGTTGTAGAGCGCCAGGCTGTATCGCTCCAGCAGGTCGGCGACCTCCTGACCGACCTCAGCGACCACGGCGTCCATTGCGATGTTCTCGTCGTGGGTGCCGATCTCGGCCTTCGTGGAAGGAGTGAAGAGCGGCTCCGGGAGCTTGTCCGCCTGGAGCAGTCCTGGCGGCAGCGCGATGCCGCACAGTGAGCCGGTCTCGCGGTAGTCCTTCCACCCGCTGCCGGCCAGGTAGCCACGGACGACGCACTCCACGGACAGAGGCCTGGCCTTCTTCACCAGCACGGATCGGCCCTGCAGCCTGCGCGTGAAGCGTGCCAGCTCACCGGGCAGCCTGTTCATGTCCGTCGTGATGACGTGGTTGGGGACGATGTCCGAAGTGAGGTCGAGCCAGTACGCCGCAAGCTGGTTCAGGACCTCACCCTTGCCCGGTATCCCCTCCTCCATGATCACGTCAAAAGCAGAGATCCTGTCCGTGCTGATGATGAGGAGCCCGTCGTCGACCTCGTAGATGTCTCGGACCTTGCCCCGGCTGAACATTGGGATTCCCAGGAAAGAGGTATCGGTGATGACTTCCATTTGCCCCCCCTGACCGATGACGTTTTCGAGATTATACAGGCCTGGCGGAGCTAGGTAAAAGACCGGCCACTTTTTCGACCCGCGCGGCTTGCTCTATCATGTTTCTTGCAGTCCTGTACTGCGGCGCCTGCCGGAGGGCAACCGCAGGTGTCATAAGCATGGCAGATGGGGGGAAGTCGTGAGGCTGCTCCGAGGGAACGCAGGCAGATACCTTATCGTCGTCAACCCGGTGTCGCGGATGGGTAAGGGCCTTCGAAAGGCACTCTGGGTCATCGCGAGGCTGGTGATAAGGCGTGTCGACTTCGATGCGGTCCTCACCACGAGGGCCGGCCACGCAGAGAAGATCGTCGCCGAGTACGAGCGCAACGTGGACGTCGTAGTCGCCCTCGGAGGGGACGGCACAATCCAGGAGGTCATCAACGGCATCATGAAGCGGGACCAGAAGCCGGCGCTGGCCGTCTTCCCGGGCGGTCGCGGCAATGACTTCTGCTACCTGATGGGCTTCAAGAAGAACAAGAAGAAAGCTTTCAAGGCGATGCTCTCCGACTTCGAGCGGGAGGTCGACCTGCTCAAGGTGAACGATCGCTACGCGAGCAACGTCGTGGGGCTCGGTTACGACGCGTCAGTCCAGGAGAAGGCCCAGCATTACAAGTATTTCCCGGTGACCCGCTACATCTTCGCCGCGCTGTACCTGATCTTCAAGCACCCCCCGAAACTCCAGATGCACATCGAGCACGCGAACGGTTCTTGGGACGGGGATTTCCTGATCGCGGTGATCGGCCACACCAGGAAGTTCGCCAGGCACATCAGGATGTTCCCCGGCCTGAAGATCGACGGCGGCGTGATGAAAGTCGCCGCCTTTCGGCCCGGCTCCACCTGGTACGCGTTGATGGTCCTGGCCCTCGCAGGCGTCGGCCTCAGCACGCGAGTCCCCAAATGCCTGACCGCGGAGACATCCTGGGTCGAGGTGACCCCCGGCCAGACAACCAAGGCGCAGTCGGACGGTGAGCTTTTCTTTGTGGGGCAGGGCGAGACGCTGCGGATCGAGCTCGTACGCTCGGCGCTCAGGGTGAAGTCGCTCGCGCCCGGGAAATAGATCGATCTATTGTTTCATTGATGTAATG
>Ga0209123_1001774_pt1 | contig 20095 bp, 21 predicted proteins | sample BarGraIncu00431A_FD_184500 | JGI IMG/M metagenome (GOLD analysis project Ga0209123, IMG submission 184500) | Arctic peat soil microbial communities from Barrow, Alaska, USA - Barrow Graham LP Incubations 004-31A (SPAdes) (version 2) | ecosystem: Environmental > Terrestrial > Soil > Wetlands >... | reverse complement strand
AAAAATATGCTGCGGCCAAACCGCTGAAAGGCGCTCGCGTCATGGGTTCTCTTCACATGACCATTCAAACGGCCGTGTTGATTGAAACCCTCGTTGAATTGGGCGCCGAAGTACGCTGGTGCAGTTGCAACATTTTCAGTACACAGGATCATGCCGCCTCGGCCATCGCTGCCGCCGGAATTCCCGTATTTGCATGGAAAGGCGAATCTCTTGCCGAATATTGGTGGTGTACCGAACGGGCCCTCGATTTTGGCAATGGCCTCGGTCCAAATCTTATCGTCGATGATGGAGGTGATGCCACTGTAATGATTCACCGTGGTTATTATGCTGAAAAAAATCCATCCATTCTGGATGAGGCTGTGGACGCGGAAGACGAACGCGAACTGAACAATGCCCTGAAGGAAGTTTTGGCCTTTGACCCTCAACGCTGGAGTCGTCAGGCGCCATTGATCAAGGGCGTTTCAGAAGAAACTACCACAGGTGTTCACCGTTTGTACCAAATGATGAATGAAGGCAAATTATTGTTCCCCGCCTTCAACGTGAACGACTCGGTGACCAAATCAAAATTTGACAATCTTTATGGTTGCCGCGAATCATTAGCCGACGGTATCAAACGTGCAACCGATGTGATGATTGCAGGAAAAGTGGTTGTAGTAGCAGGTTATGGCGATGTGGGCAAAGGCTGTTCACATTCAATGCGCAGCTACGGAGCACGAGTGATCATCACAGAAATTGATCCCATTTGTGCCCTTCAGGCTGCTATGGAAGGTTTTGAAGTGAAGACCATGGAAGAGGCCGTTTCAGAAGGAAATATCTTTGTAACTACCACAGGTAACAGGGATATCATCACCGGTGAACATATGGCTGCAATGAAAGATCAGGCCATCATTTGCAACATCGGCCATTTCGACAACGAAATCCAGGTGCTGCGTTTGGAATCATGGTCTGGAGTTAAGAAAACAAACATCAAACCTCAGGTTGATAAATATACGTATGCTGACGGTCATTCCATCTTCCTTTTGGCTGAAGGCCGTTTGGTGAACCTCGGATGTGCAACAGGCCACCCATCGTTTGTGATGTCAAATTCATTCACCAACCAAACCCTGGCGCAGCTTGAACTGTGGCAAAAAGATTATGCAGTGGATGTTTACCGCCTGCCAAAATACCTGGATGAAGAAGTGGCCCGCTTACACCTCGAACAACTGGGTGTTAAACTCACCGTTCTTACTCCAGATCAGGCTGATTACCTTGGCATTTCAGCACAAGGTCCTTACAAACCAGATCATTACAGATATTAATACCCCTTCAATATTTATTCAGATAGGATGATTTCATCTTTTTGACTTAGCATATAAAATAGGAGCTTATTTAAGCTCCTTTTTTTATTTAGGGTAGGCTGATCTGTAAAATAATGGTTCAATACAAATTGTTATAGGGAATATGATCACCTTGTCTTGTTTTTATCTTATTCTTATTTTAATAACTCATCTTACGTATGAGCTTTACACCGTCTATCCCTTATGTAATACCCTGTGTATCTTTTACTTATTTATATAGAGTTACGCAAAGGACACACAACATGTCCCGATTTTTCGGGAGAGCTACACAGTTTTTTTTCGCGGGTACCTTCCGATTACTCAGGATCATCCTATGTGACCTTTTGACCCTGTGATGATTCAACCAAGGCATCCAATTGTATTCTGTCACTGTTACCCAATTATATTGTGTATATCTTATGAATAGTTTATGAGTACTTTGAGTATTAAAATAGCTAATTTAATACACAAGATATACACAAGCTATACACAATGTATACACAAAATACATTTAGACCCCAACCAAAATAGAATTCGATGGTCTGGAAGGAGCTGTTCTGATTTTTCTAGTTGACCCAGGCAATTGTGGACATGAGAATTGAACAGCCCTACCTGTGACCGTTTTCTTATTTGTTATTTCTTATTTCCTCCTTCCTTTTCTTACAAACAGGATTCTTTTTTATCTGAGGAAGTATAAAACATGATCAACACTTTCAGAAAAGTAATCTGCGGTGCAATTTGGTAAAATAAATTAGGAAATCAGAGTCTTATCAGAATAAGACAGGAACACTGACTCAAAGCATGTTAGATGGATTTTCGATCCGGTAAATTGATAAGAATAATTATTTCATTCTACTCAATATAAATAGGGAAGACAGGTTTCTGACGATAGACAATGGTGGATATCTATAAAAATTAAATTTCGATCTATACTGTGGGCATATGAAACAAATCGGCAAGGATGGGGCCGATAATATAACACTATCAGAGCTGAAGTGCTGACGGGAATTAATAAAAATAAGTTGTAACTTTCAAATCAGTTTCTGATGTTAATTATTCCGCCCAAGAATGAAGTGTGGTATTGTTTCAGTGGTTGGGTTGCAGCACCTTTTATAGGACTTCCACTTCCTGAAAACAAGATATACTCAGATCCGCAGCAGGTACATTTGGCAACACCACTGCCATCGGGGTCAACAACATGGCAGGTTGATGAAACCTCGTAGGTACAGGTGGCATCATAGGCTGTAAAAGGGTTTGGATCGTCGGGCATGTTGCGGAAAATGATGATGCCTCCATAGCCTATATTTTTAATATAGAAGGATCCGCCAGGAACATTCAATTCGATGGCATTGATTGGATTAAAATTATAATTGACTAAAATATCAGGTACAACTGAGTTGTAATCCTTTCTGCATCCGTTCATTGCTGAGAGAATAAAAAAACAAAACAAAACTGTTTTTAAACTTTTAGTTATATACTGAATCATTTTTCGTATCTTTAATTTTTAATTAGAACAAAGAAAAGGACAAATTATTTTATTCTATCCAAAATGGAAGATTATATATTTTTAATTATCGCGGTTGTCATTTCCATCTTTGCTGCCATCAACAAGAGCCAGAAAGCCAAAATGGCCGACCAGCCACTTGCTGAGAAAGAATCAAAGTTACGCAATTTTTTCATGGATCAATTGCTGGGAGAGGATTTTCTGCAAGAGCCTGTTGTTGTAAAACCTAAGGCTATACGGGTTCAACCGGCTCCTGAAAAAGTTGTATTTACTAGCAGCCGCGAGACTCAGAGAGGATTGAAATTTCAATTGCCCAGGTTCAAAAGTACGCTGCCCGACCGGCCAAAGCACCAGTCGATTGCTCCCAGACAGAGAATAATCGAAGAAGTTGAGAGCAACGTGGAGACAGAAGAGACCATTAGTTACCTGGAAGATTTTTCATTTAGAAAGGCGGTGGTCTATTCTCAAATCATGGAACGAAAATATTAATCATTCAGCTAAAACCTAAGATTCTGATGGATTGCCCATCAAGTCATTCAATTTAATACTCAGAATAAAGACTGAAACTTTTATTATTCAGATAATAAATTGTTTTATAAAATATTGCTATTCGTAAAGATTAAAATATTTCATAAATTTGTACCAAGAAAGAGTTCCGCAATAGCCGGAATTCTTTTTTGTTTTAAATAGTTTTAATAAAGAAGGAGAATACCATGGTTAAGGTTAATTATATTACTGAAGAAGGACTACGGAAAATGAAGGATGAATTGGATCGCATGGTCAAAATCGAGCGTCCGGGGATTTCAAAAGCAATTGGTGAAGCCATTGAAAAAGGGGATATTTCGGAGAATGCCGAATATGACGCAGCCAAAGATGCCCAGGGAATGCTGGAGGCAAAGATTTCGGTACTGAGCGAGAAGATTGCTACCGCCAGGATTATTGATGAATCAAAGGTTGATATCTCCTGTGTTCAGATGCTTAACAAAGTTACCATCCGAAACAATAGCAACAATTCAACCATGCAATATATCATTGTTTCGGAGCCTGAGGCGAATCTTAAAATCGGTAAAATATCCATTCAGACACCCATAGCCAAAGGATTGATGGGCAAAAAAGTGGGTGACGTAGTCGAGATCATCGTACCCTCAGGGAAGATGCAGTTTGAAATTATTGATATTGCAATGTAATAACAAACACGATGGCTAGCATTTTTACTAAAATTGTCAACGGAGAAATACCTTCATGGAAAGTAGCGGAGGATGAAAATTTCTATGCTTTTCTGGATATTTTCCCTGTGGCCAAAGGTCATACACTGGTGATTCCCAAAAAGGAAGTCGATTATCTGTTCGATCTGGACGATGAAACCTACGTGGGATTGCAATTGTTTGCTAAAAAAGTAGCCATTGGATTACAAAAAGCCATCCCCTGCAAACGCGTGGGTGTCATGGTTTTAGGACTTGATGTGCCACATGCCCACATCCATTTGGTACCGATGCAATCGGAGGCTGATTTACTGAATTTTAGCAAGAAGCTGACGGTCAGCAAAGAAGAAATGGCTGAAATAACAGCAGCCATTGCGAAGGAAATCGGGGAAGTTTAAAGTTGGAAGTACAAAGTTTAAAGTTGCGTGCCGATTAACATTAAGATATAGAGATCCTGGGAAACCGGGATTTTTTTATACACTCTAAATGGGTGGTGTGGATTATATTATCAATTCAAATTGTTTGGGGAAGATTATAAAGGATCAAAAAAGCTTAGAAAAGGAAGCTTAGAAAATAGGCTAAAATCCTAATTTTTAAAACTTTAATTTTGTTTATTTAACCATAGTAACTGAACTTCAACCCAGAGAACCAATCATATTTTAGGGTCTGCTGAAAAACTGCCTGAAACCACGAAGTGGTTGAATGTGAATAACCACAGGTGCAACCTGTGGGATGAGAATAAGGGATCGGATCAGTACTACTATTTCTTCCCACAGGTTGCACCTGTGGTTATTCACATTCAACCACTTCGTGGTTACTGGCAGTTTTTCAGCAGACCCTACATTAAAGTTCATTGAGAAAATCTTCGGCATCACGTGCTTGAATTTTGCCTTCTTTTATTTGCTTCATTTCTTCAACAGCATCAGCCAGTTCAGAAAGAAAGAGTTTTTTGTTCCTCAGGCGTTCAAGCTTATCAAGATCCTTTTGTATCTGTTTATTTTGATTCATTTAGTGCAAATATAATAAATTTCCAAATCAGTATTCTTATTTTACTCTATCAGGATTCTTCTTGATAAAATCACCCCAGCTTTTGCTTCCAGACTTTGAAACAGGGTTGCGCAATTGAAGGTAATGGCATACAGCAATGGCCACGGCATCGCTGGCATCCAGTTCTTTGGGAAGTTCAATCAGGCTGAACATGTTTTTCAGAAAAAAGGCGACCTGTTCCTTGGTAGCGTTGCCCATACCGGTAATGGATTGTTTCACTTTCAGGGGTGCATATTCAGAAACAGGAATGTTGCGGCTCAGAGCCAGACCCATGATGATACCTTGAGCGCGTCCCAATTTAAGCATGGCCTGAATGTCTTTACCAAAGAAAGGAGATTCGATGGCCAGTTCATCAGGCTGCAATTCATTGAGGAGCAAACCGGTATGATCGAAGATGTGTTTCAGTTTCTGGTAATGGTCAACGCACCCTGTCGTTTTAATCACTCCCACCTTTAGTATGCGAGGTTTGTTGTCCACCACTTCAATCAATCCGTAGCCCATTACATTGGTTCCGGGGTCGATGCCTAATATTTTAACTGGTTTGTTGTCCATGAATTGTAACTATATAGTCTGATGATTGTTAGAATGTTGAATCCACTCCGAAAGTTTAAAGTTCAAAGTTTAAAGTTTAAAGTTTAAAGTTACGTGCCGATCCGTTAGCCGCTCCAAAGTGTCCAGAGGACTCAGCGATTTACATGATGGAGTTCACTATATATACTTTATAATTAGCACTTATATACAATGATTTATAAAATATTTTACTACAATTAAATATAGCGGCACTAAGGTTACTAAGGTTTGGGGACTAGGGGGTTGACTCTGGTTACTAAGGTTGGCGGACTTGCGTATGATTCCACAACCAAAACCTTAATAACTTTAGTAACCAGAGTCAACCCACCGGCCCCCAAACCTTAGTAACCTTAGTCCCTGGATCACAAGATTTAATTGAATAAATAATTCTTTTATATATCTAATATTCAATGAACTACATTTATTAATATTAAAATTAATACACCTATATAAATCTCTCAGGACTCGGGAGCAATAATGATCGGCACGCAACTTTAAACCTTAAACCTTGAACTTTAAACGTTTCCATGTAAAACTTAAATTTTCGGAGTTGATTCAAAGTTAATGTTTTTGTTGATACCAGATGCCTGAAATGATGAATGCCAGGCCAATGAAGGTAGTAAAATAAATGGTTTCACCCAAAATAAAATGAATAAATAAGAGGGACAGAAAAGGCGATATGAAAATCAGGTTGCCTGTTTTTGCATTGTTATCGCTCAAATGCATGGCTTTCGTCCAAAGGATATACGTTACTCCCAACTCGAACAGTCCTATGTAAACAGCTGCAGGCAACCCTTGTGGATCAGGGAATTGGAAATCAGTAAACAGCCAGGCAGTTATCAGCAGGTAAATAAATCCAAAGAAAAAGTTCCAGAACAGTTTGAATATCTCCTCCCTCTTGTCAAGCACACTCAATATCCAAAAGAGCGACCAGATAATACTGCTTCCAATGGCCAGCAAGGCTCCGGCCAAGTTGGTATTGGCCATTCCTGAAAAGCTTCCCTGTGACGAAATAAATACCACTCCTACAAAGCTGATCATGATGGCGATGAAATTGCGAACTGTTATCTTCTGTTTGAGTAGTGGCACTGACAGCACCGCCAGGGTGATGGGCCAGATCATGTTCAGTGGCTGTGCTACCTGTGCCGGAAGAAGACTGTAGGCCTGAAACAGGATCAGGTAATAGGCGAAGGGATTTAAAGCGCCCAACAATGCCGACTTTCCCAATCCAACCAAAGATACGGCAAACAATTCCTTTAATTTTCCCTGAATAAGGATCACTATGAAAAAAGTGAATAATGAAACCGCTGAGGCTGTCAGGATCAGGTAAAGTGGTGAGAGTGTTTGCAGTCCGAGTTTAAATGCGGTTGCAACAGTGGACCATAATATGACAGAGCAGAGGGCAAAGATGGTTGCTTTTGAAAACTGCTTCATGGATTGGCAGATTTTCCATCGGGCAGCAATTCATCCTTCGTTTTTGCCGGATCGGGTAAACTGTTTGGTTTTATGGTCTCCTGCAATTTGCGGTATTCACTGCGGGAATCAACTACGTAAACGCTAGCTGGATAATCAGTTAACATCTTCTTAAAAAGATCCATGGCCTCTTGTTGACGGTTCAGCTTATTTTCGTAAATAAGTGCAAGTTGAAAAAGTGCATCATCAGCCAGCATTCCCCAACTGTAATCTTTGACGATGGAAGCGAGTAAAACGGCAGCCTCTTCATATTTACCTTCCTTTTGAAAGATACTTGCTTTTCGGAAATCAACATCATCCATCAGTGAACTGGATGAATACAATTTAGAGATCGAATCGAGCACTGCCATGGCTTCCGTATAATGGTTGCGGAACAATTGCAAATCGGCCCTGGCAAATAGTTGCAGTGGGGTGGCAGTGGAGTCCGTTTCGAGGTTCTCACTAATGAAAAGGGCCAGCTCCATGGCATCGTTGGCTATCAACTTTGAAGTACTTGCCTTCAGGACATCGAGTTGCGCTTTGGCCCATTTGAAATTTCCCATATAATAACCCAGTCGGGCTTTTTTAAACTTCACATCGTCACCCAGTGCATTGTTTTTATTGCTTTCAATCACCTGAGAGTAAGTAATTACAGCATCCCATAACTCGCCTGAATAGACATAAACGTCTGACAATTCAGTCTTTATCAAAGTCATTTGCTGCTGATTGATACCCGACAAGGTCAGTCCTTTGGTTAAAATCTTGATGGCTTCGGCAGGCTGATCGAGGTAGAAGGCCAGCAAATGAGCATAGTCAGTTTGAAGGGGAGTCGTTTCAGCTGAGACACCCAGTATATCAAAGGTCTTTGAAAATTGCTCCTTCAACTCTGTTGCAACTGCCAAATCCTGAATGTTAGAATCCACGAAACGTTCATAATACATGTTCATCCTTTCCTGGCTGGCCATGGTGTAATATTCAGCTTTCTTACCCTTACCCACCAGGTAATCATAGGCTTTGAGGGCCTCGTCATAATTCTTGTTGGAGGCCGACACATTGGCCAGAGCGAAGATATTGCCATCTTCAAGGCCGGTACGTTTATCAAGAGAAATAGCCTGACGGGTGGCTGCTGTAAAGTTTTTGTCCTGAATAAATAACCAAATCAGCAGGCGTGTATAACTGGTTTGACTGGGTTCTTCCTGTATCCGTTTCAGAATATAGGACTTCATCTGTTTGCTGATCTCCCCGTCATTGTCAACGGCCAGAACAGACTGGAGACTGCTTTTTACAATCTCAATGTTCGATTCTTTTTGCTTGGCCCATTCTATATATTCCCTGAGCATCAGGTCGTAGTTGCGGACATAATAATAAATGCGGGCCAGTTCGAAATTATACAAGGCAGGATTTCCGGCCCTGGCTTTGATATAAACCTTCTCAGCATATTCAAATTCGCGCCGGTTGATAAACTGGTTAGATAGATTCTGGAACCCGGCAGGATTATTTGACAAGGCGGATATGGCTTTATCGTACAACTTCGAGGCTTCCTCCGTTTGTCCCTCTGTTTTTTTTACATAGCCCAACTGAACATACCAATAAGAGTCGGATGAACTGCCCCGCAACCCTTTCTTAATCACTTTCTCAGCCTTGTCGTAATCATGAATACCAATCAAACAATCAAGGTAAATGCTTAAATATCCTTCCGATTTGGTAGTATTGTACAATTGCTCGTATAGTTCAGCAGCCTTCCCATACTCCTTGTCCTGGTAGTATTGACTGGCCAGCATGGACATATTTTGGATATCCTGAGTTTGCCCCAAAACCATCATCGGCGTCCATAGAAATATGATCAAGACCAAAGTCTTCATTCAAGGAATTTTAGTTTGAACTACAAAAATAACAATCAATTGCTTATCTTTCCGCTAATTCTGATATTTGTGGAAGGAAATGGAAACACTTTACGAAGTTTAACATTTACTATCAAGTCCACTCCAAAAGTCAATAAATAAAAATTGCCACTAAGCCACCAAGACTCAAAGTTACACAAAGTAGTAATTATTAGACACATACTCTTAGTGAAACTTAGTGCCTTAGAGGCTTTGTGGCAGAATTATATTTTACGGAATGGACTCATATCACAGATAATCAGTTTTTTGCAAGAAAAATGATGCGACAATATATCAATCTAATCACTTACTTCAATTTTAAAGAGTAATTTTGCACAAAATTGTATTCAATGACTACAGAGTTAAAAGGAAGAGAGCGGCTTCCACGATGGATGAAAATGCAATTACCCAAGGGTGAAAGCTATTCGAGGGTGAAAAATCTGGTGGCCCAGCATCACCTGAATACCATTTGCACCAGCGGTAATTGCCCCAATATTGGTGAATGTTGGAACAGGGGAACGGCTACCTTTATGATTTTGGGAGACATTTGTACACGCAACTGCAAATTCTGTGGAGTGAAAAGTGGAAAGCCACTCCCACCTGATCTGCAGGAACCTTTGCGCATTGCCCAATCGGTGCAAGTCATGCAACTCAAACACGCTGTGATTACTTCTGTTGACCGGGATGATCTGCCAGATCTGGGAGCAGGATTTTGGTTCGATACCATCCGGGATGTGAAAAAGCTGAATTCAGAAACCACCATCGAAGTGTTGATTCCTGATTTTCAGGGGAAGACTGAATTGATTCAGAAAGTGATTGAAGCGGCTCCGGAAGTGATTTCACACAACATGGAAACCGTTGAACGGCTTACACCGCAAATACGCAGCGCTGCCAAATACCGCACCAGTCTGAAAGTGATTCGAACCATTGCTGCCTCCGGAATTGTAGCCAAATCAGGCATTATGCTGGGGCTTGGAGAAACAGAGACTGAAGTGATTCAGACCATGGACGATCTTCGCTCAGCAGGCTGTAAAGTGATGACCATCGGGCAATACCTTGCGCCAACACTCAGCCATATCCAGGTAAAGGAATATATCACCCCTGAACAGTTTGACCGCTACCGAACAATTGGACTTGAAAAGGGTTTTTCATTTGTGGAAAGCAGTCCGCTGGTCCGATCATCTTATAGGGCGGATGCACATGTGAAAGCTTGAATGTAAGATTAAACAGAAATATTTAGTAACTTTGGACTAGATCTTTAAAAGAATTACATGGTAGCTGAATTGATGTTTACCGCAGACAAAGCATGGTATGATGACGGGATGATTTATATGATTCTTTCAGATAAAAAGGAGATTCGTTTCCCTGTATCGTTGAATGAAAAATTGCGAAATGCCAGTCAATTGCAAATTAATAACATTGGAATAATTTGTGCTGGTACAGGATTAAACTGGCCTGATTTGGATGAAGATTTATCAGTAACCGGAATTTTAGAAGGCAGATATGGTAAGGTTTAATCAGAAATTAAATTTATTTATTTATATTTGATCATGGTTAAGGATAAAAATATATTACTAAAAATCAAACAGTCGGTCAGATTAACTGAGCCTACTGCAACTGTAATTTTATATGGCTCTTATGCCAGAGGTGAAAATAATAAACAGTCAGACATTGATATTCTGATACTTGTAGATCGGGATAAATTATCTTATTCTGAAGAACAAAAGATTAGTGATCCATTGTATGATTTAGAATTTGAGACAGGGTTGATAATTAGTCCACTTATTTTTAGTCGCAACGACTGGGAGACCCGACATGCGATAACACCATTTTATAAGAATGTCAAAAAAGATGGAGTTCAATTATGACAGGAGATACCCAAGACTTAATAAAATACAGAATGAGTCGTTCTCTTGAAACTCTTATTGAGGCTGAAACGATGATTAAGAATGGATATTGGAATGCTTCAGTAAACCGCCTATATTATTCATGTTTTTATGCCGTAAGTGGGTTATTACTTAAGAAGTCAATAGAGACCAATTCTCACAAAGGCATAAGAAAAATGTTTGGACTACATTTTGTTCATACTGGCTTGGTTCCAACAGAATACGGACGTTTCTTTTCTAAACTCTATGATAGAAGACAAACCGGAGATTATGATGATTTTGTTTTATACGATGAAGAGATTGTGATGAACCTATTCAATAGAGCAAAAGAATTCATAGATAAAATTGTTGAATTGACAAATAGCAATAATATTTAGTAGAACAGTTTAAGAAAATAAGAAGCATTTATTTAAATGGCCAATTTCAATTATGAAGACCTCGGTCTGAAAGATTATAAGGAATGCTGGGACTACCAGGAAACTATTCACAAGCAAGTGGTTGACGATAAGCTGGCAAACAAGAAGAGCAGCTCCCTCAATCGTTTTTTGCTGGTCGAACATCCCCATGTGTACACCCTGGGAAAGAGTGGCGATGAGCATAACCTACTGATCAACGCAGAGTTTCTAAAGAAAATTGAGGCAGTCTATTACAGAATCAATCGTGGAGGCGACATAACCTATCACGGTCCCGGCCAATTGGTGGGCTACCCAATTATCGACCTTGAGAACTACAAAATCGGAGTGAAAGATTTCATCTTTAAAATGGAACAAGCCATAATTCAAACGATTGCCGCATATGGGTTGGAAGGATCATTGAAGGAGGAAGCTACGGGTGTATGGCTGGATGCAGCTATTCCAGCCAAATCCAGAAAGATATGTGCCATTGGAGTTCGGATCAGCCGTTATGTTTCCATGCATGGGTTTGCTTTGAATGTCAATACCGACATGCGTTATTTCAACTACATCAATCCCTGCGGATTCATTACCTACGGAGTTACATCCATCGAAAAAGAACTGGGCCGCAAGATCGACCTTCAGGAAGTGAAAGAAATTGTGAAAGAGAAATTTAACGCGATCTATTAAGGTTGATTTTGAGGCAAATGAGTTGGATAAATGTAGAACTCTTTGATCCTTGGCAAAAGGCAACCACAAAAACACAGGAATAAAAGATGGCCGGTTAAACAATCCGGATTATAAATTCAGGATTAGCTGATTTTTCTTACCCCAATTAATTCTATTTTCCCAATCTCCACGCCAACCTTCATTTAGTGCTTTTGAACAGATCTCGATCACCGCTTGATATTTATTCTCTTTCTTTTTTATAATTGCTAATTGAGTATATCCCACATGGGATGGCATAAAACCATCTTCAAGATCCGCCTTAAATATTTTTGCAACCTGGGGGGCAATTTCTATTTGCTTCTCACATGCCTTAATTGATTTATTTAATGATTCAGGATCAATTAGTCGGTTGCTGTAATGAACTTTTATCATTTGTGTATAGAAAATATGAATATCCATAATAAGTATATCATTACTAATTAATAATTCTGCCTTTTCTAATATTTTAATAGCCAGATATCTATCCCTTTTGTTGTTAAACCAACCTGCTAGAATAGATAAAAAAAGAACAACAGATTGATTCGCATAAGAATAATCATCTTTAAGTAATGAATCTGCCCCGCTTCCAAAAGGAGTATATGTGATTAAAATATGATTCTTCTCTTCTTCAGTAAATTCAGAAAGCCACCATTCTGAAAGACCGTAGTATCCAATTAAACCCTTGATAGCGGGTTTATCTTTTAAAAAATTTAAAAATTTCATGGCAGTTGTAAATTATTCATGATTGTAGAGTATAGTAATAAAGCTAAGATACATTTTCTAAACGAATATTATTAAAAAAGGCACGTTTCATTTTGAAAATTCAAGAAGTTGCAAAGCATACTCAACCAGAATTGACTGAAAAGGCTGGTTTAGAACTCTTATGCCACACTAGTGAGGATTTGTATTCCCACTCTATAACCAGGAATCTCTGATCATTAGCATAATACATCCACAAAAAATCAGTGATGTTAGTACTTGGCATTTTTAATTTCAAAAAGTTCATACTTAAACTGCTCTGTTCCAGGATTACCTTTCGTTGATAATCTATAATATTTCAATTTCTCAATAGGAACAGGTTTTATTAATTCGAAATTGCAGTATTGAATAAATTCAAATTTCTCCTTTTCGTTCATATTCGGAATTAAGCGTCGTAATAAATTCAAAGCCTCTTTTGCTGTTTTTCCATCCTCCTTGTTTAAATCATTATCTCTAATCTCTGAAATCTCAATTAAAATAGGTTCTGACTTGTTTTCAGACATCTTATCAATTCCAAAAAGATTAATGCTTTCAGGTATCTCAACATCTACGTTCTCTGATTTAAGTAATTCATATAATAAAACACACCTTGTCACTATTTCACTTCCATATTTTGTCTGACTGGCATAAATTATAGCTCTTATTTTACTCAAAGCAACATAAATTCTATCATGTCGAAAATAGCATCGTTGTTGATTTCCATTAGGACTGATTACGTCAATCATTCCTTGAGTCGCCATTGCTTTTGTTGAAGCTCTTACTTTTAAATATTCAGCATTATTTGTTAGCCAATTTTCAGCTTCCTTATGCAAAAATCTAAGAACGTCAAGATTTTTATAATCTAGATTTGGATTAATTCCTCCTAATCCATGTTCCTGTATTGAATTTAAGAAAATCGAAGATGTCCCATGATAATATTTAAAAATCATATTCTGTGTCATTTAATATGCTAGCTGTTTACAACAATATATGCGCAACTTGCCGGTTATTTTCTTTTTATACATACTCTTTAATAAGGAATCTCTGCTACTTGACAAAAGACTTCGACAAAAACTCAGAATCAAAGGCCCCCTGTTAAACAATCCGGATTGCAAGTCTGCATTAGCTGGTTTATACGAAAAGACCATACATGGAATTGTGTGAGAGATAATAGAATTGTCATTGTATGATGTATTTTTCTCCCATAATTTTAAGTGTGTCACCACTTTTTGTTCCCGAATATATATCTAATCCATGTGATGTAATTTTTAGCACATCTTTACTATAATTATACCCCCATTTCATAATGCTGTATTTATTTTTTCCTCCTATTTCTTCCCACAAATAATAATCAACTGAGTCTTGGTGAAATTCTAATACATTATATTGATCTCTGTAATCGTGTATAATAGTTGGAATTAAGCTATAGTCAACAGTCTTATCAAAATGAAAATACTTTGATCCGATTAACTCATATTTAGTGTTATCAAACATCTCTTCTGTTTTACTACAAGATAATACAGAAAAGAGAACAATGACAAAGAATAAATTTTTCATTTGGCTCAGGTTTTTATTTAGAAATTATATATTATATCAAATTTATCAACGATTTCGCTGTACAAGACTTTTATTTTAGGTTATAACGTCTATGCATACGCCCTAGAATGGTTATTTTCTTTATACACGCACTCTTTAGTAAGGATTCATCAGGCCCTTTTGCAAACCTAAAGTGAATCAACTTTCCATGTAATCTATCTTTTCCTTACTATCTTAACTACTACGGTCAAATGTAATCATAACTTCCTGAATGACAAGCGCAACTTGAGCGATATTTTTTAATTATTTCGTCTTAAATGTTGCCCTCAGCTTCCGCACGTTCCGCATGTCTCTCTTTTTATAACCTGAGTTCGATATAAGGAACCTATTACGTGAGTTCGGTATAAATCTCAATTACGGAATTACGGAACAACGGAATTTAGTAATTCCGTAATTGAGTAATTGAGTAGCTCCGTAATTCCGTAATCGAGTTATCTTCAGTACTAGTTTCCATGTATTTAATCTTTGCATACTGAGAGTGATTACGTGCAGTATTACAATGCTTTATGAATGTAAAGTATTTTTTATACTCATTTAATTAACTAACCTTACGCATTGTCTATTTACCCTTTAATCTTGTAAGGTGAATAATTAAGTCGAACTCAGATTAATACTCTCTCTTTCTCCATTCTCCCGCCTTTAAATTTATAAGCAATTGATCCAGTGATAATTTCAATTTATTTAACTTAGTTTTAGCACATAATATCAATACTACCCTTTTAAATAAATCATCCTTGCTTAAATGAAATAGATAAAATACAAAGCGTGCGGAACATGCGGAAACTATCTCCAATTTTTCATATAGAGCCAGCGAAACCAATAAGATGAAAGTTAAAATGGAAAAAATAGATGGTGTGAGTAACTTTAAGTTTTAAGTAGGGTCTGCTGAAAAACTCATAACGAACAGTATTTCATCCCGAGTACTCAGATTTGCGTTAACTTCATGCGATCTGTTTTGTAACAACCTGATTTTTAGGCAGAATTTCAAGGCAATTATGCATTAAACGGGATAAATTTGTACAATCCCCATGAATAAGGAATTAAGCCGAAATTTCCGACAACTTTGCCACTTTTGCCACTTTTGCCAGTTGTACTTTTTCAATAAAATCAATCATATGCCTTGAAAAAAAAACCATTGATCTGCATTTGGTAAAAAGTACAAGTGGCAATGTTGGCAATGTTGGCAATGTTGGCAATGTTGGCGCACCAGCCGCCAATAGATCACACGATACCAATCTATCTCGTTTGATTCATAATTGCCTTAAAATATTTTCTGATATTCAGGTTGTTATAGAATAAATTGAACGAAGTTAACGCCAATCCGAGAACTCGGGATGAAAGTTTTTCACACCCAATGAAATTGGAGGATAGGAAAAACGACATCACTGAATCTCGTAGTGGGTTCAATTTATATATCTATATTATTGAAATTGAACCCTTTCAGGGTTATGTGCAGCGATTTCTTATTCAACCCCCAATTTCATTGGGGGTGAATAATATTCAATCCTTTCAGGATTGCATAGGTAAGGGCACTGAGGACTAGGGGTCTCTACCTCAAGTGAAGTTGCTTAAGTATCTCAGCGTCACTATTTAAACTTTCAGCTCTTTTTAAATGCTCTATGTAAATCTCAAATAACTTTGCCTTTTTGAATAATTCAACAAAAATTCCATCTACCTTTGAATAATCATATTCCTTATCAATTATTTCATTGATTGAATTAACAAAATCAATAATCTCAGAAATTGTACTTATACCAACATTTTGAATATTTCTAATCCTATCAGGCATTTTCGATAAACCGGATCAAAGATCCTACATTAAACAATCCGGATTGTAAATCCGGATTAGCAGGTGGAATTTATTGAGTAACCAAAATGACAAAACCATGGCTTTGTCATTTTGTCGTTTTGTCATTTTGTCATTTTACCCCATAAATGGGATCAGATGATATTGTTGTGGGGAAAGAATTGAAAGCATATAAAATATGGACAAATGGAATCAGTAAGAGTAGATGGCTTTCATTCCGCTCTCATCTACTGTTTTCCGAAGTTACCGCAGTTACCGCAGATAGCGCAAGTAGGGTATTTTGGTTCACATCAGTCCAAGAGGGCGTTTAACCCGGCATTGAACCAAGGATCTATCCAGGCAAGCAAGAGGCATGGGCAGAGAGTGATATAGACAATTGACCCCTTGCGGTAACTGCGGTAACTGCGGTAACTGCGGTATCTTCGCAAATGAAGACAAGGCTGAAGGTATTCTTAAAGTGTTTTGAATTCTTTCCCCACAAGAATGTCATGTGATCCCATAAATGGAAATGTTTAAAGCCATGTAACGATCTAAAAAAAAGGAAAGCAGATTATATCCACTTTCCTTTTTTCTAATTCAAACTTAAAACCTTAGATTTTCAAGTTCCAATAGTTTCAATTTAGCTTAACAATGCTTTCACTTTGTCTGAAATATCTTTCCCATCAGCCAATCCAGAAAGCTTTTTGGAGGCCATACCCATCACTTTACCCATTTCCTTTATACTGGTTGCACCCGCTTCAGCAATAATGGATTGTACGGCTTCTGTCAACTCCACATCGGACATCTTTTTGGGAAGGTAGGTTTCAAAAACTTTTACCTGGAACATTTCATGGTCATACAGGTCATTACGGTTTTGCTCTTTATATATGATGGCCGATTCTGTCCCCTGCTTGGCCAGTTTCTGAATGATCTTCAGAACATCCTGATCGGACAGTTCGCCTGTTCCCCGAGTACTCGGGGCTGATTTAGCCTCCAGCATCACTTTTTTGATTCCGCGTAAGGCTTCGAGTTTTTCTTTTTCACGGGCTTTCATAGCCTCCATAATGTCGCTACTTATCTGGTCGAATAGATTCATGTGTTTATAATTTGTTTTTTAATTGTCACATGGAACTCGCCAATAATCATTCTGCTGTTCGAGAAAGATTTACTTTTGGCTCGTTTCATCGTTCTTATTTTAATTAATCAACATTGTCATGTAAAAATGAATTATTGTCACGTAAAACTACCTCATTATTGTCTCCGGGAGAAATAGTAAACCGGGAAAACTTTTCTTCAACTTTTTTCTTGAATCCTGAAAACCGTTGATTCTTTCGGCGATAGGCTGGGATATTCTCCAATTCATCCACCGCTTCCTCCGTAGTCTTGGTGTAATCCACAGGCTCATCTACTTCATTGAAGTTTTCTTTCTTGGGGTTATTTCCATACAGTCCCTCGAATTCATCATACACGTTGCTGTTCATTTCAAATTCAAAGGTCTTCTGTTTGACATTCTTCGAGCCATACAATTCATTTTCAACAGTGGTCTTTGTTTCTGATTTTAAGGTAGAAGTCATATCCTGAGAATCATCATTTAGGATGTGGTATGTTTTTTCCTGGTTGATATTCATGGCCATTTCAGGGATGCTGCTGGTGCTGAAACCGGTTGCAATGATTGTTACGGAAATTTTATCTCCCAATTCTTCGTCGACTCCATTTCCCCAAATAAGATCGGCTGAGTTACCCGCTTTCTCCTGAATAAAATCGGTGATTTCGCCAATTTCATCCATGGTTATTTCTTCCGATCCAGAAGTAATGTTCAATAAAATATTACGTGCTCCTAAAATATCATTGTTATTCAGAAGAGGAGAATTAAGAGCTTCTTCAACGGCTATAATAGCACGATTAACTCCTGAAGCGATACCCGTACCCATTAAGGCGACCCCACTGTTGCGCATCACCGTTTCAACATCGGCAAAGTCAACATTGATATACCCTGGCACGGTGATGATTTCAGCAATTCCCTTGGCAGCGGTGGCCAGTATATTATCGGCTTTGGCAAAGGCATCCGAAATTTTGAAATCGCCGTACATTTCCCTGATGCGCTCATTGTTGATTACAAGTAGCGAATCGACATGAGTTTCCATGGCTGCAATGCCTTCAACGGCCTGTTTAATACGACGGCGACCCTCGTTGCGGAAAGGAATGGTAACAATTCCAACAGTCAGAATGCCCAATTCTTTGGCCGCCTGAGCAATTACTGGTGCACCTCCGGTTCCGGTACCTCCACCCATTCCAGCAGTGATGAAAACCATCTTGGTATTGTTGCCCAAAATCTTCTTTACATCTTCAATATTCTCAATAGCAGCTTCACGGCCTGTTTCAGGTTTATTTCCCGCTCCACGCCCTTCTGTAAGCGAAGAACCAAGCTGAACTTTAAATGGAACCGGGCTGTTGATCAAGGCTTGTGAATCGGTGTTACACACCATAAAATCCACATCACGAATTCCCTGATGGTACATATGATTGACTGCATTTCCACCACCACCGCCTACACCAATTACCTTGATGATTGAACCGGAGTTCAGGGCGATATCAAAATTCAATATTTCGTTTGACATGATGTTATATTTTTTCTTGTTTATGATTCAATATTATTGCATTTGTTCTGATTCAGGTGAATCTTTTTCCTCAAAGAATTTGGAGAATTGTCGTGAAAACCAACTGTCGGTATCTTCATGATTTGACTCACCGACTAATTGACTTTTTCTTCTTGACTTTCGGCCTCCATTTTTATCCTCCTGAACCTTTTGTTTTTGATCCACTTTGGGCGTCTCTCTTTTGGGCACTTCCGTTTGAAACACTTCCATCAATTGTTCATCTTCAAGATTGATTTCAAACTCATCAGCTTCCATACTTAATTCAACAACATCAGCCGGTCGCTGGAATATGCGGTTAGGGTTCACATCAAAACCGGTTGCGATAATTGTTACACTGATCTGGTCACCAAGCCTTAAATCAATCCCGTTTCCCCAAATTATAGTAGCATCCTGACCAGCTGCTTCCTGCAAGTAATCAATGATTTCACCAATTTCTCCCATGGTAATTTCCTCTGTTCCGGAGATGATATTAAGCAAAATATCTTTGGTTCCCTTGATACTGCTGCTATCGAGTAAGGGTGATTCGAGCGCCTGCTGTACCGATTTCATGGCACGGCCTGCTCCGGTAGCAAAACCGGTACCCATCAGAAACACTTCACTGCGGGCCATTACCGTACATACATCGGCAAAGTCGATGTTGATATTTCCGTGAAGTGTAATGATTTCGGCAACTCCCTTAACGGCAGTTGTGATAATATTGTCGGCCTTTTTAAATGCCACTGAGGCCGTTAGGTTTCCATATATTTTATGCAGCTTTTCATTGCTGATTACCAGCATACTATCCACATGTTCTTTCAGTTTTTCAATACCGACACGTGCCTGATCGTATCTTCGTTTGCCTTCTGTTGGAGCAGGAAGAGTAACTACGGCAATGGTGAGAATTCCCAATTCGCGTGCCAGCTGCGCTATGACCGGGGCAGCACCGGTACCGGTACCACCTCCCATCCCAGCGGTGATAAACACCATTTTGGTTGTACCTTCCAACACATTGCGAATGTCGTCCAGATTTTCAATGGCCGCCTGTTCGCCCTGTCCAGGTAAATTACCCGCACCTCGGCCCTCAGTCAAGGTAACCCCCAACTGAATTCGTATGGGTACCGGACTATTTTGCATGGCCTGGGCATCGGTATTGCAAATAATAAAGTCAACACCCACAATACCTTCTTCAAACATATGTTTGACGGCATTACAGCCACCTCCTCCAACACCAATCACTTTGATGATTGAAGAATTTGAAGGCTCAATTGCGAAATTAAATATTTCATCGATCATAAGGCAGAGATGATTATATTAATGTCTAAGTTATTTCTGTATCTGCTTGGTTTTCTTCGAAAAAACCGATTACTCCCTGAACAAGTCTT
>Ga0209123_1001773_pt1 | contig 20096 bp, 13 predicted proteins | sample BarGraIncu00431A_FD_184500 | JGI IMG/M metagenome (GOLD analysis project Ga0209123, IMG submission 184500) | Arctic peat soil microbial communities from Barrow, Alaska, USA - Barrow Graham LP Incubations 004-31A (SPAdes) (version 2) | ecosystem: Environmental > Terrestrial > Soil > Wetlands >... | reverse complement strand
TAAGGAACGTGCCGGTTGGCAGAGATGGGGGACCTTCAATATCACCAATACCCTGATGGCCAGTTACAAGAAACAGGGATGGATACCTGCCGGGGTGATGTCGTGCTCAAAATCACTTGAATATTCCTACAATGATTATTGCACCGCACTGGTAGCCAAAGGATTGGGCAAGACAGCCGATTTACAACCTATCTGAAAAGAAGCCAGCAATGGGTGAATTTATGGAATCCGGAGGCCTTAAGTGATCAATACAAAGGATTTATCGTTCCCAAAAATGCCGATGGCACTTGGGTTGACATTGATATGAAAAAGATTTGGGGTTCGTGGGTGGATTATTTTTATGAAGGAAGCTCTTGGACCTATTCTTATTTCGTTCCCCACCAAATGGACAAATTGGTTTATATGACCGGAGGTGCAGATAAATTCTCCGTAAAGCTGGATTATGGCTTTAAGAATGGTCTGATTGATTATGGTAATGAACCTGCTTTCCTGGCTGTTCAGGCTTTTCATTATGCCGGACGGCCTGATCTGGCAAGCTATTGGGTCCGAAAACTGATGACCACCAAGTATTCATTGAAAGGGTACCCAGGCAACGATGACAGCGGCGCCATGAGTTCATGGTATATCTTTTCATCGCTGGGTTTTTTCCCCAATGCAGGTCAGGATATTTACTACCTGGTGGGCCCTCTGTACACTAAATCATCTATTTCATTGGGGGAAGGCAAGACCATTTCCATCGAAGCCCTGAACGCTTCAAAAACCAATCTGTACATTCAATCCTGCACTATCAATGGTGTTCAGTGGACCAAATCATGGTTCAGTCATTCCGATATAAAAGAGGGTGCTACCATCAAATTCGTCATGGGACCCAATCCTTCCAGTTGGGCTAAGGCGGATGAAAGTTTAAAATACCAGGTAGGCACCGCTGTTAACAATCTGAAGCAAGACACCAATGAAGTTATTTATCCGAATCCGGCCACTGAATTGGTTACCATTGTGATGCCTGAAAAGCAATATCATGAGCTCTCTGTTTTTGATGCTGCCGGCAAACTCGCTTTCCATCAAAATATTGAACCTGATTTATCCCTTATGACTCTTGATGTGAAGAATTGGACCAAGGGAATCTATTTCATTCATCTAAGTAACAATACAGGCAATTCAGATTCAAAATTAATCATAGAATAGCTTATTTTAATCTATCTTTACCATTAATAATTAAATCAAAAATAAACACATCCCGAGGTCTCGGGACATAGAAAACATAGTTTATTTTTTTTCTATGTCAACTATGTGCCTATGTGTTTAAAAATTAAACTTATGAAATTACAATTTTTGTTTCTTTTACTATTTTACTGTACAGTAGCCATTGGCCAGCCAACTCAGAGTGTAGATTTACTTCCTGGCGAAAAAGTCTGGTCCGGCATTATCAAAGATGGCCTGAAAATGCCCTATGCCCAAGGTTACAAATACGACTTTTGGGCAAATAACCAGGACAACCAGATTCAGCCGTTGCTGCTCGGAAACAAAGGCCTTTGGGTCTGGAGTGAAGAACCATTTGCGTTCGAAATTAAGGCGAATGCAATCCTGATTACCAATGCTAAAGGTGAGGTGAAATCAGGGCACTCGGGAGCTAGTCTGGCTGAGGCGCGTAAATATGCCTCTGAGCATTTCTTTCCAGCCTCAGGTAAAATGCCCGATGAACTGCTATTCTCTAAACCTCAGTATAATACATGGATTGAATTGACCTACCATCAGAACCAGTCTGCCGTGATGAAATATGCGCAGGGCATTCTTGACAACGGCTTTGCACCGGGTGTGATTATGATTGACGACACCTGGCAGGAAGATTATGGCAAGTGGAATTTTCACCCAGGACGTTTCCCTAATCCTAAACTCATGATGGACCAGCTGCATAAGATGGGCTTCAAGGTGATGCTTTGGGTATGCCCCTTTGTGAGTGCCGACCAGGCCATGATCGTCCAGGATATCATGAAATACAAAGGTTTCCTGATGCAGCAAAAACCCGGTAAACTTACCTGGGATCAGGCAACTGACCCTGCAATGATCGGCTGGTGGAATGGCTATTCGGCCCTGCTGGATTTTACGAATCCTAAATCAGTCAACTGGTTCAATTTACAACTTGATCAATTGGTTAGTGAGTTTGGTGTCGATGGCTTTAAACTCGATGCAGGTGACATGTATTTTTATCCTTCCGATGCTTTACCAATGGTTGCTTCAACGCCCAACCGCCAATGCGAATTGTGGGCTAAGTTTGGTCTGCGGTTCCCTCTTAACGAATACCGAGCCTGCTGGAAAATGGCTGGACAACCGCTAGCACAGCGTTTGCACGACAAGAATCACAGCTGGGAAGATGCTCAGAAACTTATTCCTCACATGACTACCGAAGCCTTGGCCGGATACACTTTTTCCTGTCCCGATATGATTGGTGGGGGTAATTGGACAAGTTTTATTGATCTGAAAAACGTCGATCAGGACTTGGTGGTTCGTTCAGCACAGATTCATGCTCTGATGCCCATGATGCAATTTTCAGTGGCTCCCTGGAGAATTCTGGATGCTGAACATATGAATGCAGTGAAAAAGGCGGTGACCATAAGGAACAAATATACTCCACTCATCCTCGAATTGGCCCATCAGTCTGCCAAAACAGGCGATCCAATTATCTGCTCCATGGAGTATTATTTCCCCAACCAGGGATTTGAAAAAGTGAATGATCAGTTCATGCTTGGCACCCAGATTCTGGTAGCGCCCGTTGATAAAAAACTAACCAGTCGCGAAGTCATGCTTCCCAAAGGCAAATGGACTGACGATCTGGGGAAAACTTTCAAGGGTGGTAAATCGTACACCATTGATGTACCCATTGACAGAATTCCTGTATTTACTATTGTTAAATAAATTAAAACCGGTTAATATAAACCGGGCAATATAAACGGATTACTAAATATATCAAATTATGAAGAGAAACATTTTATTGACTTTGACATTGGCAAGTGCACTCTTGATTGCACTGCCGGGAGTTTCACAAACAGTGAATCAACTTACACCGAAAGAGAAAAAAGAGGGTTGGAAACTACTGTTCAATGGCCGGGATTTCAATGGTTGGCGCCAATGCAACGGTACAGCCATGCCTGCCAACTGGGTGTTGGAAGACAACGCGATGAAAGTTTTCACAGCCAAGGGTAAACAACCTGGACAGCCCGCCGACGGTGATATTCTCTACTCGGTAAAGAAGTTTAAGAACTTCGAACTATCAGTTGACTGGAAGGCAAGTAAAATGGCCAATTCAGGAATCTTTTACAATGTACGAGAGGTGAAGGGACAACCAATTTATTATGCAGCTCCTGAAGTTCAGATACTGGACAATGTGGATGCCTCTGATAACAAAGTTGACAGTCACCTGGCCGGTTCATTATACGACATGCTCCCAGCTGATCCTAAGACCGTACATCCTGCAGGCTCATGGAATACCATCGTCATAACAGTGAAAGATGGCAAGGTAACCCATATTCAGAATGGTGTTAAAGTAGTTACCTATACCCTTTGGACTCCTGAATGGGATGCCATGGTGGCCAAAAGCAAGTTCAAAACCTTCCAAGGTTTTACTGAAGGCATTGCAAAAGAAGGATATATTGGTCTTCAGGATCACGGATATCCATTATGGTTCCGCAACATCAAGATCAAAGAATTGTAATTGCTGAAAAAAATACAGGATTTTATTTATAATAAATAGCCGGAAACCAATTGGAGTTCCGGCTATTCTTTTAAGTAAAATAAATATTAGTGACTTGTCAGGGATCATACGTCGCATCGATCCAGAGTCCTCTGAGACAGACACTTAGTCTACACTACCTTGTCGCTGCCGCTCATGGTGCAGAGCACCTTTAATATTTGTAGAAAGGAAGATTGAAATGGCAAAGACAGGTGCAGCTCGACCCAGAGTCCTCTGAGACAGACACTGAGTCTACACTACCTTGTCAATGCCGCTCATGGTGCAGAGCACCTTTAATATTTGTATAAAGGAAGATTGAAATGGCAAAGACAGGTGCAGCTCGACCCATAGTCCTCTGAGACAGATACTGAGTCTACACTACCTTGTCGCTGCCGCTCATGGTGCAGAGCACCTTTAATATTTGTAGAAAGGAAGATTGAAATGGCAAAGACAGGTGCAGCTCGACCCAGAGTCCTCTGAGACACGATACAGTGTCTTCAATACCTTGTCGCTGCCGCTCATGGTGCAGATCACCTTTAATATTTGTAGAAAGGAAGATTGAAAAAGCAAAGGGAGGTGCAGCTCGACCCAGAGTCCTCTGAGACAGACACTGAGTCTACACTACCTTGTCGCTGCCGCTCATGGTGCAGAGCACCTTTAATATTTGTAGAAAGGAAGATTGAAAAAGCAAAGGCAGGTGCAGAGCACCGGAATATTTTCAAATAATAACCATATTTCCAATAAATTACGGTGCGCTGCACCTTGGGGTTACTGCATTTTAGCTGTTTCTACAAAGATCAAAGGTGCGCTACACCAATCGGATTGACTGGATGGTGGAATTCTAATAAGATTGCTGCGACATATTAGCCTTGACACAATACAATACGCGTTTATCACCAACAATATAAAAGCCAAACTAGTTGTCTGATGTGATTTAAATGTTGGTATATATTTTGTTATGTAAACATGATGAAAGCCGGATCGGAATGAATTTCAAACCTGAATTCAGGATTAAAGATGTTCAATAAATTTAATGATTTCATATCTGTAGTTGGGCAAGTATTTACACTTTAACCATTTTGGCCTCAACCTTTCTGTCCTTCATTCGTTTCTAATCAGAAAGTTATCCAGATGAAATCAAAAATATTCATTCTTAGTCTCCTCATTCTACCGCTGTTGATTCAGGCACAAAAAAGCAGTCTGCAAAACCTGGACATCAACCTGAGTCAAGTCACTTATCCTTTTGAAGTGCATTTTCTGAAGCTGCACATTCAGAACCAGGACCTTCAGATGGCCTATATGGATATTCAATCCGACAAGCCCAATCACAAATCCATCGTGCTGCTCCATGGCAAAAACTTCAATGGTTCCTATTGGGAAACTACCATTCGCGAACTGGTAAAAAATGGCTTCAGGGTAATTGTTCCTGACCAGATTGGCTTTGGTAAATCTTCGAAACCTGCTCATTTTCAATACAGTTTTCAGCAGCTGGCCTATAATACAAAAAGCCTGCTCGACACTTTGGGGATCAGTCAAACGGCTGTACTTGGACATTCCATGGGTGGAATGTTGGCTACCCGATTTGCATTGATGTATCCTGAGACCACTCAAAAACTCATCCTCGAAAATCCCATCGGTCTGGAAGATTACGGGCAAATGGTTCCTTATCAGACAGTTGACCAGTGGTACAAAAGCGAACTGGCACAGGACTACGATAAAATCAAGCAATACCAGCTTTCTTATTATTATGACAATAAATGGAAACCCGAATATGACCAGTGGGTCAATCAACTGGCTGGATGGACGATCAATAAAGAATATTCCCTGGTTGCCTGGAATGCCGCCCTCACTACTGACATGATTTTCACCCAACCTGTAGTCTATGAATTTCCATTGCTGAAATGTCCAACCCTTCTGATCATTGGTACCCGCGACCGGACAGCTCTGGGCAAAGCGCTTGCACCTGCCGAGGTTCAAAAAACGATGGGACTCTACAACGAGCTTGGAAAAAAGACTCAGCAGAAAATTCCCCAGGCACGTTTGGTCGAAATAAAGAACATCGGCCACCTGCCCCACATCGAATCTTTCGAACTATTCATCCAACCCTTGCTGAAGTTCCTGAACGAATAACATTCAATTTTCACTGAAGTATACCTGTATGTATAGTCGGTTTTGAACTTGGTTTTACTCATACCTATTTCATACTTCTTTCATACCTCTTTCTTGTTAAAACCAAATATAAAGGCAATATATACTGTATATAATACGTATAAATACGAATTATATACGGTGTATATACCGTATATATTGGCTTTATATTTGGTTTTAACAAGAAAGAGGTATGACGGAGGTATGACTGAGGTTTGACTTGATTAGGACAAATACCTGATTTACTGGTTTTGGAAAAGATAGAAGGAAGGTTGAGATTTTATATGAAAAGCAGTAACGGGTTTTTGGAGAGCAGAGCATTGATGGAAGTACCTACAATCGCAACTCGTCAGTGCAAGAGGTAGGCTATTTTTTTTAAATATCCACAATGGCGGAATGACAGAATGTGAGGTTTTTACACTCTTGATGTGGGATTGCTTCGTGCCTCGCAATGACGGCAATGCGTTGATCGGCACGTCATTGCGAAGCACGAAGCAATCCAAACATAATATTTAAATGTATTTGTATTATATTCAATTATTTACAAAAGTTGTTATTGCGAAGTACGAAGCAATCTTACATTAACAATGATGCTATTATTGTTAGATTGCTTCGTTCTTACCATTGCCAGATTATGTGAACTAAAATTAAAACATATATAGGCGGTCTAAACGCGTATATCAAAAAATTTGTAGGAAACTCATCATCCTGCTTTCAATTAAGGTGCGATTGCTTAAAATATTTATCCTGACTTAGTAAAATATTCAATAATTATCCTTATATTTAAACCGACAATACTATTTAATGATTAATTCATTTTTTAATTTAAACAGATACAAGATGTGATCTGTTGATCGACCAACAAAAATCACCATTCTGTATTTCTAAACATCTGTAAATCAATTATTAAAATGGGAGGCTTAAGCGCTTATCCAAATGAAAAGGTGAATATTTTAATCCTGCAATTATTTTTCGTACTGCATTAAACCAAAGCAACAATTTTTGATCAAACGTTCCAATATCAGGCTTCTGTTTATACTATGTTGAATAAATGGAATGCCTGCTGTATTGATTATTATTAATTGGAACCAATGAAAACCCTGACCATCGCATTCCTTCTGTTGTCCTCCATTTATACTCAACTCCATGCCCAGGATATTGAAGGCTGGGTCAATTCAAAGAAACCGCTTCTTTTCGAAAAATTATACGTTCATGTTGACAGGGAATTATATGCACCCGGCGACAAAGTATGGCTGAAAGTATACCAGGTGAATGGAATTACCCATCAGCTGAATTCAAATTTCAGAAATATATTTGTTCAAATGGTTGCTGAAGATGGCCTGGTGGTGAAAGATTTGCTGCTGTTTTCTATCAAAGGACAGGCCAACGGTGAATTCAATACCGATTCGGTGGCCACAGGAATGTACACCATCAGGGCGTTTACCAAATACCTCGAAAACTTTGGGGAGGAGGCTTGTTTTCATAAGAAAATATGGATTACCAAATCACTCAATTCAGTTGATATTGGAACCAAAGCCTTGACTGATCCTTCCAAAATAGACGTGGCTTTTTTGCCTGAAGGGGGTAACATGGTACTCAATACAGTTAATACGGTAGCATTTAAAGCCATCAATCAAAATGGCAGGGGCATTGAGGTGACCGGTAAAATCATAGATGAGTTGGGTGAATCCGTTGTGACTTTTAAATCCACTTACATGGGGTTGGGAAAGCTGATCATGATGCCTGTAGATGGGAAATCCTATTATGCAGTCATTGATCAAAATCCCGGATTAAAGATAACTCTGCCAACTGCCATTGCTGAAGGGTTCTGTATCAATTACAAAGACAATGGTGAGTCGTTGCGATTTACCATGTCGGCTAACATGAATTTGAATGAGCACCCGCCGTTCTATTTTGTGGCTTCCCATAAAGGGATCGTGCTGTTCTACAAGAAAATTGAAATGACTGATTTTACCCATATCATGAACCTGAGTAAATATCTGTTTCCCAAAGGAATATCCAAAATATCATTGCTCGATACCACCTTTAAAGAATTTGCCCAACGCTTAATATTTGTAGACGATGGCAAACCTGAGCTGGTTAAATTACAACTTAACAAACAGGAATTTAAGCCTCGTGAAGAAGTAAATATAGGGTTTGAGACCCTTCTGGCACCTGACGATTCGATCAATACCCCCCTATCAGTCGCGGTGGTAAACAAAAGCTATTTCGGCGGTGGAGAGAATAGCCAAACCATTAAAAGTTACCTACTTCTTGATGCTGAATTGAAGGGGGCGATCGAATTGCCTGCACTTTATTTCGTGGATGATATAGCCCTCAAGTCTGGTGATAAACTTGACCTGCTGATGATGGTTCATGGGTGGAGTTCTTATGTATGGGACGATGTGGCGAAAGTTCAAACCCCCTCAGCTGATTCCTGGAATGATGCCGGCATCGAGATCAAGGGATTTGTAAAAAAGCTGATGTGGAAGGGACCACAGCCTGATGCCGCGTTAACATTGTCATCAGCCGGCGGTAAGTTTACAATCGACAAAACTGTATCAAATGATCTTGGGCGCTTTAGTTTTAAAAAAATATTCCTCAGTAATGTGACCAGGGTAATGATCAGCGCTGAAACAAAGAACGGTACCCGCAATGCCCAGATAAGACTGGACCCTGAACTGAAAATGGATACGATTGTCTCGGTTGGTTCTATGAAAAATACTTGTTTTGATTTAGACCTTAACGCCAATTTTAACCGGCAAAATTCTTTTCGTAGAATGAAGGAAATGGGCTTTAATCCTGAAAAAGGAACCATTCTATTGGAAGGGGTTGACATTGTTAAAAAACGAGTTATTACCGATGATGGTCATTTCAGAATATACTCCATGCCCGACAATTCATTGACTGTCACCCCAGATGATTACCAATACCAGAATGTCCTCGACTACCTGGAAGGTAAAGTAGGCGGTCTGCAAATTTCGGGTGACAACATTTCCATCAGGGGAGGAGGGATGCCTCTTTTCCTGATTGATGGAATGGAAATATCAGGTTTCGGTCAGGGCAATGCAGGTATTGTCCAGGAAATCAGAAACCTGCGAATGAATGATATTGATAAAGTAGAGGTCTTAAAGAGCGGAGGCAACATGGCTATATTTGGTTCAAAAGGCGGTAATGGGGTCATTTCCATCTTTCGTAAAACCACCTCTGAGTCATCCGGACATAGCAATAATTATGAAAATGGCCGGATCGAGACCAGTATAAGAGGTTTCCACAAGGCGCAAAAGTTTTATTCACCCACCTATGCCCTCGATAATATCAACAATCCGCAACCCGATTACCGTCCTACCCTCTTATGGGAGCCAGCATTGGATATCAAAAGTGGGAAAGCCAATATCAGTTTTTTTACTTCGGACGAACTGGCTTACTATGTGGTGTTTGTAGAGGGAATCTCCAAAAATGGTAAGATATGCTTTGGCACCACCAGTTTCTTGGTCGATAAAAAGTAAGCACTAGAGGTTCAAGTCAGAAGATTATAAATATCATTTCAATAAAGCGGGCTGGGTTAGCATTTTAAAAAGTAATACATACTCTTGGATATTAAGACAAATTTTCATAATTTTGATCCTCCAAAGTCTGTTACTCCTTATATTCAGCCAATAAATGAAGGACGAAGATTTTTGCCGACTTTTACACTTCACCAGCTCTACATTTGTCCATTGTCGTCCCTATACCGTGCTTATACCATTGTTATACTAAATTCAAATATAATTCAAATACAATTCGTATATAATACATAGTTAATTCAATTTTATACGAATAATATTTGAATTGAATTTGAATTATATTTGAATTTAATATAACAATGGTATAAGCACGGTATAAGTGCGATATGAAAGGTACAAGTGTAAAAATAGGCTCGATGATTTGCTAAGGAGAGTTGAATCAAATTATTTAATATTTTTGAGTGAACTTTCTTATTTTGATTTAACTCAGCATCGCAAATGTAAAGAATTTAGTTCATAAAATCAATCACTTGCTGAAATTTTATAAAATCAAATTTATATCAGGTAAAAATGATCAGGGCCAGGAGATTGCTGATCAGTCTGGAAGGTTAAATTTCAATTGTAAATACATCTAAAGTCCATATATTAAGCTGTTTACATTGCTTTCCTCACAAAAATATCATATAATTTCAAAGTACACCTTCACAAAATAAATTACATATAAACGTCAGGCTTGAATTACTTGAATTTTATTCCAACCCAAATGAATTGGATTATTAAATTAAATATGTACCTTGCCATAATCTAAAATCAGTAGCTTCAAACCTGTTAACTAACCGTTAATTGAACTGGAAAATGGAAAAATTAGTAATGATGGTTTTTGCCTTTCTAATAATCTTTAGCCTTTGCGCTGAAGCGAAGAACTATGAAATTACTTCTCCCAATCAGCATATAAGTGTTACATTGTCAATGACTAATGCCATTTCTTATTCGGTGAAATACATAAACAAGGCGCTGATACTTCCTTCCGAAATTTCCATGACTCTTCAGCCGACTCTTGAAGTGGGTAAAAATGCGGTGGTTTCTAAAGCAGTCAGAAAATTTGTTAATCAGACTATTATTCCAGTGGTTAGGGAAAAGAGGGCTGAGATACCTGATATTTATAATCAGCTGATCTTAAAATTGAAAAACGGGTTTGAATTGTCGTTCCGTGTTTATGATGATGGGGTTGCTTACCAGTTTGCCTCAAATTTAAAAGGAGAAATTACTGTAGTAAACGAACAGGCAGAATTCAATTTTACCCCCGGCGCCATCGCCTTCTACCCACAGATTTCCAAACGTTCAGATGCCGACATCTTTCATACTTCATTTGAAGAACCTTATATGAAAGCCGAAATGGATACTATTCCTGAAAATATGCTTGCTTTTTCTCCGGTTTTAATACAACAGGAAGGGCTTCCGAAAGTGCTGATCACTGATTCAGATATAAAAGATTATCCGGGAATGTTTCTGACAAAAGGTAAGAGTGATGGTTTTAAAGGCAAATTCGCTCCCTACCCGTTGAAGGAAATCGTTTCGGTTGGTGATTTCAAACAAAAACTGGTGGTTGAACGGGCTGATTATATTGCCAAAACCAAAGGAACCCGTACTTTCCCCTGGAGGGTGATGGTCATTGCTCCAACTGATGGCGATTTACTGGTCAATGATCTGGTTTACAGGCTGGCACCAGCTCCTGATTTTACTGATTTTACTTGGATCAAGCCGGGTAAAAGTACCGAGGAGTGGATTACAGCTCTTAACCTGTACGGCGTTGATTTTAATGCCGGATTGAATACTGCCACTTATAAATACTACATCGACTTTGCTGTCAAGTTTGGATTTCAATATGTAATGCTGGATGCTGGTTGGTCGGATGTTAACGACTTGTTTAAAATTACACCAGGGATGGACATGGAGGAAATAACCTCTTATGCAAAACAAAAAGGAATTGGATTGATTTTATGGACTCAGGCGCTGACGGTTGAAAGGCAGATGGAACAGGCTTTACAGCAGTTTAAAAAATGGGATATTAAAATTGTGATGACCGATTTTATTGATCGTGATGACCAGGTGGCTATCAATTTCTTGCATCGCTTTGCTGGTGAATGTGCCAAAAATAAGTTCATGTGCATGATTCATGGAGCGCCAAAGCCGGCGGGATTTTCGCGTACATGGCCCAATATGCTAACGCGTGAAGCTACTCTGGGTTCAGAATACAATGTATGGTCATTTAAAGCCAACCCTGATCATGATCTGATGCTGCCCTTTATCCGTATGGTGAGTGGCCCTATGGACTATGAGCCTGGAATATTACAACATGCCACCAAAGCGCTCAAAGCCAAAATGGGTTTTGAAAAGGTTATAGCGCAAGGGACACGCATGCACCAGATAGCGATGTTTGTTGTGTATGACAGTCCACTCCAGCTTTTTTCAGGCAACCTTTCGGATGCTTACCGTGAACCTGAACTGATGAGATTTCTGGGTACCTTTCCAACCGTTTGGGATGAAACAAGGATCATTGAGGCCCAATTGGGTAATTATATTGTAGAGGTCCGCCGTAAAGGAAACGATTGGTACATTGCCGATATGAACGCCTGGCAACCACATGATTGCGCTGTTTCGCTTGATTTTTTAAACCAGGGAAATTATCAGGTAGAAACAGGCGCTGACGGTATCAATGCTGAAAAAAATCCTCAGGATTTCTATCTGAAAAAGTCGGAAGTGACTTCTAAAGATAAGATAAATATTCATCTGGCCCCCGGTGGAGGATTTGTGGCCAGAATTATTAAGAAATCAAATTAATTGAACGTACTAATTCATAAACCAATAAATCAAAGTAAAAATGAAAAACACGAATTCTAAAATCCTGCTGTTGTTAGCTTTAGCAGGTTTATTTTCCTTTAGTTATTTAAATCAACAAGACGCTCTGTCCATTTCTTCTCAATTGGATAAAAAGGCTCCTGATAACACATTGACTGCCAAGGAAAAGAAAAATGGTTGGCAATTGTTGTTCGATGGCCAAAACTTTACCGGCTGGCATGGATACAACTTGTCTGGAATACCTGATTGCTGGATTATTGAGGACCACTCTTTGACGATGACCACCAAAGGGGGGGCTGAAAGCCAGGATATTATTACGGATAAAACGTATAAGAATTTTGCTTTCACGGTTGAATTCAAATTGACAAAGGGCGCTAACAGTGGGATTATTTTCCAGGTAGCTGAGGACAAGAAATATAAATTCCCTTATGAAACAGGTCCTGAATATCAGATCATTGATCAGGTTAACTGGCCTGATAAATTGGAAGACTGGCAAATGTGCGGTGCAAACTATGCCATGTATCCACCTAAGGTTAAACCTTGCAAACCGCTGGGTGAATGGAATACAGCAGTGCTTGTTGTGAAAGGGAATCATGTTACTCAGATTTTGAACGGCAAGGTAGTGGTTGAGTATGATAAATATTCGGATGATTGGAAGAAGCTGCGTGCTAGTGGCAAATGGGCCGATTACCCTGACTATGGAAAATACGATGAAGGTCATATTTCATTGCAAAACCATGGCACCAAAGTGTGGTACAGGAATGTAAAAATCAAGGAAATTTAAACCAAACTTCTTAACCTTAAAATATTAAAATCATGTCTGCAATCAATAATTCAAGGCGCGAATTTTTAAAGAAGTCCGCTGTAGCCGCTGCGGCGATATCTATTGTTCCTAGTATGACTGTAAGTGGGCTGGGGCATCGTGCACCCAGTGATAAACTAAATATAGTGGGAGTCGGAATTGGAGGCAAAGGGCATCCAAACCTGGTGGGAATGAAAACTGAAAACATTATCGGCCTCTGCGATGTGGATTGGAAATATGCTGAAACCTGTTTCAATGAATTCCCAAAAGCCAAACGTTTCCAGGATTGGCGCAAAATGTTCGATGAAATGGGTAAATCCATTGATGGTGTGCTGGTTGCAACTGCCGATCATTCCCATGCCATCATTGCCGCCAATGCCTTGACGATGGGCAAGCATGTTTATTGTCAGAAACCTTTGACCCATTCTGTTTATGAATCAAGGTTACTTACCAAACTGGCGGCAAAACATAAGGTAGCCACCCAAATGGGTAACCAGGGTAATTCAGGCGATGGGGTTCGTCAGGTCTGTGAATGGATCTGGAATGGCGAGATTGGTGAAATAAAGGAAGTCCATGCCTGGACTGATCGTCCTATTTGGCCACAGGGATTGCAGAGACCTACGAACTTAATGAAAACACCCGATACCCTGAACTGGGATCTTTTTATAGGGTCCGCTCCCATGCGTCCATTCAACGATATCTATACTCCGTGGAACTGGAGAGGTTGGTGGGATTTTGGAACCGGCGCTTTTGGTGACATGGCCTGCCATGTACTCGATCCTGTGTATCAGTCGCTCAAGTTAGGTTATCCTGAAAAGGTGTCAGGTAGTTCAACCCAGGTAAATACAGAAAGCGCACCACAGGCTGAAACGGTTGAATTTGATTTTCCTGCACGTGAAGCGGTGAAGAACCAAAAAATGCCTGCTGTGAAGGTGTACTGGTATGATGGAGGTATCCTCCCCCGCAGACCTGATTTATTGCCTGAGGGTGAAAATCTGATGGCTGACGGATTGGGTGGACTTATATTTGTGGGTTCAAAAGATACCATGATCACAGGGTGCGGTGGTTTCAATGCACGTCTGTTGTCAGGTAGAGTTCCCCATGTAACTCCTTATTTGAGAAGGGTTCCGGGAGCAATAGGTTATGTGGATGGACCTCACGAACAAGACTGGATCAGGGCCTGTAAAGAATCTCCGGAGAACAGGGTTGAGGGAACTTCCCATTTTGGATACTCGGGTCCGTTCAATGAAATGGTGTTAATGGGTGTCCTGGCTATACGCCTGCAAAGTCTGAATAAGACACTTCTTTGGGATGCTAAGAATATGCGGTTTTCCAATATTTCAGCAACTGAAGAACTGAAAATTGTTACCGCTGATGAATTTAAGGTAATTGACGGGCATCCACATTTTAATACCCAGTATGCCAAATTCAATGCCCTTGAGGCGGCCAACGGATACATCAAACATACTTACCGTGAAGGTTGGAAACTTCCGGATATGCCTTAAAAATGAATTGATTACATAAGGCACCGGAGGAAAAATCCGGTGTCTTAAGTGGTTTAATAATAATTCAGTATTCAGTGTTCAGTAAAAAGTAAAACGGAATACACGGATACTGAATACTTAGCCCTTAATACTGACGATAATAATAATATTCATAAATATAACTTTAACTGATCATTTGTAAACTCATTAATTAAACCAAAAAAGTTACTTTTGATCAGAAACCGTTGGTCACTAATTTCATTTTCAACTTCTGAATCGAAAATACTTTTTTCGAATGTTATATAATGGCCATTCCCAAGTATATCAGCCTAATCATCCATTATTTTCATAATATATAAAATATGAAAATAAGAAGATGATTGAGTTCCCAAATTATTTTCAAACTTTTCTTCTAACTGTTGTCACAAAAAAACATAAGTTTAAGTCTCATTGATAAAAAAAACCTTTGAATCAGTTTAATAAGATATACAGCGACAACTACAGGCTCATTTTCAATGTGGTCCATAAAATGGTTCCCAACAATGATGATGCTTGCGATCTTGTCCAGGAGGTATTTATCAATCTGTATCAAAATCTTGAAAATGCTGCAATCATTGAATATCCCCGTAGCTGGTTGTATAAGGTGACTATAAATAAATGTATTGACTTTTCGAAGAAACAGCATAAACATGAAAAAATTGAATCGTACAATTATTTGAAAGATGATGACAATTCAAGTGAGATCAACGAAAATAAAACCATTATCAGGCTTGCATTGACCAAATTAAAGAAAGAAGAAAGTGTATTGGCTATTCTTTACAGCGAAGGATTATCGTACAAAGAGATTGCTGAAATAACCGGTATCAGGTTTTCTTCAGTTGGCAAAACACTCTCACGCACATTAACGAAATTGGGAAATGAACTTAAAAAACTACAGTATGACTTGTATTGACGAACGACTTTTGCAGAAATATATAGATGGTGAATGTAATAAAGATGAAGTGATTGTTGTAAAAAAACACATTTCAGATTGTTCTGTCTGCTTGCAAAAGCTAGCTGAAAAGGAAAAGGTTTCCGCAGAAATTAAAAGGGCAATTAACACATTGGAAATTGAAAATATTGAAATTCCTGTATTTAATTACACAAAATCTACTTCTGGAAGAAATAATTTTAAACTCATTATATACAGCCTTGTGGCTGCCTGCATTCTACTATTTGTTCTACTTTTTGTCGACAGAAAAAATGATTTCCATCAAAAGGAAATAATCATTGTACAAAGTATTCCCAGAGAGGTGGATGCCAATCGCCCGGCCGGCGATCAAGAATTAATCATAGAAGTTTATGATGGCAAAGGACACCGCTCGGAATACAATATCCAATAATTTCAACTTATTAAAAATGAACACAATGAAAATGCTAATTGTAATTCTCATAGGAACGCTGTTCACATTAACAGTATCCGGTCAAAAGTTGATCGACATATATAAAAAAGGAATGGTTAAACTAATCCCCGACACGGAATATGCGCAGGGAAACCAATGGAACAAGGTTTTCGAATCTTACAACGATACAATATCAGGGAAGCCCATGGGTAACCGTAAGAATATCACATTAATGCCGGATGGGTCAATCGTGGTTGACCATCCTTATCGAAACTTCTATTCACTGTTTTCCCCTTCGGGTAAATTCGTCAAGGAATTTGGTATAAAAAACAGCAAGGGAGTTCAGTTTAAGAAAATCAATCAGATAGGCGGTATAGTGAACAACAATACCTTTTACACCGGGTTGGATAATATGGGCAATATGGTTTGCTTCGATTTTAGTGGAAATTATGTAAAAACATTGAAACTTGATTACATGACTACTCAGATGATCACTTTGCCCAATAACAAAATTGCCGTGGCAGGATGGGTCATCTGGAAGGAGAAATTTCGTGAATTTGTCTCTATTGTCAATTTCGAAACCAACGAGGAAAAGGTGGTCTGGGAACGTTTCACCGATCGGTGCGAACCTAGCAAAGATTGTAAACTATTTAATTATAGTTATACTTTTAAAAAACAAGGGATGATATCATTTAACACCATGCCCTATACGAATTCAACTGGTATGAGTTCCCCTCCCATTATTGCCACCACCGGCAACCAACTGGTAGTAGCCATTCCAGCCACAGGGGAAATCAATCTATTCAATTTGAATGGAAATAAAGTTGGAAGTGAAAAGGTAAGCTGGGCCAACAATTCCATTTCGGTAGAAGAACAGAAAGAGATTCAACAAAAAGCCATCGAAAAATACAAAAGCATTCAAAATCCTATGTTTGCCGGTTGGGTTTCCCCTGAAGAAAATGAAATTGCCATCAAAACGATCATTAAAAACATGGAGCTGGATCTTCAAAAGATAATAGAACCCATTCCTATTCCCTCCATTTCCACTATTATCAAAGACTCTGATGGAAACCTGCTGTTCTTTGAATATCCAAAAGAAGAGAATGCCAATAAATTTAATGTGTGGATTATGCAAAGCGGTGGTAAATTTATTTGTCAAAGCAGCTTTGTGTGTGATGATTACGAACTCAGAATCAACACTTCAAAAATGACTTTCAGCAATGGAATGATTTACGGATTACAGAAATTAAAAAAGGCCGATGGGGTTCCCTTAAGGTTGGTTCGATTTAAATTGGAATAAATAGACAGGATAGAAAAATAAAAAGAGACAGTTTGAAAGAACTGTCTCTTTTTATTTTAATTTTATATTGATTTATTCACAAGCGAATACTTCAAATGTACAAAATAATACAAATAATGAAAGCGATGACTTCTAAAGAACGATTTGATTTGACAGTCAATCATAAACAACCTGATCGGATGGTCGTTGATTTCGGATCAACTTCTGTTACAGGGATACATGTTCAGTCTGTTGAAAACCTCCGCAGGTACTATGGACTGGAGAGTAAACCCGTCCGTGTGACCGATCCGTACCAGATGTTGGGTGAGGTCGATCATGAACTGATTGAACTAATGGGCATTGACGTGGTGCCTGCCAAAGGTAGAAAGAGCTCATTTGGATTTTACAACCTGGAACCGCTGAAAGAATATATAACTCCGTGGGGACAGAAAGTGCTGGTTCCCGAAGGCTTCCATACAACAAATGACGAAAAAGGGGATGTATTGATGTATCCTGAAGGCGATACTTCTGCTACGCCTTCGGGTCGAATGCCTAAAAACGGTTACTTTTTTGATGCCATCATCCGTCAGAAGCCTATTGATGAGGAGAAGCTCGATCCACAAGACAATTTGGAGGAATACGGACTAGTATCAGACAGCGACCTGCAATATTGGAAAGAAACTACCGTAAAGGCACGTGCCACAGGGAAAGCCGTAGTAGCAGGACTGGGAGGAACAGCCCTGGGAGATATTGCTCATATTCCGGGTATTAAACTAAAGAATCCCAAAGGCATTCGCGACATTACTGAATGGTATATGAGTATCTTGATGCGCCCGGAGTATATCAAAGCAATCTTTGAGAGGCAGAGTGAAATAGCCCTTGAGAATTTTACCCGCTTGCACAAAGTGATCGGTGACAATATAGACGCAGTCTTCATCTGTGGAACTGATTTTGGCACGCAGGATTCAACATTCTGTGCCCCTGAACAGTTCGACGATTTATGGTTGCCATATTACCGGAAAATCAATGATTGGGTTCATTCCAATACCCAATGGAAAACCTTTAAACACTCATGCGGTGCTGTCGAGCCCTTCATGTCTCGCTTTATTGCTGCTGGTTTCGATATCATCAACCCTGTTCAGGTGAGTGCAAAAGGAATGGATCCCGTGCTTTTGAAAAAGAACTATGGCAAGGATCTTATTTTTTGGGGTGGAGGCATCGATACCCAAAAAACGCTCCCTTATTCAACTCCTGAAAAAGTAAGGGAAGAAGTGCTTCGATTGTGTACTATTTTTGCCAAAGATGGAGGATTCGTCTTCAATACTGTTCATAACATCCAGGCCAATGTTCCGGTTGAAAACATCGTTGCAATGGTCAATGCCATCAAGGAATTCAATGGAAAGAGTTAGGCCGTCATCCTGTTCCGACTACCCGGTACCAGGATCCCCGCGTACTGACATAACCATTGAACGATTGAAGATTAATAATTTAATAATTTAATCATTAATCATTTAATCATTAACCATTTAACCATTTAACCATTTAACCATTAACCATTAACCATTTTAACTCTTTAACCCTTTAAACCCACAACATGTCAGATATTATAATTGGAATTGATTTGGGAGGTACGCGCATAAAGGCAGTAGCCATTGATGCAATGGGTAACATGTTGCACCAACACTACCAACCCACCAATGATGGTGAAGATTCCATTTGGAAGAATGCTGTTGCAAAGGCAGTGCAGGAAATACACAACAGTTTGCAACGCGACAATATCCCAGTTGGCATTTCAGCGCCAGGTTTGCCCAATTCCGTTAATTCGGCCATTGCGCATATGCCAGGACGGCTGCAGGGACTTGAAAACTTTGTATGGACAGATTTCCTAAAGTCTAACACTTTTGTGTTGAATGATGCCATCTCGGCTATGATGGCAGAAGCACATTATGGCGCTGCAAAAAACAAAAGAAATGTAGTCATGCTGACCTTGGGTACCGGCGTTGGAGGGGCAATCCTGATTGAAGGAAAGCCTTACCAGGGCTCCTTCAACAAGGCAGGACATATTGGTCATATGGTAATTGACAGCGAAAGTGAGCCCGACGTGATCGGAATGCCTGGAAGCCTTGAAGATGCCATCGGCAATTGTACTATTGAAAAGAGGACATCAGGTAAATTCAGTTCTACCCATCTTTTGCTGGAAGCCTTCAGAAAAGGTGATCCCTTCGCTACTGAAATATGGCTTACCTCAGTAAAAAAATTGGCCATCGGTATAGCTACCCTAACCAATATTCTATCACCTGAGATGATTATTCTGGGAGGTGGTATTACTGAAGCAGGGAAGGATTTATTTGACCCCCTGGAAAAATACATGAACATATATGAATGGCGGGCAGGTGGTAATCAAACTGAAATTGTGAAAGCTCAGTTTGGCGATCTGGCTGGAGCTGTCGGAGCGGCCTGTTTTGCAAGAGAACAAATACTTATCGGAGAACTGAATTAAATCGTTAATAGATAATCCTCAATCGTTAATCATTAATCATTGGATAATTTACTATTTTAATATTGAGTCCAGTCCGACAACCCTATTTTCTCACCCCTCTGAGAATCGAATATTTTCGGAACGTGACAGATTGTTTGTCGATATTGCCATTAAAAATGATTTAAGCGCAAAATAGGACACCAAAAGGGAATGGATCAGACTTCCTGATCCCATCCATTTAACTACGTGAAAATAAAATAGATCAGAAAAAGCCTATCGTATATCAATCTGTCGTATATTTGAAAAAAAGAACGTCCTATGCAAATGCAACTACCTATATTTCCAGAAAGCACTAAGCTGATAAATAGCAGTGTTGGTTTTTTTAAGAAGGATGAATTCATCTATTATCTTCATAATGGATCGCCTATTT
>Ga0209123_1001772_pt1 | contig 20096 bp, 11 predicted proteins | sample BarGraIncu00431A_FD_184500 | JGI IMG/M metagenome (GOLD analysis project Ga0209123, IMG submission 184500) | Arctic peat soil microbial communities from Barrow, Alaska, USA - Barrow Graham LP Incubations 004-31A (SPAdes) (version 2) | ecosystem: Environmental > Terrestrial > Soil > Wetlands >... | reverse complement strand
TGTCAGCCTAATGGCTCGTGATAGAAAAGCTCCTAGCATTTGTTTTCAAATGCTTATTTATCCGGTAACAGATGCAAGACAGATTACTGAATCAATTAAAAATTATATAGATACCCCTATGTGGAATTCCAAACTTAATCATAAAATGTGGAAATTATACCTAAAGGATGGAGTACATTGCGACAGAGAATATGCATCTCCTATGGAGGCAATTTCTTTAGAAAATTTGCCAGATTCATATATTGAAGTTTCAGAGTTCGACTGTTTACGAGACGAAGGTATAAATTTTGCAGAAGCGTTGCAAAAAAGTGGTATTAATGTTGAACTACATAAGACAATAGGAACAGTTCATGGATTCGATATTGCAGAAAAAAGTGAAATTGTACGTCAGAGTGTAGCGAAAAGAATAATGGCATTGAAAAAGAACTTTTATTGCTTAGATAATTTAGATTAATTAGATTATCTAGCTCATTCTAGGTTCGTTGGTTAAAAGAAGAGGCGGATAAGTATACTCAATACGCCTCCACAAATTAAAGAACAAGAAATTTATAATAGCTTTTTATTTCATTACTATTTTTCCGGGTCTAGCCGGAATTCCTGCCTTATTATAAAGATTTACCTCATAATAGTCTGTACACGCTATACTCACTTCTATGGATTTTCCTAATTTGAACATATTACTTTCCAATATTACTTTTCTATCTGAGACTGTGCAAACATATTCTGTAATATTCTCATCATCTTGAATAATCTTTAAAGCGTTCACATTTAAACCTTTTAAAATCAGTCCACCTTCTGCATAAGCAAATTCTAAAATTAACTTTCCATTTTCTAATTCCCCTGATACAAGTTTTGGTGCTTCAAAAAGAATATCTTCACCGTATACCATTCCTCTAGCTAAAAGTGCCAAACGTTCTCCAACAGGACGTTTAAATTTCGGGTGAATATCCCATTCCATACCGGAATCCGTAATAACTGCCATTCCTGTTTTTGAAACATGTTCCAATACCCCATCTTGCTGTGCACGCAATTCCGGGAAGCGACTTCCATTAGCCATTAGCCATTGTCTAAATGGAGCTAACTGAACAAAAAGAAATGGGAGTTCTTCTTTCCAAAGATCACGCCAACAACGAATTAAGGATGAAAAAACAGTTCCATATATTTCTGCTTTCTCTTGATCAGATTCACCTTGGTACCAAATAAAACCCTTGATTGCATAAGGTGCTAATTTTTTTAGCATGACTTCATATAACCCACCAGGTCTGCTCATATATTTAGGCCCTATTTCTGGCATAAATCCCTTTCCATTCTCTGCTACAAACGCTTTAAATATTTTATCCAACTCTTTTGGTGGCATACCAAACATAATTAAATCAGACATTTTATCTTCTAATGGATTCGTATTAAAATTCATTGGGTCGTTCATATATTTCATATTATATTCTTCTAAATCAATATTTCTCACAGCATTGTCATAATCATCTAACCATGTTTTCCCTTCATTTTCTTGCAAATATTTTACATTCATCCAAGAACAAGCAGTAACCCCACCCCAGTTACATCCAACAATTCCAATTGGAACCTTAAGTTTTTCTTCCAGTTGCTTTGAAAAATAGTATCCTACAGCACTATAATAAGGAAGATTTTCTTTATTACATTCTCTCCATATACCAAATCTAGAATAATCGGCATCTTCTAACTGTCCCTCATAAGATACTTCCGGATAATCAAAAAATCGTATCCTAGTATTTTCACAATTTTCTCGCTGCATTTCAAATTCCTTATCATACTTCATGTAAAATTCCATATTCGATTGTCCACCTGCAAGCCATACTTCTCCAATAGCAACTTCATCATATACAATTCGTTCTTCTTGTGAAATAATCTCCATTTTTTCAACTTCTGACGCTTGTAATGGTGGCAAAGACATAATCCACCTTCCATTTTCATCTATAACAGTTGAAGATTTTACCCCTTGGATTTCAATACTAATCTCCTTTCCAAAGTCCCCTGTCCCCCAAACATAAATATCTTTTCCTCTTTGAAGAATCATTTTATTTTGAAATATCATTGCTGTTCTAATCATTTCATACTTCTCCTTCACATTATTAGTAATTGTACTAACCGAAATGGATATTTGTTTAAGAATTCAACTTATTTAACCCAATGTAATTCTCTAAACCTTTTTGTATATGATCCTGCGCCTTTATAACAGGCTGACTGTTTAATAATTCTTAAAATATTCAATGCACAATACTGCAGTTCTCCTAAGGTAAGAACCGATTCATCCGTACCCTCCTCAGCATTTACGGCTAAGATAATATCTTCCACATTTTGCTGGCAGCCCGGCATCTGCAGATCATTACCTGATTTTATACAAAGCACAGAGGAAGAAATCGGGTATTTATGTTCTCCTTTTCCTGACAAGAAGCTAACATCCTGTGAAGTAAACCAGTCCGTCATTACAAATCCGGCAAATCCCCATTCATCCCTTAGTACAGCTGTTAAAAGGTCATAATGATTAGCCGTATGAAAACCGTTAAGCAGATTATAGGAAGACATAATAGACATTGGCTGTGCTGTCTTTACAGCAATTTCAAATCCCTTTAAATAAATTTCCCTAAGCGAACGCTCGCTTACATGGGCATTTGTGAAGAAACGGTTCTCCTCCTGATTATTTGCCGCAAAATGCTTAATGGTAGTACCAATTCCCGGATGTCCCTGAATACCTCTTGTGTCTGCAGCTGCACACATTCCGGTTAATAGTGGATCTTCTGAATAATACTCGAAATTACGTCCACAAAGCGGATTTCTGTGTATATTCATACCAGGTGCCAGCCAAAGTGTTACACCAAACTGAACCATTTCTTCTCCCACAATATAAGCAGCTTTTTCAATCAACTCCATGTCCCAGGAAGAAGCAAGAAGGGATGCAATCGGTATTGCACTGCAATATTGATAATAATCAATAGCATCCTCAGGTAAATGTTCTAGGGCCTTAGCTCCTATTTCCACATCACCAAACACTTCCCCTCCTGTTAAGAGTTCACCGTCTTTGGTTGTCACGAAATGCGGTCGAAGCCTTAACCCGGCAGGACCATCTGCAAATATCATATTTCTAATATTCCTGTCTTCAATCATTAAAGAGGAAGTATCCCCGGCTGCACCTGGTACTGCATTAGATGCCGCGCCAATGATGGATTGGGATCCAAGTCCTCCACGGGATGTTCCCACACATAAATCAGCCATTTCAGACACCGTCATCTGCGCCACCAGATCTTCTAGAGTTGCTTTTCCTGAGATCACATCATCCATAGTAAACTTTTCATCTACCTTTTGATCCTTATAAGACTGCTTTTCTCCCTGATAAGTAATCTCCTCTGTTTTAATTTTAGAATCTTCTATCAGAATTTTTTTAGCCACTACTTTTTCTGCCTCTTCCGCTGCATAAGAATATGAGTTTTTTCCTTTAGAACTGATTTCTGTTAAACTATGCTCATCCTTAAACATGTTTTTAAGAACTGTTGTAACAGCCTCCTGTTTCAAGGAAATCACAGCCTCTACTCTGGTATTTCTGGAACTATTACCGACACGGATATAATACTCTCCAGCCTCCATTACCCAGGAAGCCTTTCCCTCACTGTAAGACGCCATAGAGGATGTTTTGAAGCTTATTGTGAAAATATGACTCTCTCCCGGCTCAAGAGGTTTTGTCTTACCAAAGGCAGCTAATTCCTGATACGGCTTTTCTATATTACCAGAAGCAGCGGAATAATAAATCTGGACAACTTCTCTTCCTCTATATTTTTCCCCAATATTAGTTACTTTAACAGTGATGTTTACATTTACTTCATCTGCTGTTACATCCAATGTCTTAATAGAAAAATCCGTATAAGAACTACCATATCCGAAACAATAACTCGGGGTAACATTAAATGTATCAAAATAACGGTACCCTACATAGATACCTTCCGTATAATACTCCTCCACCACATTTCCATTATTGTGGCTGAATCCTTCTGAAGACGGATAATCTGCATAATCTGCTGCCCAGGTATCTGTGAGTTTCCCGGATGGTATTGTCTTGCCGCATAACGCATCGGCAACTGCGAGTCCGCTGATATTGCCTGCCTGACTGATAAGCATCACTGCATTAACACCTGGTATATTTTTCAACACCTTTGTGTCAATTACACCACCCACATTCAACAAAACGATTAATTTATCATATGCTTTTCCAAGAAAGTTAATAGCATCAACTTCTTCCTTATCAAGAAGGTAATCGCCTTTTACATTATTACGATCTCCGCCTTCTCCAGAATTTCTTGCTATGACATAAATTGCAGTATCCGTATTTGATCTTTCTACATCCTCCTTCGTCACGGGCTGAATCTTGGGTTCTTTGAAAGGATGCTCAAACATAAGTAACATCGGTGCCGGAACACCAGTCTTTTCTGATATAGCCTCTAGTTTTTTCATATGTTCTGCTTTTGCATCAGTAGCCAGCTTATCATAGGTATCCAACCAGGATTTCGTAGTTACACAAAATCCTGCTTCCTCCAATCCCTGTTCAATGTTAATAACTGTTCTTGAATTTACATCTCCGGAACCTGTTCCACCTTTTACGGTACGCCTTCCGCCATTTCCATAAAGTGCCATTTTATCTTTTCTATCAGAAAGTGGTAATATCCCATCATTCTCCATAATAACCATACATTCAGAGGCCAGTCCCCTTATAACTTCCATATGTTCCTTTTCCATCTCACTAACTTTCTCGGTTCTTGATGCATAAAACTTTGCCATAATATCCTCTCTTTCTATAACTTATTATAATTTTATATATTTCTGATATTTACATACTGTCTTTCATCGTACTATTAACGGATGTATACTGTAACATTTCCTAATATACCAGTTGGGGAAAGTGGTTGTTTGCCACCCATACCATCAATACTTACACCCAGACTTCGAACTTTCCTCTCAAGAGTAGTTGCTACTTCAATTTTTATCTCATTTTCACCCACAGATACAAAATTAGTGATATCGTATAAATATGGTTTTGTTACTTTTGTGCCTACTCTTATACCATTTACAAACACTTCAGCACTCTCATAAGCATCATCAATTTCCAGTATTACACTTGTATTGTGTGGAATTAATGTATTTGTTTTATAACAATAGAAGCCTGAAAAATCAGGATACTTTTCCGCCATGTTGTAAAGTCTTTCCACTATTTCCTCTTCATAGAAAATCGGATATTCCAATGATTCTGCTCTGGATACAGTGAAACCTGTTAATACCGTAGCTATTCCTTCCGGCTTCAATATAGGTTTCAGATTGGATGGAATTTCTGATACAAAAGCAATAACCATCATTTCAAGCGGTGCAATTTCTACCTGAAGATTTGTTCCTTCTTCACAATCATTTGCTTTAATAGGACGTAGACAATTCTCCCATGCATCATAGGCAACAGCTTCTCCTTTCGACGAAACAGTTATTTCTCCATTGAACGTCTTGGAAGGATCCTCATTTAATAAAAAGTATGTATCAACGTCTGACATATAATGATATACAGTAAGATTGCTGAACTTTTTATCAATCTTGATATCTCGCTTAAATAGTGAGTTCATAATATCATCTAACTGATCAACTGAAACAACGCGACATTGTTTTATCTTTTGCATCAGCAGTTCGCTTTCTGACTTATTAGCATCACTGATTCCCTTCGGAAGCTTGTCAATAAAAAGCACTGGAAAACTCGTATCCACAGCCTGCGTGACAAATTCAGCTGCTGATCTATATAAGTATTCACAGCTTGAAATAACAAGAGCTTTATATTTGCTGCCATTTACCGAAAGAATTTTTCCATCAAATATGGTGTTAAAGCTTTCTCTGTCTTCTAAAACATCTGCCGGAATGATATGAAAGTCAATCTGATTCTGTGTCAGCTCTCTTGCAACGAATACGTTGCTTTGAAAGTCTCCACTCCACTGACTCTCACCATGATACAATACTGCCACATCCGGTTTAGAAATACCGTCGCTTATTAAATGGCAGATACGGTTTGTATAAGCCATTAACTCACCAAATGCACGGTATTGCGGATTTTCACCATGTGCATAAAAATGAGGTGGACAGTCAAAATCAGGAAAAGGTTTCGGAGAAAATGCATGTGGTACATAATGGTTAACTCCGCGAACAAGGAAATGGTCCATCAGATATTTTTCTAATTTCACACCGCATTGCCACCCGTATGCACCAAAGTTTTCGCATAAACAACGTCCCTCTTTTTTCGGATCGATTGCTGCTAAGGATGCACCTAGCTTTCCAAGCTCGTAATGGTAAAATCCTGCATCATCCTGACATATTGAACCTGGATAACGTTCCACATCCTGACCACCAATCATTATCTGTCCGCCGATATTATCTATACCAGACATATGCTGACCTGCCAAACCTCTGAAAAAATGACCCATACTAGGTCCTAAGTTAGCATTCATATCACAATCTTCCACCATGTGACCGATGTATTCTACACTGTGCTCTTTGCACCAGTTTCCATTTTGGTTGGAAAAACACTCTTCAACCAACTTTGACACAACATCCATATAGGCAACACGCATTCTTGCCTTCATTTGTTCGTCTGTTCCATGTGCCCATAATAACGGCAGATAAAGCAGCCAATCACTGCTTCCAAATTCCTGCTCCATTCTTTCTGGAACAGCCTTTGACCATGGCAAAGATTGAACGGGTTTTCCAATAATGTCTCCTGGTGTATAACCCGATGTATTGCCAATAGGAGGTTCATCACTGAAAAATCCTGCTATAACCCGGCCAAAATAGTCTTTATAATGATTATAGTGTGGTTCGTATACCGCATCAATCAGCAAACGGCAAGAATCTTTATCAAGAAAATTAATATAATCGTTTCTGCCTTTAGCATCCCGTGTCAGATATAAAACATATATTTTCCAGTAACCAACTGGGACATCCCATTTAATAACTCCATCTTTTACCATTGATGTAATATCCATTGGTTTTCCCAGTTTGTTATTTACCTCTACAGGGCAGGCAATAACCTTAAGCAAATGATCGTCATTAAATACACGCTTAGGTGCTGGTGGTTGTGGCATAAATGGAGGTAGTTTTAAAGGATGTGTCAATTCCTCCACATTTATCTCCGTCCGTTGCTTTGGCCCACAGACACTTACTGTATTGTAATCCAGATACTGATGGCACAATTCTTTCGGTGCATTCTCCACTGCACCGTTTGCATAACCGGTAGGAAAATGGCTGTCATCAAGAATCCACACCTTCATACCTAATTTTTCAGCTTCATCTAAAATTGCATCCATATCCTCCCACCATTTTGGACCACAGAAATCAGGATGAGGCCTGCTTTCAACACATATAGCACCTATATTAGAATCATGAATAACATTTACATATTTTCGCAAAACTTCTTCGCTTTCTCCATGCTGCCAGAAAAATGGGAATATGTGATTTTGTCCATTTCCTTCTAGAACCTCAATTAAACGATTCGTTATCATCATTAATTCTCTCCTTTATTTTATGAAGCTCGATAATGCCCCGGAACAGTTATGTCTTTCCATGCTATTATCCTCCATCTAATTACAAATTCACTTTATCTTTATTGTATATAATGTTTCCTAGCCCGCCATCTGTACGTTGCATTGTAGGTTCTACTGCCTTTGCAATATATGAAACTTCACCCAAAAAATTAAATGGTACATCGTCACTCTTACCTGCTTTAATATCTTCACAAACTTGAATAACAGAAGCTATCATCTCCTTTGAAGCATCTCCATCTCCATGTGACAAGTATACTTTATCAAAACGCCCTTTAGTCTGAGCCTCTAATTTTTTCAAGTTCTCTTCATAAGAAGTTATTCCAAGAGAATTCTTATCAAAGAGGAAGGTAAAGAAGTTACAAGCATCCCCTAAAAACAATGTTCTTTCTTCTATAAATAGGATAGTAATCATTCCAGGTGTATGTCCTGCTCCCACAAAAATCTCCAAGGTTATTCCTCCAAGGTCGAAGGTATCTCCGGGTAAAAGTGGTTTGAAACTATGGCTAGATCCACAAGAAATATAGTCTTCTTCTTTAACCTGGTTAAAGTTTCCACCCATGCTCATCTCAAGGTAACCTTTACGAACAGACATATCACTGTGTTCTGCGTAGACATTCTTATCTGCTGGATTCATGTAAACATCACTAAAAGCTGAAGCCCCCATAGCATGATCTACGTGTCCATGAGTTAATAAAACAAAGTATGGCTTGTTTGTAAGTTTATCAACATAAGCTTTTAGATTTCCTACTCCCGTTCCAGTATCTATAAGTGCAGCTTTCTTGCTTCCCTCAACTAAATACATTAATTCACCAGTTGGCCCAAATATTCTGGTAACCCTGTCTGAGATTTTTTTATACTTGAAATATTCAAATGTTTCCATAATTTTCTCTCCAATGTAGTATTTACTTTGTGAAAATAAATAAAAGAGGCAACTTGTGCCTCTAAGAAATCTGACATCCAGACCCAATAATTATCAATTATTTCTTATATTATTATCCTTTTACAGCTCCCAGTGTAATACCTTTAACAAAGTATTTCTGGAAGAATGGATATAATGCCAAAATTGGTACAACTCCAACAACTGCTATTGCCATTCTTATTCCTGTACTCGGCATGTCCATATGAACTTGGGTGCTTACTGTACTGCTGGAAAGAAACTGCAAATCCGTTAATATTCTATTAAGTACATTCTGTAAACTGAACAGACTCTGATCAGTAAGGTAATATAAACCATTTGTCCAATCATTCCAATAGCTTATTGCTGACATTAACCCTACTGTAGCCAAAATAGGAAGTGAGAGAGGTAATACAACTTTAAAAAAGGTTTTAAATTCTCCCGATCCATCAATCTCTGCTGCTTCAATTAACTCATGTGGAATATTATGAGAAAAATAATTTTGCATCAAAATAACACCAAATGCATTCATTAATAAATTTGGGAATATTAATGCAAATATTGTATTCTTTATATGAAAAAACTGTGTCCACATTAAGTATGAAGGCACAAGACCTCCATTGAATAACATTGTGAAGAAAACAATAAAAGAAAATAATTTTCTTTTTGAAAAATCTTTTCTTGAAAGAGGGTAAGCAATCATTGCCGTCAAAATTAAATTTAACGAAGTACCTACAATTGTAACTAAAAATGTAATTCCATATGCCCTGAATATCATAGGTCCTTGATATATTAAATATTTATAAGCATTTATACTAAATTTTGCTGGAAAAAATGTATAGCCACTTTGAATTAAAGTATTTTCATCCGTGAATGAAGCAATGACTAACAATAGAAATGGTAAGATGCTAGCCAATGCAAATAACATTAAAATAATATTGAGACAAGCCTGATACTTAAAGTCACTTTTCTTAATACCTTTCATCCTTCTACCTCCTAAAATAATGCATTTTCTTTATCTAATTTATTAACTACAAAGTTTGCAAGCAATACCAGTACACATCCTACAACTGATTGATAAAAACCTGCCGCTGAAGACATACCTATATCATTTGTTTGTAATAAGCCACGATATACGTAGGTGTCAATAACGTTTGTAGCATTGTAAAGTGCTCCTGAATTCATAGGTACTTGATAGAACAATCCAAAATCAGCATAAAAAATTCTTCCTATTGCTAGCATTGTAAGTGTAATTATAGTAGGCTTAAGCATTGGAAGAGTTATATTAACCATCTGCTTCCACTTTCCTGCTCCATCAATTTCTGCGGATTCATATATTGATCTGTCAATACCAAGAATCGAAGCAAGATAGATTATACATGAGAACCCTAGTCCTTTCCATAAATTTACAATGATTAATATAAATGGCCAATATTTAGGTTCAGAATACCAAGATATAGGACTAATACCCAATTTAGGTAATATAGTCTTATTTAAAAGTCCTGAATCAGCGCTTAAAAACGCGTAACCTATATATGCTATTATTATAATTGATATTAATTGAGGTAATAGAATGGATGTCTGATAAAACTTTCCCATTAATTTTGAAGACATTTCGCTTAACATAATTGCAACTGCAATTCCTAGTATAGTTCCAAATATAATAAAAGCTAAATTGTATAAAAGTGTATTTCTTGTTATAATCCATGCATCTGATGAAGAAAAAAGATATTTGAAATTTTCAAAACCTGCCCAGTCACTGTTAAATATACCTTTACTGTAATCAACATTTTTAAAGGCAATAAACAACCCTCCCATTGGGATATAATTATTTACGAATAAATATAAAAGTCCAGGAAACATAAAAAGATACATTGCTAATTCGCTTTTTCTTTTTCTTTTTTTAGTTGTGGCAGTTAAAGTATTATTATTCTTAATATTATTAACTTTCAAAACAATCCTCCTTGCTGAAATAAGTGCTACATCTAGATTTTAATGCAAATATGTAAGATAATATTCATTTTTACATATTTGCATATTACTTACATCAGTTTATTTTTTATTTGCTTTTTCCCATACATCGAGCTGAGCCTGTTTTTCTGCAATAATCTTATCGATGCCTGCAGATTTTAATTTTGAAATAAATTCTGGAAGAATTTTCGCTGGATCTACGCTGCCACAATCAAGTGCAGGTGCATATTGCTTGTAAACGTTAGTTACGCTAGCGTATTCAGTTTTTACCTTTGTACTGTCAAATGCGAAACCAAGAACATTGGAAATAGAAGCTGTCTTGTTGTCATTTTGAAGAATCTTGTTGTTATCTGGATTAGTTCCTTGCCATAAATGAGCTAAGAATTGATCACCAATCAACCAGTTAATTCCAGGGTTATAACCGCTAGTTGTTGAATCTACACCTTTTGGAAACGCTATAGATCCGTCTGAATTCTTAACATAATGTTTTCCTTCGATACCAAAGTCAGCTAAGTCAACTATAGCTTTATTAGTGTACATTAAGTTCATGAACTTCATTGCAGCTACTGGATCTTTGCAGGTTACTGGGATAGCCCAGGTGATATTAGCAATAGCAGATGTAGTTATTAATGAATCCTGTAATTTCTTCTGTACAATTGGGAATCCGGAATCTTTTGCAGCCAAAGAATCAGCACCTACTTCACTATAAGTGAACTGACCAAATGCTTTTCCTGCTTTAATTAAGCTATTGGGAGTATCAGTAGTTGTTGCTGCATCTTTTAGGATATATCCTTTTTGATTCCAACTTCTCATAGTGTTAACAAGGTTCTTATACTGATCTGATTCAAAAAGATCTACTACCTTGTAATTATCGTTTCCGAAAAGCACTCCGAAGTTGTCTCCTAAGTTATCAAACTTAGGTACACCGATTAGTCCTCCAGCATATGTTGTAGTAATACTTCCCTGATTAGGAGGAACAAGCATTGCCATATTTTTTTCACCTTTTGATACTACTTCAAAAATCTTTTCGATATCAGCTAAAGTTTTTACGCTATCAATACTTAAATTGTATTTGTCAAGTATATCTTTTCTCATCAATATGCTAGGCACCGCTGCTTTTCCGTTTACGTTAGCTACACCATATATCTTCCCATTAATAGTTGTTCCTTTTAAGAAATTATCACCAACTGCAGTTTTGATTTCTTGCCCATATTTGTTTAACACATCAGTGATGTCTATTAACTGTTTCTGAGAACCTAATTGACTGTAATTACCAAGAGTTGGCATAATGTCAAGTTTTTCTCCGCCAGTGATCATTAAGTTGGACTGTTGGAACCAGTTGCCTATACTGATAAGTTGTAGTTTAACCTTAACATTGATTTCCTTAATTGTGATTTTGTTAATTTCATCCTCAATCAACTGTTTATCAGTTGGTACAGGACCTATTGTTGGAAATGCCCAGGTTATTTCTGTAGGTGCACTTGTCGCTGTACTGATAGTACTGTTTTTGCTTCCACTGCTGCAAGCAGATAAAAGTGTAGTTGTCATTGTTGCCATTGTTAACATTGCAATGAGTCTCAATGATTTTTTCATTTAATCTCCCCCTTAAATCTTTCCGTTACCGGATTAATTACATTTTATAACTTTGTTCAATAAAATTCTTTAAGAAATCAGACCTCTGTTGAAGCAATCCCGACTACCGGCAAATGTAATTGATTACAAAAAGGTATCAGATATACTCTATCTAATACCTTTTTTGCACTTTAACGACTTTTATTATAAAATTTCAGACTTTTTATATTTTTTTCTATATTCAGAAGGAGTATTTCCTATAATTTTTTTAAAAGTTTTACTAAAATAGGTAAGATTGTCGTATCCCACATCTGCAGCAATATCGCTTATGGGAGTTTCTGAATTAAGAAGCATATTTATTGACTTTTGAATTCTTTGCTCTGTTAAATATTCATTTAACGATAGTCCGGTAGACCTCTTAAATATTCTTGTAAGATAATCAGCATTTAGGAAGACATAGTTTGCTATATCATCTCGAGTAATATCATTATGAAGATTATTTTTTATATATTCTTTAACTTTACCAATCACTGACTTTGACTTAGTAATTTCTTCTACATATCCTATTGCTTTATCAATAAAATAATTTATCCAGCTAATAATGTTATCCACTGAACTCGTTGATTTTTTATATAACTCCTGTGATTTAGTGTCCTTAAAAAACTGATGTGCTTGCACATCTTTCTTTTCCAAAAATGAATAAACCAACTGTAATACATCCTGCTGAAAAATACTCAGAACCTCTACATTAAGTCTTCCCTCTACAGCTAAACTATTAATATACTTTATCATATCTCTTTTTAAATCTTCCATTTCCCCTTTATACAGCAATGATGTCCATTCAGTTATTGTTGACTGTAATATAACAAATTCTTCCTCATAATATCCTTCATTTAAATCAAAAGTTTTACTGGTAAGAGCTACATTATCTTTGTCAATTGCCGAAAGTTTGCTATAAATATCGCTAAGCTGCTCTCCGAAAACATAGTTTCCTATATAACAGCTTACACTGCAGCCCAGATATTTATTGCTGAATAAAATGCATTCCTTACAACAGATTTTAATCCTATCTAAAAAGTCAATTCTATTATTTACTGAGGGTAAAATCACCACTACCTGATCATTAAAAATAAACACTGAACTAGAATTTAAATCTTCCAATATTATTTCACTGGCAATATTCTTTAATGCATAATTAAGTAAGTTATTATCCCAATTATTCAATCTAGTTACAAGCCGTTTTTTGCATATTAAGATTAAGAGATATTCTTCATCTAGTTTATAATCTATATTCCTTTTTTCAGCATCTTGTGCAACTGCTGAAGGGTTATCATATATATTACCTCTTAAAAGTTCTGACCAGAAGCCCTCTTCTATCCTAGCTTGGTTGTTAATCCAATATTCTCCGTATTTGCTGTACTTTTTTAAATTATTGTATGAATTAATTTTTGAGATCACATTAATAATAACCTGTTCTAAGGTTGCAAAGGGTATTGGTTTTACCAAATAATCAAAGCTCCCTAGTTCAATTGCTTTTTTTGCAAATTCAAACTCTGCATGGCAGGTTAATAAAATACTTTCTGTCTCAGGAGTGTTTTCTTTTATCCATTGGAGTAATTCTAAGCCGCTGCCTTGAGGCATCTCTATATCACATATAACTATATCTACTCTTTCCTCCGACATAATCTTCTTTGCGTGCTCTATGTTATATTCTGTAAACACGCCTTCTATATTAAGTTTCTTCCAATCTATAGAATGCTTTATAGCCCTTACTGTTTGTACTTCATCATCTACAATAAGAATATTCATAATTTTATCTTCTCCGTTTCTACTGGTAATATTAGCTCTACACAAGCACCGGAATCTTTTATATTACTTACAATTACACTTGCTTTGTCTCCATATATAAGTTTCAGTCTTTGCTTAACATTCCAAATACCAATATTTTGGCCGTTTTCTTTATTACCAATATCAGTATTTATCTTTTTAAGTGCCTCCTCCGTAAAGCCTTTTCCACTATCTTGGATAATAATTTTTACAAATCTGCCCTTTTCATTTTCAAATATAGCTGCCTTTATTAACACTGTTATAGGTTCATATAAATTTAAGGCATGCTTAACTATGTTTTCAATAAAGGTATGTAATACAAGGGGCGGAATATGTGCCCCCATTGATTGTTGATCTGTATCAATATTACAAATTAAATTATCTCCTGATCGTATTTTTTGTATTTGAAGATAGTTCCTTATATGCTTCAACTCTTGTTCCATAGATACCAATAAATAATTACCCCTGCACATATACCTCAAATAATCCGCTAAACACCGTACCATGTCCTGGATTAAATTAAAATCCTTCATTTGAGCCATACTGTATATAGTATTAAATGCATTTAGATAAAAATGAGGCTTTATCTGCATTTGGAGATACTGCAATTCGGCCTTCTGTTTATCAATATTTTCTTCATAAACATCAATTTTCAGCTGCTTAATCTGGGAAACCATATCATTAAAGGCATTATTCAGCAGCATAAATTCAAAGGGATGCTCTTCAATTTTTATTCTATAATCCAATTCTCCGGATTCAATTTTATTTATAGCCTGCTTTAACTTTGACACAGGTTTAAAAATCCATTTTCTTAATAGTAAAATTGTTAATGGGATGAAGAATATTGAAAGAAAAGCAATAACAATTACGGCAATTTGAATCACATCAAGTCCTTCCAATAAGCTTTTCTCAGTATTAACAGACATAAGCTTAAAACTACCGAGTTTTGAAGGCTCACCTATAACCATATAATTCTTATTTATTCCTGAAAAATAATAGCTGTTTAAGTCACCTGATAAGTCTATTTTGCTCCTTTTTATATAATCTATGTTGTTCATTGGCAGACCAAGGGATGTGGCAAATAGAACAACTCCATTTTGCTTTATATTGCTATTATCAAGATAACTTAAAAGTGTATCGATGTTTATACAGACGCCTATATAACTGCCTCCAACATTTAAAATTCTTAATATATAATGCGAAGAATTAACGGATACAGGAAACCAATGCAATGTGGCAAAGTAAGAGCCATTATTTATGGCGTTTTTTATATAGTCTGAAACAGTTCCCCTATCATCAGAATTAATTCTCGAACTATAGGAATATAAATAATCCTTTGTTACCTTTGAATAAATAAATATACCATCAACTAACCTATAGGAGGTTACAGCTTCCATAATGTTATTATTAAGATTGATTTCTGACATCTCCCTAGTACTTTCATCGCTGTTTTCCAAATCAGAAAAACTCTTATCACTAGTAATAATTCTCAAAAGATAATCATCTACATTTTGAAGTTCTGAATCAATTTGGCTCATATAGAGAGAAATAGTATCCTTTTTTGACTCTGCTACCTTTTCATGCAGCACCTTAATGGAATAATAATTATCAAAAGCCAGAAAAAACACTAATGGAATCACTATTAGCAAAGAACCCAATGTAAGCTTAAAAATCAAGGATTTAAACAAGTTTTTATTTTTCAATATTTTCATTTTTTCAACTTCTTTCGAGTTAAATTTCAAATCGTCTTTATTACAGTATATAATATGAAATAAGGACTACCCACTTTTAATTGAGAAGTCCTAAAATTAAATTTCTATTTTAAAATCATTATTTTAATTAAATCTATCTTACTTGTTTAAACTCGCCCCATTCGTAGCTATAACTTCTTTATACCAGTTAAAACTCTTTTTCTTATATCTTTCTAAAGTTCCACTGCCATCATCATTTCTATCTACATATATAAAACCATATCTCTTTTTAAGTTCAGCAGTTGAAGCGCTTACCAAATCTATGCATCCCCATGTAGTGTATCCTAAAAGTTCAACACCATCTTCAATAGCCTCTGCAACTTGAACTAAATGATCATTTAAATAGTTTATTCTATAATCATCATTTACCGTCTTATTTCCATTTTCATCAGTGATTAATTCATCAACAGCACCTAATCCATTTTCAACAATAAATAATGGTTTTTGATATCTATCATATAGTTGATTAAGAATATATCTTAATCCTTCTGGATCTATTTGCCATCCCCATTCAGATGCTTTTAAATATGGGTTTGGTACTCCTGCAATAAGGTTACCTTCGCCTGCTTTATTCTTTTCTGGATCTGCAGTTGCACACGAACTCATATAGTAACTAAATGAAACAAAGTCTACTGTATTTTTTAATATTTCTTCATCTCCTGGTTCCATCTTTATTTCTATGTTATTTTCTTTAAATAACCTATTCATATATTTGGGATATTCTCCTCTTGCATGAATATCAGCAAAGAAAAGATTTTTTCTCTCTTGCTGCATTGTCTTGATCACATCACTTGGCATTGAAGTCAATGGATAGTTTGGTACTCCAAGAATCATACATCCAATTTTAAATTCTGGGTTTATTTCGTGACCAATTTTAACAGCTAATGCACTTGCAACTAATTCATGGTGCATAGCTTGATATAAATCTTGTTTACTTAATTGTTCTTTTGGAGTCCATACCCCTGCACTCATATAAGGAGAATGTAATGCTGAATTTATTTCATTAAACGTAATCCAATACTTTACCTTGTCTTTATATCTTGTAAATATTGTTCTCACATAGTTTTCAAAAAATCCTATAAGCTTTCTATTAACCCATCCATCATAGTTCTTAGCAAGTGCAAGAGGAGTCTCATAATGCGAAATTGTAACTAAAGGTTCAATTCCATACTTAGCTAATTCATCAAATACATTATCATAAAATTGCAGACCTTTTTCATTTGGTTCTTTATCATCACCATTTGGGAATATTCTTGACCACGCAATTGATAATCTAAATACCTTAAATTCCATTTCAGCAAATAATTTAATATCTTCCTTATATCTGTGATAAAAATCAATTCCTATAAGCTTCATATTATCTTCTGTTGGGTTACCCGTTATAGGTCCTTTTAACCCCTTTGGAAATACATCTTGAATTGATAAACCTTTGCCATCTTCATTATATGCACCTTCAAATTGGTTAGCAGCAGTAGCTCCTCCCCATAAAAATCCTTCTGGAAACTTAATTGACATAATTATTCCTCCTTAATCTTTATAACTGAATATTTATTTTACTTTTTAAAAATAAGTTGTCCAGTTTTTGTATTCCTTCTATATTTCTCAAAAAAGTTCCATATATATTCTGCTTCTGGCTTGTAATTCCAATGAGCTTGATCCTTAATTGCTGCGAGTTCCATAACTACTCCATTTTTATTTGATAATGTTCCTGTAAACATATCCTTATCGCCTAGTTTAGTCCAGCCTTGATTATCTAGAGCAATACCAAAATATTCATTAGCTTTCATATTCATTTCACTTACTGCTAATCCATTTACTTTTTCATAGGCTTGTAACGAACTAAAGATATGTGTATTTTTATCTTCATCCCAAACTTGCGTGCCAAATAATAATTTTGTTCCGTATTTACTGCTTCCATCTACCGGAATCATTTGAAAGAAATCATGATCTCCGCATAAATATAATAATGGAATTTCTCCTTTAGAATAATTATTAGCTATTTCTGTAACTTTATCAGCAAATACATTAACTCCAGAAGTAATACCTACACCTGCAAATATTTCGCTATGCTGTAACCCTAATAAGAAAGACTGCGCACCACCAATTGAAAGTCCATTTACATAAATCCTAGATGGGTCAATTTGAGGATATTTAACTTGTAAATCTTTAACTAAATTTATAACTCCATCGTCGCCTAGGCCATCAACCTTGAAGAAATTAACATCTTTTGGCTGCCATTCAGGAGCTACCACAATAAATTTTTCTGTTGCAGCTAATTCAGGCCATCCTGTTGAATCTCCTTGCAATCTTGGATCATTTTGGTTTCCATGTAAAGTTATTACTAAAGGTACACTTTTAGCTTTGCTAGATGCAACAGTTTTAGGTACATACTCAAACCAAGTATACTTTCCATCCATACCTGTTACACTTTGGTCAATCTCTTGGTTATAAGTTATTCCTAAATCTTTAAAAATAGGAACTTGAATCAATTCATAATCTTTTGTAGTGCTTCTAGCATTAACATTATAGAACTCTGCCATATTATTATGTTGACGATAATTTTTTGACAAAACACTTTTCCATGCATTATCAAAGGCTTCTGCTAATTTCTCTTTCTTCTTAGAAGCAACTGCAACTGCTTGTAAAGGTTTGTTCTCATTTGTATATACTGTATATTTAGCTTTTTTACTCTCTATAGTAGCATTATTTACCTGTTTGTAATATTCTGTAGCTATATTGCTATTATCGCTTAAATATACAGGTACCACATCGCTTTTTTCTAAGCCTTCATTCATCTCTCCACCATAAATCATCATACCTGCTATAAAATAGCATGATTGTGAAATATAATTATTAACAAATGTTGCACCATCATCAATTCCAATTACTTTTACATTACTAATTGCTCCGTTAGCTAAGTCGATAAATGCTTCTTTATCATCATTGCCGTATGTTTTTCCATCAAGTGGATTAATAACATAAACTTGCCCAGCCCACTCCTCAACATTGTCTAACATTTCAAGTTTTGCAATTAAATCATTAGCTTCATCCTTAGTTTTATTGCCAGCAAAGATATAATATTTAGGTGTTAAAACATCACTTCTTATTGATTTATATCCATCTTTAGTAACATCATAAACAAAATAATTATAATTTTCTACTGTTTCACTTTCTACTAAGCTTAATTTATTTACAACATCTGAAGAATTCCCTTTTTTACTTTGCCCAAATGCTACAAATGAACCCATTATCATAACTACTACTATTGAAAATGTAAATATTTTTTTAGCTTTTTTCATTGTTAACCTCTTTTTCATAACTTTCACCTCGTCTATTTATTTAGTTTAATTTCGCCATTGAAGGAGGATATGTCAATATAAACAAAACTTTCATCTACTTTTTCAATTTTAAATTCTAACACAAAGTTCTTATATTTTTTATCTAAAATTAATAAACACGATCTCAAATTGTTAGGTATTTCAATATGCAATAAAATATTTTCTTTATCTTTTATCCAATTACTTACTATATCACCTTTTATGGACTTATATTTACATTGAACAAAATCAATGTCCTCTTCAAAATATGGTTTGATGAATACGTCGCTTGCCCCATATGAGTTTTTTGAAATGTTTATTCCAGCTAGTCCTTCATAAAACCACTGTATATATGAACTATACATTGCATGGTTATCTGATCCTGGATCTCCATAAATGAAATACTCACTTAAAGTACTTTGACCTCTCTCTAACATACAATAAAAAGTATTATCTCCTCTATTATTAATCCATTTATAAATAACATCTTGGTAATTATATTTATTTAGAACTTCATATGTCATAAACATTCCAAAAATTCCACAAGTTATATAATAATTATTATCTTTTATTATATCTGCAAATTCTTTTGCAAGCTTTTGAGGTTCATCATCTAAATCAAAGAATAAAGCAAATGCATAACTTGTTTGGCTTTTATCGGCATAAGTACCATCTTCATTCTTATATATACTAATGATTAATTTTTTCACTTCTTCTGCTTTATCCCTATATTTGATGTGATCTTCTTCGTTCTTAATTATTTTGGCAAATTCAGATAGTAAATCTATATGATAATAATAAAAACAACTTGCTGTAAACTCTTGTGCTGGAGATACTTTTCTATGCTCGCTTTCGACTTCAACTGCATCAACACTACCCCAGTCACCTAAACAGCATTTTGATAGATGCTCAAGACCAAGACTAATTAAATAATCCACTTGATTTTTTACAAACTTATATTCACTTTCTACAATTCTTGCATTACCATGATATTCATACAATTTTTTAATTATATAGGAATATGCCAATTGCCATCCTAAGGGGCCTGCTCCATCTCCAGTTCCATTACTTTTAATTCCCATATATGGTGCTGTTTCTGTAATTCCACCATTTTCTCTTATATCATATCTAAAGTCCTTTATTACCTTTTCATATAATTTTTCCGTATCAA
>Ga0209123_1001771_pt1 | contig 20112 bp, 18 predicted proteins | sample BarGraIncu00431A_FD_184500 | JGI IMG/M metagenome (GOLD analysis project Ga0209123, IMG submission 184500) | Arctic peat soil microbial communities from Barrow, Alaska, USA - Barrow Graham LP Incubations 004-31A (SPAdes) (version 2) | ecosystem: Environmental > Terrestrial > Soil > Wetlands >... | reverse complement strand
GATTTGAAGTGGTTGCAAGATCACGTTTGTATCCTGAGCGGCTTGTATGGCGTGCTGCGCCCGCTGGACTACATGCAGCCCTACCGGCTGGAGATGGGCAGCAAACTGGCCAACCCGCAGGGCAAAGACCTGTACCAATTCTGGGGCGCACAAATCTCCGATTACCTCAACGTTCGCTTGCACAAGAATGCCGCCCCGGTGGTGGTGAATCTGGCGTCGCAAGAGTATTTCAGGGCGGTGGACCGCAACGCACTGCAGGCCCGGGTGGTTGAATGCGTCTTCCAGGAGTACCGGGGCGGTCAGTACAAAATCATCAGCTTTTACGCCAAACGGGCGCGTGGTTTGATGGCACGTTTCGCCGCCAAGCACCGGCTGACCAAGCCCAAACAGCTTGAAAGCTTTGATGCTGATGGCTACGCGTTTGACGCGCTGGTCTCCGAGCCGGACCGACTGGTTTTCCGGTGTCGGCAGTCTTTGTCATAAATTTATAACAAATCAGGCTATAGCCCCCGTGAAATATGCGTAAGTAGCTATGAAAATAAGAGCAAATGGCATCGACATTGAAGTCGAAGACAGCGGCCCTGGCGCAACTGGACAAGTGCGTCCGGTCGTCCTGCTGATCATGGGTCTGGGCATGCAGTTGGTGGCCTGGCCACCCGCGTTTGTGCAGGGGCTGGTCGACGCCGGTTACCGCGTCATCCGCCACGACAACCGCGACGTCGGTTTGAGCCACCATTTTGATGCCTTGGGCAAGCCGCATCTGCTCTGGCAGGGCCTCAAGTACAAGCTCGGATTGATGCCGCGTGCACCCTACAGCGTGGCGGACATGGCGGCCGATTCGCTGGGCGTGCTGGACGCGCTGGGCGTTGAAAATGCCCATGTGCTCGGTGTCAGCATGGGCGGCATGATTGCGCAACGCATGGCGCTGGCCGCACCCGGGCGGGTGTTGAGCTTGAGCAGCGTGATGAGCACCAGCGGCGCCAAAGGCCTGGCGCAGGCGCGGCCCGCGGTGATGCGCGTTTTACTCAGCCGACCCAAGGGCCGCGATCCGCAGACGGTGCTGAACCATTACGTCCGCCTATTCAAAGCCATTGGCAGCCCGGGTTTCCCGACGCCTGAGCATGACATGCGCGAGCGTATTTTGCTGGGGGTTCAACGTGGCTATTACCCGGTGGGCACGCTGCGGCAAATGCTGGCCATCATGGCCGACCAGACCCGTGCCGCACAGTTGCGGCGCATCACCTTGCCGACGCTGGTGCTGCACGGCAAAGCCGACCCGTTGTTGCCGTTTGTCCATGGCGAGGATACGGCCCGGCGCATTACCGGTGCCAGATTGATCGGTATTGAAGGCATGGGACACGATTTGCCGCCCGGTGTGGTGGCGCTGTTGCTGGCGGCGCTGCTGCCGCATCTGAAGGCTGCTGACGCCAGCCGCATGACCTTATCCCCAACTTGAACTCAAACCCCCGCCCACTTTCCAGACCAAAGGCCACGCCCATGAACACGCCGCAAAACTCCCCATTGGGCCAAGCGACTGCCTACCTCGACCAGTACGATGCCTCGTTGCTGTTTCCGATAGCGCGCGCAGCCAAACGCGCTGAGATAGGCCTTACCGGGGCACTGCCGTTTTTAGGTGCCGACATGTGGACCGCGTTCGAGTTGAGTTGGCTCAATTTGCGCGGCAAACCGCAGGTGGCGCTGGCACGCTTCACGGTGCCGTGCGAGAGCCCCAACATCATTGAGAGCAAGTCCTTCAAGCTCTACCTCAACAGCTTCAACAATACCCGCTTTGCTGATGTAGACGCGGTGAAAGCCTGCTTGCGAGCGGACTTGAGTGAAGCCGTGTGGCGCGAGGCAGCGCAGCAAGCATCGATCAGCCGCCCAACTCCGCCGTCGATTGGCGTCACAATTTTGCCGCCTGAGTTGTTTGACCGTGAACCCATTGACAAGCTCGATGGCCTGAGCCTGGACCGGCTCGATGTCGAATGCACACACTACACCCCGGCGCCTGATCTATTGCGGGTCGTGCCAGACGAAGCGCCGGTGAGCGAAGTGCTGGTCAGCAACCTGCTGAAAAGCAATTGCCCGGTCACCGGCCAGCCCGACTGGGCCAGTGTGCAGATCAGCTACAGCGGCGCGCCGATTGACCAGGAGGGCTTGCTGCAGTACCTGGTGAGTTTTCGCAACCACAACGAGTTTCATGAGCAGTGCGTCGAGCGCATCTTCATGGACCTCTGGACGCGCTGCAAGCCCACCCGGCTGGCGGTGTACGCGCGCTATACGCGCCGCGGAGGGCTCGACATCAATCCGTTTCGCACCAGTTATGCGCAGGCGCTACCGCCCAACAATACCCGCATGGCGCGGCAGTAAGAAGTCACGCTGGCCTGAGGGCTTCACCCCTCAGTCATCACCTTCAGCGCCGGGCCGTTGCCCAGCATCAGCCGTTTGGACAGGGGTGTTCCCCGGCGCCAGGCCGGATATTTCCTCGATCATGAACCTGCCATAGTGTTGTGCCGCGACGGCATTTGTTGTTCGCGCTACGCCCGCCACCGACTCGGCTTGCGCGTCATCGGGCGCATGCACGATCAGGAAACTGCATCCATCCTCCGCCAGCGTCCGGTGCATCTTGATGAGGTCGAGTTCATAGCCAAATCCGGCAAGTGCGCTCGCCTTCTGCAACTCCGCGTCGACCTGCGCCTTCATCTCCTCAGAGGAGTAGCGCACCAAGGCCGAGTCCGAAAACTTCTGATCGAGCAATGCGTTCACGGCAACCTGTTGGTCAATGGCGGACCGAAAAGCCATAACGGTGTGCCCCACCGGTTTGAATACCCCAAATGTTTCAGGGGGATGTGTTTTATCCATGGTTGTTGCCTTCAAATCTGTCACGGCATCAGGCCGCGTGTTTTTTCACCCAGGCAACGTACTTGTCCATCCAGCCTTGCAGGAACTTGCTGCTTTCGGAGCCAATATTCCCGGACGCGTCAAACAATCCATCCTTGGCCTGGATGAAGGCTTCCGGCTGGCCCAGCGTCGGGACGTCAAGATACGCCAGCACATTGCGTAAATGCTGTTGTGCGAGGGCTGTACCGGTGGCGCCCACCGAAACGCCCAACACACCCGCTGGTTTACCTGCCCAGGCGCTTTGCCCATACGGGCGTGAGGCGTGGTCAATCGCGTTCTTGAGAACGCCAGGGATTGAGCGGTTGTACTCGGCTGTAACGAACAAAAGGCCCTGAGCGGTCCCGATGTCGCTCTTGAGTCGCTTGACTGACTCAGCCTGATTGGCGTCATCGTCCTGGTTGTAAAGCGGCAAGTCGCCGATTTGCACTTGCTTGAACGAGAACTCCGAAGGCGCCAATTTCGCAATGGCGCTGGCCAGCTTGCGATTGAATGAGTCCCGACGAAGACTGCCGACGATAACTGCTATCTGGAATTTGCCCATGAATATCTCCATTGAACGTGGAAGGTGCCACGGTACAGGGAACTTGCATTGGGGTCTGTGCGGCAGGCAACACAAGCCGACGCACAAGAGGCCTGTTCGCAGCCGAACTCAGCACAGCCCTTTGTTCGGCACCGCACAGACCATTGGCACCGGTTTGCGTAACCTATGGCCGATGTCATGTTGCAGTGCGCGTGTCGGCTTGGTCGATGCTGTGCGTTCTTGTAGTAGCCCGTCCACTCTGGAGACCTCCATGGAAAACGTCCTCGCTCCCAGGTCTGTGCCATCGCTTAAGCCGTGGATGTTCGACCGTGCGCGTGAAGCAGCCTGCAGCCACCCTGGATACACACAGGTGGACCCGACCGACCACCAATTCATTGCCACGCTGGATTCCTATCGGGACAGTGGCGGGCTCGCACCGGTGCAGGAGGTGGTCGCACTGTTCAAACGCTGCAACGGTTCCGACCTCACGACGCTTGCAGGCTTGATTGCCGGCAAAAAGGTGATCTGCTTCGGGTGGGAATCGAAAGTGTGGCTTCCCCTGTTTCAGTTCAACCGCGTCGACATGACGCCGCAAATGGGACTCGGCCAGGTACTGGCGCAGCTGACCTCCGTTTTCAACGCGTGGGAGCTGGCGACTTGGTTTGCGCAGCCCAATCCATGGCTTGGGGATCGCACCCCGGCGGCCATGCTTGGATTGGACCTGCCGGCAGTCCTGAATGCTTCGCGCGCTGACCGATTCGTTGTGGATGGACACGACCATCCACGGACAAGTGTTGTAACAGGTGGGCAGGACATTGATTACGCCAATTGAAGGCGCCTCCATTGTTCCGGCCATATCTTGCAAGCAAGGATGGGGCGAAAGCCTCAAATTTTCAACTACTGAGATACAAAAAGGACTCCCATGAAAACATCTTTTACCTTCAAGACTTCGCTCATCTTTGCCGCCCTGCTATCCCTTTCGGTGGCACAGGCAGCCACCATCAGCAAGGATGAGTACAAGGCCGACAAGACCCGCATCAGCGCTGAATACAAGACCGACAAGGCGGCCTGCGCCACATTGAAAGCCAATGCCAAAGACATCTGCGTACAAGAAGCCAAGGCCAAGGAAAAGGTCGCCCGCGCCGAGCTGGAATACAGCTTCAGCGGCAAAGCCGCCGACCAGACCAAGGTGCTAGAGGCCAAGGCCAAGTCTGCCTATGCAGTCGCCAAGGAAAAGTGCGACGACAAGGCGGGCAATGACAAGGACGTTTGCGTCAAGGAAGCCAAGGCTGCCGAGACCAAGGCCCTGGCAGACGCAAAGCTGGGCAAACAGATCGGCGAGGCCAAGAAAGACGCTTCTGTGGACAAGCTTGATGCCGACTACAAGGTTGCCGTAGAGAAGTGTGACGCCATGACGGGCGATGCCAAGACCAGTTGCGTTGCAGCCGCCAAAACAAAGTTCGGCAAGAACTGAACCCCGCAACGCCATCAGAAAGGACAGTCCTGCATGAGCACCACACGCACCGAGTCCGACAGCTTCGGTCCCATCGAAGTCCCGCTCGATGCGTTGTGGGGCGCGCAAACAGCGCGCAGCCTGCGCTTTTTTGCCATTGGTGAGCAATGCATGCCGCTGCCGGTGATTCATGCGCTGGCCTGGGTCAAGTGGGCGGCAGCCATCATTAATTGCGATCTGCTGTTGTTGGACGCCACCAAGTCACAAGCCATGGCGGACGCTGCACGGCGCGTGGCCACTGGCGAGTTTGATGCCGAGTTCCCGTTGTCGCTGTGGCAGACCGGCTCGGGCACTCAGAGCAACATGAATGTCAACGAGGTTGTTGCCAACCTGGCCTCGCGCGCACTCGGCGGTGAGGTGGGTGCCGCGCGAAACATTCACCCCAATGACGAGGTGAACCTTGGACAGTCGTCCAACGATGTTTTTCCGAGCGCCATGCACATCGCGGTGGCCCTGCAAGCCAAGCTGGGTTTGCTGCCAGCGCTGCAAGCGTTGCGTAGCGCACTCGCGGCCAAGGCACTTGAGTTCGAAACCGTCGTGAAGATTGGTCGCACGCACCTGCAAGACGCGACGCCGGTGACGCTGGGCCAGGAGTTCGGTGGCTACGAGGCGCAGCTCGCGCTGTGCGAGAAAAGCATCCGTCACGCCCTTTTGGCGTTGCACAGATTGGCGATTGGCGGCACGGCGGTGGGCACCGGCCTGAACACGCACCCGCAGTTCGGCGCGCGGGTGGCTGCCCTGCTGGCAAACCAACTCGACCTGCCACTGGCGCAGGCAGACAATTTATTTGCGGCGATGGCGGGTCACGAAACGCTGGTGGCCTTGCATGCCAGTCTGAAGATGCTGGCGATTGCCTTGACCAAAATTGGCAATGACATTCGCTTGATGGGCAGCGGACCGCGAGCGGGTCTGGGCGAACTGAAATTGCCCCAGAATGAGCCCGGCAGCTCGATCATGCCCGGCAAGGTGAACCCAACCCAGATCGAGGCGCTGACCATGGTGTGCGCCCAGGTGATGGGGCATGACGCCGCCATTGGTTTTGCCGCGAGCCAGGGCCACTTTGAGCTCAATGTTTACAAGCCGCTGATCATCTTCGACACACTCGACAGCATGCGTCTGCTGACGGACGCGATGCGCAGCTTCACCCAGCACTGCGTGGCGGGTCTGTCGGTCAACGCGGCGCGGGTTGAAGAATTGTTGCAAAGCTCGCTGATGCTGGTAACTGCACTCACGCCACATATCGGTTACGACCGCGCGGCGCAAGTTGCCAAGCATGCCAACGACCACGGCAGCACACTACGCGCGGCTGCGTTAGCGCTGGGGGCCGTGAGCGCAGAGCAGTTCGACGCTTGGGTGGACGCTCGGCAGATGCTTCAGTCCCGCGATCCGACCAAGACAGACGAGTGAAAATCGACTCGTCAAACGACGGCATCACGGTGCGCGTGACGTCGCGGCCCTGAGCCGACTGTGCTGACCTGACCTGACCTGCGCTATCAGACCTCTGTGTTGCGCGCCAGTGCACGAACTTCTTCGTTTTCACCCCACATCGCGTTCAGAATGGCCAGCAACACGGCAAAACTAACCCCCAAGATCCAGGCAAAGTACCACATCTGATGTCCTTTTAATAAGCCCCATGCTCGTGTTCCCTGACATAAGCCGCCGTCACCTTGCCGCGCATCACGCGGTAAGCCCAGGACGTATAGAACAAGATCAAGGGCATGAAGACCAGTGTGACTCCCAACATGAGCCCTAAGGTCAGGTGGCTTGACACGCTGTCCCAAACCGTCAGACTGGCCGATGGCATGGAACTCGATGGCATGATGAAGGGAAACATCGACGCCCCCACCGTGCCGATCACGCCCAACAGGGCCAGTGCCGAGCAAACAAATGCAATCAGCGTGCGGCGCAAACGCAACAACACAGCCGCCAACAAAGCGCCCAACACGCCTAGCGCTGGCAGCGCCCACATCAGGGGCTGGCGGCCATAGTTGGCCATCCAGGCACCGGCCTCGCGCACCACGGTCTTGTTCATCGGATCAGGCAACGCGCCCGGGTCGATGACGGATGTGATGCGGTAGCCATCCAGGTATTGCAGCCAGACACCCGCAGTCATAAATGCCAGCACCATGACGATGGCCGCAGCAACCGCACCCTTGACGGCGCGCGCCTGAATCACCCCTTCGGTGCGATGCGCCAGATAGACGCCGCCATGCAGCGTGATCATGGCGCTGCTCACCACCCCGGCCAGCAGGGCAAACGGGTTGAGCAATTGCCAGAAACTGCCGCTGTAGGTCGAGGCCAGATAGGTGTCAAACTGGAACGGAACACCCAGCAGCAGGTTGCCAAAGGCCACCCCAAAAATCAGCGGCGGCACCGCACCACCGACAAACAGGCCCCAGTCCCACATGCTGCGCCAGCTGGCGTTATGAATCTTGCTGCGGTAATCAAAACCGACCGGGCGCAAGAACAGCGCCCACAGCACCACCAGCATCGCCCAGTAAAAGCCGCTGAACGCGGCGGCATAGACCAGCGGCCAGGCCGCAAACAGGGCACCGCCCGCGGTAATAAACCAGACCTGGTTGCCCTCCCAGTGCGGCCCCACGGTGTTGATGATCACGCGGCGTTCCAGGTCGCTGCGGCCGACAAACGGCAGCAGTGTGCCCACCCCCATGTCGTGGCCGTCCATGATGGCAAAGCCCACCAGCAGCACGCCCATGAGCAGCCACCAGATAATCTTCAGGGTTGCGTAGTCAAACATCGTTGGTCTCCCGTCGGGCCGCCTCCAAGGGAGGCTAGCGCCCCCTCGGGGGGCAGCGAATGAATATGAGCGTGGGGGTTCATGGTTATTCAGGCCTGCGCCGGTAGGGCGTGCGTGGTGGACTCGTCCTGGTAGCGGCCAGTGCCCAGACTGGCCGGACCCATGCGCGCAAACTTCACCATCAGAAACATCTCGACGACCAGCAGCGCAGTGTAAAAACCAATGAACCCGGCCAGCGAGCCATACAGGTTGTTGATGCTGAGCGTTGACACACTCAAGTGCGTGGGCAAGACGCCGTAAATCGTCCATGGCTGGCGGCCATACTCGGCCACGAACCAGCCCAACTCACACGCAATCCACGGCGCGGGCAGCATCCACAGCGCCCACTTGAGCAGCCAGGGCTTTTGCATGTTGGCCGATTTGATCGTGCTCCAGAATGCCAGGCCGAACAAAGCCAGCATCGCAAAGCCCAAGCCCACCATGATGCGAAAGCCCCAGAACATCGGTGTCACGCGGGGCACGGTGTCGTTAACGGCGCGCTCAATGATCTCGGGTGTGGCTTGATTGACGTCGTTCACATATTTCTTGAGCAGCAGGCCAAAGCCGAGGTCGGCTTTGTGACGCTCAAACACTTGTTTAGCCACCACGTCATCGCGTTGGCCGCGCAGGGCATCGAGCGCGTTGACCGCCACAATGCCGCGCAGGATGCGCTCACGGTTTTTGGCCTTGATCTGGAGAATGCCTGGAATTTCCTTCGTGAGGGAGCGTGTCCCGATCAGGCCCATCACCCACGGGATCTCAATCTCCCAGTCGTTTTTTTGCGCCGCTTCGTTGATGCTGGCCATCATCGTGAGCCCGGCTGGTGCGGGCTTGGTCTCCCACATCGCCTCCATCGCCGCCAGCTTGGTCTGTTGGGATTCCCCCACCGTGTAGCCCGATTCGTCACCCAGCACAATCACACTGAGCGCCGAGGCCAGCCCAAAGGCGGCGGCGATCCGAAAACTGCGTTTGGCAAACTCGACATCACGTTTCTTCAACAGGTACCAACTGGAGATCGACAACACAAACATGGCGCCTGTCACATAGCCCGCCGATACTGTGTGGACAAACTTGGCCTGGGCGTCGGGGTTGAACACAACGGCCCAGAAGTCCACCATTTCCATGCGCATGGTCTGGTAGTTGAATTCAGCACCCACCGGGCTCTGCATCCAGCCGTTGGCAATCAAAATCCACAGCGCACTCAAGTTGGAGGCAATCGCCAACAGGAGCGTCACCATCAAGTGCTGTGTTTTGGACAGGCGATCCCAGCCAAAGAAAAACAGCCCAATCATGGTCGATTCAAGAAAGAAGGCCATCATGCCCTCTATCGCCAGTGGGGCGCCAAAGATGTCACCCACGTAATGGGAGTAGTAGGCCCAGTTGGTGCCAAACTGGAATTCCAGCGTGATGCCGGTCGTCACGCCCAGGGCAAAGTTAATGCCAAACAGCTTGCCCCAAAAGCGCGTCATGTCCTTCCAGACCACGTTGCCGGTCATCACATAAACGCTTTCCATGATGACCAACAGCCAGACCATGCCAATGGTGAGCGGCACAAAGAGGAAATGGTAGAGGGCCGTGACGGCGAATTGCAGTCGCGACAAATCGACCAGTTGTTCAGAAATCAAGGTTTTTCTCCTTTGGCCGGTGTTGCAACGGGTTGTAGAAACTGTGCCGCGACGCTGTCCCCGTCAACGTGAACACGCTGTTCACGCACAAAACCCAACCACAATGCCATCAGCACGGCGAGTTTGAGTACAAGCACAACGGCAAGTTTTTTAACGAGATCCTTATCCGGTGATTTCATGACTGTCGATACCGGTCGGTCGCATTGAGCAAAATTGCCTAAAAAATAGATATACAAACTGCCAAAGTGTTGATCGTTTCCACATTGGCCCGCACAGTCTGTACGCAAGCGCACAGAGAGACTTTTCATTATTCTTTAGCATTGAGTGTTGTAAGTCGTTGATTTTTGATCTGTCGGTTGGGTCGCCGATTGACCATTCGTAAAGCACCCCAAGAAAAAAGGAGTCCGTATGAAAGGATTTGTGCAAGACATTGAGGGTCTCGCCGTCAAGAACGACTTGTTTCGGCGCGTGATTTACACGGCAAAGAACTGCCAGCTGGTTCTGATGGCGTTAAAGCCCAAAGAGGACATTGGGGTCGAAGTCCACAAGCTGGATCAGTTCTTTCGCGTGGAGCAGGGCAGTGGCGAGGCGGTTCTCGATGGCGTCCACACACCGATCCATGAAGGCTTTGCGGTCGTCGTTCCGGCTGGGACGACGCACAACATCATCAACACCGGGACGGTGCCCATGAAGCTTTATACCTTGTATTCACCACCCAATCATAGGGACGGTGTGGTTCACGTCACCCGCGCCGATGCGCTGGCTGACACGGAGCATTTCGACGGTACAACAACAGAATAAATGAAGTAACAAAGGAGAATGACCATGCCAGCGTTCGGATCGCCCTTTTCAGGGTTGGCAAACGGTAGGAAGCTCACCGATGAGGAGCTCATCAGAGCCATTCGTTTCATGGTGGCCGCAGAATACGAAGCCACTCAGTTGTATATGCAGCTGGCCGAGTCCACGGACAACAAGCTTGCCGTGAAAGTGCTCAAGGAAATAGCGAACGAAGAACTTGTTCATGCAGGGGAGTTTCTGAGGTTGCTCCACGAGCTGGCGCCCGATGAAGCAAAGCTCTATGCCAAGGGGGCTAAAGAGGTAGAAGAAAAAATCAAGAAAATGAAGTAACTAGATGCTTGTCCAAGCAATACCGCATGGGTGTGCTGACGAATAGATTGTCTGACGAATACTTTTTGCCCGCAGAACCTCAGCTGCCGCGCGTTCCAGAAATAGATCCCGTTGCGCCGCTGTTGTTCATCATCAATGCGGCTTCGGGCCGGCATGATTCTGATGCGACACGCCAGCTGATTGACGAGGTGCTGCGCACGAACGGCAGAACGGGTGAGCTGCTGTTCGCCCGCCCTCATGAACTGGCACAGGTCGCCCAGCAGGCCGCTGCGACGGCGTGCGCCCGGCGTAGCGTCGTGGTTGCCGTGGGGGGAGATGGCACCATCAATTCGGTGGCGCAGGCCGCCCACGCCCAAGGCTGCGCCATGGGCGTGCTGCCGCAAGGCACCTTCAACTACTTTGCCCGCACGCACGGCATTCCCGCCGATGCTGCGCAGGCGGTGCAGGTCCTGCTTCGTTGTGAGCCCGTGCCGGTACAGGTCGGCTTGATCAACGAGCGCGTGTTTCTCGTCAACGCAAGCCTCGGTCTTTATCCCGAGCTGCTGCAGGACCGTGAGGCCTACAAGACGCGTTTCGGCCGCAGTCGGGTGGTGGCGTTCGCCGCCGCTTTGGTGACCTTGCTGGGGCAGCACCGACAGTTGCGGCTTCGCATCGAACGCGGCACCAACGTACGCGACCTGACGACACCGACGCTCTTTATCGGCAACAACCGGCTGCAACTCGAACAGGTCGGCCTGGCACAGGCAAGCGCGCTCGACCAGGGGTGCCTGGCAGCGGTGATGCTGCGGCCCATCGGCGCGCTGGCGATGCTCTGGCTGCTGCTGCGTGGGTCCTTTGGCACGCTGGGCGAGGCCGGCACGGTGGAGAGCTTCCAGTTCCATCGCATGCTCGTCAAGCCACGGCTCGCCTGGGGTGGGGGCAGGGTCAAGGTGGCATTCGACGGCGAGGTGAACTGGATGCGCGCGCCGCTCGAATTCCGGGTCTCGCCCAAGCCGCTGTACCTCATCAAGCCGATGACCAAAGACGGGGCAACCGGCCGCGCCGGGGGCGGCGCATGAGTGTTTTGTTGCAGATCTCCGACCCCCATTTCGGCACCGAGCAGGCGGCAGTTGTTGAAGCTTTGGTGGCACTGTCGCAGCACCAGCAGCCCGATCTTCTTGTGCTCTCGGGCGACATCACCCAGCGCGCCCGTCGCGCCCAATTCGCTGCGGCGCGGGCCTTCATGGACAGGCTCGGCGCGCCGGTGCTGGCGATCGCAGGCAACCACGACATTCCCCTGTTCGATCTGGGCCAGCGTTTCTTTCATCCGTACGCCCGGTATGGCCATGCGTTTGGCGACGAACTGGAACCAGTGTATTGCTCGCGTGATCTGCTGGTGCTATGCGTCAACACCACGCGCTGGTATCGGCACAAGAGTGGAGAAGTGTCTTTGGCCCAGATTGAGCGGGTGGCCATGCGCCTGGGCAGCGCAGAGCCGGAGCAACTGCGTGTGGTGGTGGTGCATCAACCGGTTGCCGTACAGCGCGCCGGGGAAGACCACAATCTGCTGCGCGGGCACGCCGGAGCACAGCAACGCTGGGCCGCCGCTGGCTGCGACCTGGTCATGGGCGGCCACATTCACCTGCCCTATGTGATGCCGCTGGCAGGCCTGGCGCGTCCCATGTGGGCCGTGCAGGCCGGGACCGCCATATCAAAACGCGTGCGCGACGGTGCACCGAACTCAGTCAACTTGTTGCGTTGGGGTTGCAATGCACCGCCTGGGTGCTGCATGATCGAACAATGGGACTACACCGCCTCTGCCCAAGCCTTCGTTTGCGCCCGCGTCACCGAAGTCAATCCGTCGCGTGCGGCTGGAGCGTCCATTGAAGGCTGACCCAGGGTTGGTCGTGCAACTCGCAATTTGGGCCGGTCAGCATGCGCTGCCTCTATTCTTCTTGCTGTTGACGCTGTTACTGGCGGCAACGCTTGCTGGCTGGTGGTTCCTGCTGCGAGCCTGCGCGCGCCGCACCCTGCGCGCCGGTTCGCTCAGGCCTGCCATCGGCCGACGTCTCGCAGCCGGTTTTTTTATCATCCTGGCTGGCGCCGCGGTCTTCGCCGGGCTGGCCACACAACTTGGTGCGGCACAAGCACTGGTCCGCGCTGACCAGGCGCTCACCGATGCGTTAGACACCAGCGTGGCGCCGCTGACGCAGCAGATGTTTGCCGCACTCACGCACCTGGCCGATACCGCCACGCTCACCGTGTTGTGCATTGGCATGGCGATTGCGCTCATCGCCCGCAGGCGTCGCGGTCTCGCCCTGGGCTGGGTGGTCGCGCTGGCGGGCAATGGCTTGTTGAACCAGACTCTCAAGCAGATGGTTGGCCGCGCCCGGCCGCTGGAGCCGCACAACCTTGTGCACGCAACAGGGTTGAGCTTCCCCAGCGGCCACAGCTCCGGCGCGGTTGTGGCCTACGGCATGCTGGCTTATCTGGCGCTTCGACTGCTGCCGCAGCGCTGGCAATTGCCGACGCTGCTGGCAGCGGTCACGCTGGCCTTCACGGTGGGTGCCAGCCGCTTGTTCCTGCGCGTGCATTTTGCGAGTGACGTACTCGCCGGTTTTGCCTCGGGTGCGGCCTGGCTCGCACTGTGTATTACGGGTATTGAGTTCGTGCGTTGGTGGCGCTCAGGCCGTGCCTGAGATCCAGTGGCTTAGGTCCTCAGGCCTGAGCCTGTGCAATGCGCACAATTTCTTTGGCAATGTCTTCGGGCGACAAGACAAAATCAATGCAGCCGCTGTCAATGGCGCTTTCAGGCATGTCGGGTTGACCCGCCGTGTCAGGTTTTTGCGCGATGGTGATGCCGCCCACTTCCTTGATGCCACGCAGTGCGGCGGCGCCGTCGCCGTCATAGCCCGACACAATCACGGCAATCAGCTTGCCGTCCCAGTACTGGGTGAGGGACTTCAAAAAAACCGTGATCACATCCGGCCAGCCGCGCGGCTTGGAAATGGGTCTGAGCTGGAATACTTCGCCATCAACATGCAAATCCCGGTTCGCCGGGATGATGTAGACATGGTTGGGCTCAATCAGCAGATTCTCGGTGATCAGCTCCACCGGCATGCTGGTAAAGCGCGGCAGCACCTCATGCAACTGCGTTGGCATGAGCGTGATGTGATTGACGATGACGATCGCCACCCCCATATCGGGCGGCAGATTTTTCAGCAGCCGGATATAGGCGTCCAGTCCTCCGGCCGAACCACCCACGCAAACAATCGGAAAATTTTTCATTGGGGCAGCTTTGCAGCTTCCAGCGCGACATCGAAGGCCTGCATCAGTTCGACGATTTTGATCGGCTTGGTCAGATAGCGAAAAAAGCCTGCAGCCAGGCCTGCCTGAATGTCGTGTGGCATGGCATTGGCACTCAGGGCCAGCACCGGGATGTGTTGGGTCGCAGGATCTTCACGCAGGATTTTTAATGCCTGAAAGCCATTGATGCCAGGCAGATTGATGTCCATCAGGATCACCTGGGGCAGATGCATGCGCGCCAGCGCGATACCGCTCGAACCATTGCCCGCCTTTAACAAGCGCAGGTCGGAACGACGCTCAACGAGCCGCTCGACCAGTTCCATGTTGGCGGGGTTGTCCTCGATATACAGCACGGTGTGCACCTCGGCCTCATCCTGAACCTGCGCTTGCGCCAGCTCTGATGCCTCACCGGCAACGGCCGTTTGCGGTGCCACTGCCAGGTTCAGCTCAAACCAGAACTCACTGCCCATCCCAACCCGGCTATGCACGCCGATTTCACCGCCCATCATCTCAACCAGCCGCTTGCAAACCACCAAGCCGATGCCGGTTCCTTCCTGCGGGCCGCTCTCTTGGCCGAGACGATTGAAGGGCTGGAACAATTGGGACAGTTTGTTTTCGGACAAGCCCGGTCCGGTATCAATCACGCTGATGCGGATGCGTCCCGCTGTGGGCGTGCTGCAGGTCACTTCGACGGAGCCGCTGGCGCGGTTGTATTTGATGGCGTTGCTTAGCAAATTGACGATCACTTGCTTCAGGCGGGTGCGGTCGGCCTGAACAAAGCACGGACTGTCAAATGACGCAAAGCTGACACGGATGCCGGCTTTTTGCGCCTGCGGGTCGATCATGGACTGGTAATCTAAAAGCTCTTCGGACAGCGAGACCGGTTCCATCGACAGCGACAGCTTGCCGGACTCGACCAGGGACAGGTCAAGAATTTCGTTGATCAGCGTCAGCAAATACCAGCCTCCCCGCAGAATCTGTTCCAGGCTGGCTTGCTGGCCTGGCGTGGGCGCAGGCGTGCCCGTCTCAATCAACTGCGCAAAGCCCAAAACCGCATTCAGTGGTGAGCGCAACTCATGGCTCATGCCCGATAGAAACTCCGACTTGGCAAGGTTGGCTTTGTCCGCCAGAAACAGGGCACTCTCCAGCTTGATGTTGGTCTCCCGTAGCGACTGATCCAGCAACTTGCGCTCGGAGATGTCGTTCAGCACCACGCGCAATACGGGCGCGCCATTTGCTTCCTGCGCGACGGTGGCGGCCAGACTGACCCAGAGCGCGGTGCCCTCGCTGTGCAGCACCTGCAGCTCGCAGGTCTGGGCTTGACCTGTTTCCATGAGCTGTTTGCGGTACTGGTAGTAGATGTCCTGCTGCGACTTGACGATGAAGCGGCTGATCGGGCGCTTGACCAGCGCGCTGCGCGGCACGCCCAGCAGGGTGGCTGCGGTGAGGTTGGCCTCCAGGATCACCCCGGCGTCACTGACGGTGATGTAGCCCACGGGGGCCAGGTCATACAGGTCGAAATAGCGTGCGCGTGAGACTTCAAGTTCCAGTTGTACCCGGCGCAGTTCGTCGTTTTGCATCTCCAGCTCAATCTGATGCACGGCCAGTTCGTGCATCAGTTGTTGCATCTCCTCGGGTGACCGCACTTGCTGACCCACGGGCAATTGCGCCAATTTTTCAAGGGCCATGTCTTCGGCCCGCCGACGCATGAGCTGCGCCGCATTGGGTGCGTCGTGGGTCACAGAAGACCAACGACCATTGCTGAGGGGTGTATCAGGGTTACTCATGGATGCATCCGGAACATGACTTTGGCATTCTCGCATGCCTTTCAGGTCTTTTGCGGCAGTAGAGCGCCCTGATTGGGGGACAAGACCGGCACCCGTTCAAATCGGACATATGCTATATATTTAATAGCTATAAACCCATATTCAACGGGGGCTATAGGCCTAAAACGTATATAAGTCCGCCATGGCAACAGGACGGGCATGGAAGGCGCTCAGCCTGGCGCCAGCGGGACATCGCCGGGCCGTTCGGTGGTGGCAATCGCATACACCTGGCCCGCCTCGTTGAGCAAGGCGGTGGCCGTTAACAACACGTCCAGCACGCGGCCGTCCTTGTTCAGCCGCCGGGTCGGGTAGGGCGCCAGCGTTTGCGCCTGGCTGAGCCGGTGTACCTGTGCCAGGGCCACTTCTTGCAGTGCTGCGGGGATGCGCTCGCGCACGTTCAGCTTGAGCGCCTCGGCCTCGCTCCAGCCATACAAGCGCTCAGCGCCCGGGTTCCAGGCGATGATGCGGCCACTCAGCTCCTGCACCGTGATGGCGTCATGCGCATCGCGCACCACCACCGCCAGGCGCAGCAGCTCATTGGCTTTGTGCAGCGCCTCGCGCGTGCGCTTGACTTCGGTGATTTCAACAAAAGTGATCACCGCGCCTTCAATCACGTTGTCGAGTGTGCGGTAGGGCAGGATGCGCAGGGTGTAGGTCTTGGCATCAAAGGTCTGCACTTCCACTTCTTTGGGGATCAGGGTTTTGAGCACGGCCTGCACGTCTTCCACCAGGGTGCTGTAGCCCACCAGGTTGCTCACGATGTGGGCCACCGGGCGCCCCACGTCGCTCAGAATCAGGTTGATGATCTGGCTTGCAGCCGGGGTAAAGCGCAGGATGCGCAAGGCATGGTCCACAAAAATGGTGCCAATGCCGGTGCCTGCCAGCAGGTTGTTCATGTCGTTGTTGGCGCGTGACAAATCGACCACCTTGGTTTGCAGCTCGGTGTTGACAGTGGACAGCTCCTCGTTGATCGACTGCATTTCTTCCTTGGAAGTCTCCAGCTCTTCATTGGTGCTTTGCAGCTCTTCATTGACCGACTGCATTTCTTCGTTGCTTGACTTGAGCTCTTCGTTGGAGGTTTCCAGCTCTTCATTGGCGGCGTGCAGGTATTCTTCTTTGGCTTGCAGCTCTTCGTTGAGTTCGGCAATCTGGGCACTGGCATCAGCGCGCAGCTTGTCGCTGGTGCCTGCCGTGCTGCTGGCTGGCAGGGTGGCGGGGACAGGCTGGCTTTTGGACTCAGCGGCGCTGGCATCGGGCGCCTTTTCCAGCATCACCAGAAACAAAGGCGACTCCAGCGCCGCTGCCGGGCCACCCACCGGGCAAACGCTGAGGTTGACCAGCGTGAAGTGGCCGTTGGTCTTGACGCGCACGCCCAAAGTGCGCACGGTGTCGCGGCTGGTGGCGGCTTTGTGCAGGGTGGTGGTCAGGTCGCGGCGCAGGCCTTCACGCGCCATTTTCAGGATGTTGTTGATACCCGCTTCGCCCGGCGCGGGCTCCAGGTACAGGCCCGTGCGCCCATGCAGGTAGAGGATGTCGCCGTGGCCGTTGACCAGCGCCGCTACCGGGGCCACTTGTTGCAACAAGGTTTGCTCGGTCAGCTCGCGCAATGACAGCTTGGGTAGCTGCGCGCCTTTGCCGGGTGCAGCGGGCCGTGTTACCTCCTGGTCGGTCAAGGGTGGCAAAAACCGGCCCAGGGCGGCACGCTGTGCCCCTTGAAAATCTTCCTTGCGCTGGTAGATCTTGGCTTTGCGCTCCAGCACGGCAAATAAACTGCCCACCTCACCAGCCGTTTCCGAGGTGCCCAAAAACAGCACCCCGCCGGGTTGCAGGGCGTAATGAAACAGTGAAATCAGCTTCTTTTGCAGCTCGGGGCCCAGGTAGATCAGCAGGTTGCGGCAACTGATCAGGTCGAGCTTGGAAAACGGTGGGTCCTTGATCACGTCCTGCTCGGAAAACACCAGCAGGTCGCGAATGTTCTTGTGGACGCGGTAAGCGCTGCCGTCGGGCTCGGCGGTGAAAAATCGGGCCAGCCGCTCGGGTGAGATGTCGTCGGCTACGCTGCCTGGGTACAGGCCAGCCCGGGCCACGGCGATGGCGCGGCTGTCAATGTCGGTGGCAAACACCTGCACCCGGTAGCTGACTTCAAGGGCCTCAAGCCGCTCTTGCAGCAGGATGGCGATCGAAAAAGCCTCTTCGCCCGTTGAGCAGCCGGCGCACCAGACGCGCACCGCACTACCGGCAGGCTTGCCCTCGAACAGCTTGGGGATCACTTGCGCCTCCAGCGCGGCAAAGGCCTCGGGGTCGCGGAAAAAATTGGTGACGCCAATCAACAGGTCATTGAACAGCGCTTGCACTTCAACCGGTGTTTGCTGCAAATATTTGACGTAGCCACCAATGCCATCGATCTGGTGCACCGCCATGCGGCGTTCAATGCGGCGGTAAATGGTGTTGGGCTTGTACTGGGAAAAGTCGTGCCCGGTGTGGCTGCGCAGCAGGACAAATATCTTTTTCAGCGCGCTCTCGGTGTGCGGCGCGGTCAGAGTGGCGGACTGGGGTGGGTGGCCAAAGGCATGGGTGACGTAGGCCATCAACTGGGCCGCCATCTCGGCCGGCGGCAACTCATAGTCCACCAGGCCCGTGGCCAGCGCACTTTGCGGCATACCGTCAAACTCGCAGGAGGCGGGGTTTTGCACCATGACCATGCCACTCTCAATTTTGATGGCGCGCACGCCCAGCGTGCCGTCGCTGCCGGTGCCGGAGAGCACGATGCCAATGGCGCGCTCATGCTGGTCCAGGGCCAGTGAGCGGAACAAAAAATCAATCGGCAGGCGGTGCCCGCGCGGTGCGGCGGGCTCCAGCAACTGCAGTGTGCCGTTCAAAAACGCCATGTCGCGATTCGGTGGAATGATGTAGACGCAATTGGGTTGCACCAGCATGCCGTCCTTCACCTGGAATACCTGCATGCGGGTGGTGCGCTGGATCAGTTCAGTGAGGATGCTCTTGTGGTCCGGGTCCAGATGCTGCACCAGCACAAAGGCCATGCCGGGGTCAATATCAGCAGGCATGCCCGAGAAAAACGCTTCAATCGCGGCCAGGCCGCCCGCCGAGGCACCGATGCCGACGATAGGAAAGTTGCTGGGCGGCAGCGTCGGGACGGCTTGTGTTTTGGCCGGGCTTTGGCCTTGGCGGGTCATGAATATTTTTACGCAGTGAGCGTGGTGGGATGCGGGTCAAGCCCGCAATGACAGCCGAGAAGGAGTTGACAACTGAGGGGGCGTTGCCCGCTGGGCGCGCGGGCGCATGGGCGACGGGTTGCCAGTGCCTGAACTGGGGATTTTGAAGGTGCCGACCACCTCAGCCAGGCGTTGGGCTTGCTCGCGCAGGCTCTCGGCGGCGGCGGCGGACTGCTCAACCAGGGCGGCGTTTTGTTGCGTCATCTGGTCGAGCTGCACCACCGCGGTATTGACTTCGCCGATGCCCTGGCTTTGCTCGGCCGCTGCACCGGTGATCTCGCCAATGATGTCGGACACCCGTTGCACGGAATTCACGATGTCGGTCATGGTCTGCCCGGCGTCAGTCACCAGACGCGAGCCGGTCTCGATGCGTTCGACGCTGGCGCCAATCAGGCTCTTGATTTCCTTGGCCGCCTCGGCGGAGCGGCCCGCCAGGCTGCGCACCTCGCTTGCCACCACGGCAAAACCACGCCCTTGCTCGCCGGCGCGGGCGGCCTCCACCGCAGCGTTCAAGGCCAGGATGTTGGTCTGGAAGGCGATGCCGTCAATGACGCCGATGATGTCGCTGATCTTTTTGGAGCTCGTGTTGATGTCGCTCATGGTGCTGACCACTTGCGAAACGACCGAGCCCCCGCGCGCCGCCACGTCGCCGGCCGTCGAGGCGAGCTGGTTGGCTTGGCGCGAGGCATCGGCTGACTGCTGCACCGTGTGCGTCAACTGGTCCATGTGGGAGGCGGCGCGCTGCAAGTTGCTGGCTGTCTGCTCGGTGCGCACACTCAGGTCCTGGTTGCCGGACGCGATCTCGGCGCTGGCGGTGGCGATGCTGTCGGTCGACATGCGCACTTGGCCGACCAGTTGGCCCAGCGATTTGCGCATGGCTTCCAGGGAACGCAAGAGACGGGCGGCTTCGTCGTTGCCGCGGCAGTCAACGTTGTGGTCGGTCAGATCGCCTTGCGCAATGTCCTGGGCGACTTGCTCGGCCTTCAGGATGGGCACACAAATGGCGTTCATGTTCCAAATGGTCAGCGGGACGAACAGCAGCAGCAACACGCCGGTGGCCCCGGCGATGAGCCAAACGACCTGGTTGACGGTGTTTTGCAACTTGCCCTGGCTGGTTTCGGTGGCGCGCTGCAGTTCAGTCGCCAGGGTCGTCAAAGTGGTGTTGGCTTTGTCGTAAATCGGCTGTAGCTTGCCAATGGTGGCCGAGGCGACCTGTGCGGACGGAAATGCCAGGCTCTCCAACTGCTGGGCCATGGGTGCAAATTCGGTGCGGAATTGCTGCAT
>Ga0209123_1001770_pt1 | contig 20136 bp, 21 predicted proteins | sample BarGraIncu00431A_FD_184500 | JGI IMG/M metagenome (GOLD analysis project Ga0209123, IMG submission 184500) | Arctic peat soil microbial communities from Barrow, Alaska, USA - Barrow Graham LP Incubations 004-31A (SPAdes) (version 2) | ecosystem: Environmental > Terrestrial > Soil > Wetlands >... | reverse complement strand
ATTTGAGAACAGTTTGCAGAATTCCTTCCGCGAAACGATCTTGGACAAAGGCATCATCCGTTTTCTTGAAGTAACCTTCGATCACGTGACTCATGATATCCGCTGCACCGGCAGCTGTTTGAATTGCCGGTAATGTATATAAATAAGTAGGATCGAGGATCGATGTTTTAGGAATCATATTCCAATTACCTGTCCCCAGTTTTAACTGTGAATCGGTATTTGTGATGACCGCTCCTTTGTTCATCTCCGAACCTGTCGCAGCCAACGTCAGAATCGTAACGATCGGAAGAACCTTGTCGATGCGTTCCGGATGGATGACCAAGTCCCAAGCTTCACCTTTGTAGTTGGCTGCCGCTGCGACAACCTTACTGCAATCGATGACACTGCCGCCTCCGACGGCCAGAATAACGTCGATCTTGTTTTTCTTGCAAAGATCGGCTCCGCGTTGAACAGTCGTATGGTGCGGATTCGGTTCGACCCCGCTTAATTCAGTGATCGTAAAATCATTGAGCAGTTCATGTACCGTATCATAGATTCCGCTCTTCTTGATGCTTCCTCCTCCGTAAACCATTAATACATTTTTTCCATAACGTGCAAGAACTCCAGGAAGCTGGGTTATCTGCCCTTTACCGAACAACATTTCCGTATAGGCGTGAAATTTGAAATTTTCCATTTTAATCATCCTTTCTTTATCCGTTATTACTATACGCACTCAAGTGCGCTTTAGGTCAAGCACTTCACATTAATTTCCCTTAAATTTGCCATTTTTAGCGAGTCATTGACCTAAAACATGATTGATGATCTATAATAGAGACAGCCTATTCTGAAGTAATAAACAGGTACTCCTTGAACTGCTCAAGTCGTTTCCTGATGAAAGGATCGATCGAATGTACGATATCAAAGAAGTTTCAGACCAATATCATTTAGCCATCCCTACTTTACACTATTATGAACGTGAGGGATTATTACCTGAGATCTCACGTAATGAAGCCGGTCACCGAATCTATTCGGATTCAGACATCGAATGGCTGAAGTTGATCTGTTGCCTGCGTGATACCGGAATGCCGATCGCCAACATTAAACATTATGTTACATTATGCAAAAGTAACGAATCAACCATCGATGAGCGATATGAGATCTTTGTCCAACAGAAACGGACGATTGAAAATCAGATTGAATCACTTCATCAGAACTTGAAAGTGATCGACAGAAAACTTGATTATTACTTACGTAAGAAAGAGGAACGTTATGATCCTCTGAATCCGAATAAAAAACGAAAATAGGTCATATTTAACTGAGTTCCAATCATGAAGGTAATTTTATTGTTTTACCATCAAGGAGCAGACAATGAAAAACAACAAACCGGTGATTTTTATTTCTCATATCCATGAAGCAGAGCAACTGGCCAAAACACTGAAAGATCTGATTTCGGAGATATTTCCTGATTTCATTGAGATTTTTGTATCCTCGGATGAGTCAAGTATTTCCCTTGGTGATGAATGGGCGATAAAAATCGATGGAAACCTTCGAACATGCGATATGATGTTGATTCTGTGCAGCGAGCAGTCGCTCACTCGACCTTGGATCGGTTTTGAAGCAGGAGTCGGTTGGGCCAAAGAAATAAAAGTAATTCCGTTGTGCTACGACGGACTTGCGATCAAAGATCTGCCATCCCCTTTCAATCGTTGGCAAGGTGCCAACCTTAATCGGCTAGACAGTATTTCGAAATTGATCAAACAAACTGCACGACGCTATAATCTGCCATTAAACGAAAACAACGCTCAATCCACTTTAGGTTTATATCATGGTATCATAAAAAAACTCGCTGATAACGAATAAGCCACTTCATTGCGAAGTGGCTTATTCGTTATTTCAGATAATCATGCTTCCTTCAGCGAGTACCGGGTCAGCGGCTTTTAGTAAGGTAGTATCGGTTTGAACGGGTTGTGAACTCACGAATGATTCATTGAGATGCGCTACTGTTTGCGATTTCTTTACTTTCAAGGTAACCATCACGATAGCGACCGATTGTATGGTCATACAAATCAGTATCACGATCTTGATTCCGTAATTATCGATGATCTGTCCGACCATTACCAAACTCAATACACCGGAGAAACTTCCATAGATCGCATCTGAAACACCGTGTCCGGTCGTTTGAAGTGATGCACTGACATTCTTCGTAACAATTTCACGTGTCGTCGGCAGCAAAATCCCATATGAGATCGCCGTAATAACGCTCCCTATGATAACCATCGTCGGTGAAACTGCCAGAAAAGTAATGATTATTGAACAAAGCGGCAAGATCGAGCATAACAATAAACGATGGTTCACTTTAAAGTGACTCAGTTTCCCAGCCAAGAAAAAGAATGGGAATTGGGAAAAGCACGCCATGAAAGAATCAAATCCCTGATAGGAAACATTTCCTCCGACTCGTGTCAGTAAAACAATTTTTAAATTGTTGAGCGGCGAGATCGCAAACCCCAAGAAGAACAGAACGATCAACAGAAAAACGTAACGCGGAACTTTACTTAGGGCTCCGATATCTTTTACACTCATTTTCGACCCAGATACAAGCTTCGGTGAATCCGGTATGGATGAACTGATCAGTAAGTTCATCATAATGAAAAAGAAAGCAGAGATCGGCATCACATAAAACCCTTGTTGCTGAATCAGATATCCGAAACCCAACATGAACAACGCAAAACCGAGTGACGCACATCCGCGAGCCGGCCCGTACACTTGCGGCCGATGGTGGAAACTTTTCAGTAACCAAGTATCAAGATTGGATGCGAGCGGAGGTTGAACAAACCCCAATATTCCATAAAGAACGATCGTCAACGTAAGACTCGACGAAAAATAGATGCAAACATAAAGTAGCAGCAATAGTAGGTTTCCAATGCGGAATATTTTTTTATTTGTGTTGAGTCGATCGCAAAGACTTCCCCAAAAGAATTGACCGAAAAAAGCAAAAAGCATATAACCTGCCAGCATAACGCTAAGCATGGACGGAGACATTCCTTTAGACAAAACGAACGCTCCGGCATACGCGGTGAATGATCCGAAGGACAGCCAGTAGGTAACTTCCAGACTATAGAACTTCAGTAGTACTTTGGTTTCTGTTTCCATGTCTGTCCCTTTCTGCTTTTTCTGTTAAAAATAGTATAAACGGTAGTAATCAAAAATGCATCAGTAGAATTAGATGTAAAGGCTTACTTTCGCAAAATAAAAAAAACTTTCACAGTTCGACGACTAACCGAGTCATGAAAGTTCAATTTGGAAAATAGTTACCAATATACTAAAAACGAACAGCTAATTCAGAATCAACTATTTTTTTAACCGCAAGACAATAATTCACATTGCGGAAAGCCGTTATCGTATGATCAGGATTAGCAAGATTATAGCAATTGAAGATCTGTTGCGTGATCTGATCAGGATCTAAATGTTCATAGATCAAGAATCCATTTTGCTCTAACATCTTTTCAATCGTTGAGTAGGAATAGTTTCCGATCATCTTTTCACCGGCTTCTTTCGCTAACAATTGTTGTTTTATAGATTGATCTGAAGGATCTTTTTCTTCCGGATAATCGAATACGATCGTAGTCCCTTCTGCTGTCAGTTGCGAGATCGTTGAAATCATTTTTTCAAAATCATTGAATTCCAGATAATAGGAAATCCCCAATAAACTGCAAAAACTGATTTCGTTTGAATTGAAATTGCATTGGTCAGCCAATGTGAACCCCCAATCAGTTTTAGTGAAATCCACGTTTATTCTGGTCAAGTTTTTAACTTCGCTGAGCTTTGCTTTTTTTACTCGTTGTTGCTTATCAACAAGCGTAACCGGAAGATCAAGTTCGAAGATTTTCAACGACTTCGCAAAGTCCGGCTGTCGATAGGAAAAACTATCCAGTCCTGAGGCAAAGATCAGGTATTGTGATGCTCCCATTTTGACAGCATTTTCCAACATTCTCTCACAGTAAGCCGCTCTCCCAAGCGGTGTCGGGGCAAGTTGATGATCTACGATCCAACGAAGTGCTTCTGAATCAGACCCAATGAATTGCGGATTGAAAAACCGGATTCCTTTTGACATATTTTCGCCGATTAAATCATAATCTTCTTTTCCGATAAGATCATAAGCAATCGAATCATCAAAAACTTTGATTGACGAATTCTTGGAATGATACGCTCGCGCAAAGGCACTTACTAATGAAGTATTGATTTTATGTTCCATTTTATTGTTTCTCTACATACTAATTACACTTTTTTCATTCATACTACAAGTCTGTTTATTAAAGTCATTTTATGGTAATGTTGGACTGTAAAAGGTGATTAATCAATTGGATTCGGGATTGCAACTTACTTCGTTTTTATTCTTTTGAAATGCGATAACGGTAAGGATCACCAAACCGAGAACGATCAAACATTCTCCGATAAATCCAAACCAAGAAACATAAGCAGATGTTCCGCCGGCAATTTCCAAAACACCGCTCAGGCACATCCCCACAACCAATGTCGCAATACCGGCATTATAGATGTTCGTAAATATTCGATAATAGGGATTGAAAACACTTTTCGGAAGTGTTAATTTCAACAGCACATACATCCCTACCCCAAGTACTAAAAGCACTAAATACATGTTGGACATATTTTCCGAACTTACTCCATGCGCAAACAACGCATAGATCTGATTGAAAAGAAAAGTGAAGATCGTAAGTCCTACATACACAAGGATCGTTTTATTGAGTTTTTTCATGTTAACCTCCGATATAGATGATATCGCTGACTTTACGTTCACCTGAAGTTTTACCGTCAGTCGGATGATTGATGATTGATCCGTTGAACCACATCGTTGAAGAACCGCCGCCATCCAGGTTATAAGCGATCGTACATCTTTTTTGAACGAATACTTGAGCTAATTGCGATAATGTCATCCCGTTGCTTGTACTTGATCTGCCATCTACAACTACAATTATATAATGAAGCGGACTGATCTGTCCGAGGGCGGTACGTGGATTAGCACTTGACGCCACTTTTGTACTGATGAAAACTGCTTTTGAGTTTTGAACCAGCACCGGTCCGAATGAGAAGCTTTGCTGAACACCTTGATCAATCAACGTTGTTCCGCTGATGGTACCTTCGGTGACGGTCATCAGGTTTCCGTCTGCATTCAAAATCAAAGCTTGATTGTCCGGTGAACTTCGCGCCACATCACGGTACAATATCCCGTTACGAATGATAAGCCCAGTATCTCTGAATCCATAAAAATCACCGTTGATCGCGAAGATCGCATTATTAGCGGTTGCGGTAGCTGATGTTGAAGCTGTGATGTTTTTACCGTATGTGTTATTCGCAAAAGCCGTTTTTAGGTATTCCGCACTTGCCAGTTGAATATCGGCAACATAATAAACAACACTGTTTTCGGTGACTGTCTCGATCTTGATACTGATGTTCCCATCTGTATATGTATTCGACGTTACGACTGTCTCCACTGTAGTATCAGTCGTTGTCTGATCTGTCACCACATTGGCTGATGAGTCTGCGTTTGTATCTGATTCTGAGATGACTGCATACGCCTTTTCAAATACAAACGCATCCAGCAACACATAGGCAGATCCACTGGTCAATAAAAGACTTGTGATGATCGCCCATAGATAACTTCTTGTTAAGAATTTTTTCAATATGCTACGCTCCTTAAGATATTGGTTCTTGGTTGGGTAGATTTTTTCATAAGTTCACCAAGTTATTGTTGGCTATCCTTACTTTAACGGTAAATTGTGTCACAAGAATGGCAAAATCATGAAAGAGTTCGTGACTTTAACTGAGATGAAAATAAAAAACCGATGTTAAACACCGGTCATAATCGAATCTCTTACTGATTTTACTCTTTTTCGAAAACGATACAAACAACTTCCGGTGCCTCCACATCGTGTTGAACCAAGGTAAGTTTTCCATTGTCGACATTGCGTTGGAATAGCGTCAGATTATCGGTTTCCATATTCGCTACGACAATAAAATTTTGATCGGGCGAGATTTCAAAATCACGCGGATGTTTTCCATAACTGTGAACATTCTGCACATAGATCAATTTCCCTTCATCATTCACTTCAAATACACTGATCGAATCATGACCGCGATTTGATGCATAGACGAAATGTCCGTCATCACTGATGCGAATGGCTGCACCGCTCTTTAGTTGATCTTCATCCTTCGGCAATGTGCTGAAAGTTTGGATCAAGTCAAGTCGGTCTTCATGACGGCGTAATACAAGAATTTCACTGCTCAGTTCCGCAAAAACATAATAGATAGGTAAGAATGGATGTACGACTAAATGACGTGCTCCTTGTTTTCCATGACCGTGGAAAATATGCTTTACGCTCAATTTATTTGCGTCATCCAATGTATAAGTCACAACCTCATCCAGCCCAAGGTCGCAAACGAGGATTTCGTTAAAACGATCGATATAGCGAATAAAATGAGTATGAGCTCCGACATCGTGTTGAATGTGCTGAACATGGTTCAGGCCGGTGGTCGGATCCAACGTGAACACTTCTAAATTGCCCCCGTGATAGTTGGCTGTCAAGACCAACTTCCGCTCGGGAATATAACTGACGTAGCACGGAGGTACAGCATCATCCGTGATCTGTGAGATCACTTCGCCATTTTTAATATAGGCAATGCCTCCGGTATTACCATTCTTAACGACAGATAAAATACCTTCCTCTGTCGTTGTCAGGTAAGTTGGATTATCCACTTGAGCGACAAGCTCCAAGTCTTTAAGTTTTTGTGTATCAGGATCAAGGATCATCGAATAGATTCCTTTACTTATTCTTTTTGTATATGTACCCAGCAGTAGTTTCATAGTTAACCTCTCTTGCTTATACAATACCACAATCATGATTGCATTTCAGTTTGAATGAATACTCCTTACAGATGATACTGTACATCCTTGTTAGAGTTATTCCAACTATTTTTAATTATTTGAAATAAAGAGCGTATTAATAGTACAGTGCTTGCTCAGGTGCTATTATCTTAATACAAAGGGGATTACCACATGAATGAAACATTCGCAAAATTAAAACGTTTTAATCTTATTATGGGGGGCTTACATCTGGTTCAAGGCTTAGGTATGTTGTTTCTCGCAACGACCGTGATCAAGAAAATTTCTCAATTTCAACCAACGATCGTACAATACTATCAGTTCTTCAACCCGCTTACACAGTCGCTCGAAGTCACCAGTAAAGAACTATTCAAATTACCGTTCGCAATTATGGTTCCGATGTTCCTGTTGATTTCGGCAGCTGCTCATGCGCTGATCGTTATCTTCAGTAAACGCTACTTCAGTGATCTGCAACGCGGAGTCAACGTATTCCGTTGGTTCGAATATGCGTTGAGTTCATCGATCATGATCGTATTGATTGCGACATTGTTTGGAATTTATGATATCACGTCACTTATCCTTATCTTTATCGTCAATGCGTCTATGAATCTATTCGGTTTGGATATGGAACTGATCAATGCCGGTTCTAAAAAGAAGAATGTGAACTGGGGGCCCTTCATTTGGGGGTCACTTGCCGGTATCGCACCTTGGATCGCCATTTTCACTTATATGTTTGGTTCAGGAAATTTCGATAAAGTTCCTTGGTTTGTTTGGGCAATCGTCGGAACATACTTCGTCGCCTTTAATACCTTCCCTATCAACATGATCCTGCAGTATTTAAGAGTAGGTAAATGGAAAAACTATTTATACGGTGAAAAAGGTTATATAATCTTAAGTCTCGCTGCTAAGTCGATTCTGGCTTGGTTGGTCCTCTTCGGAGCCATGCAGCCGTAAACATATAATTAAGAAAAAGATTTACACGTACTGTGTAAATCTTTTTTTGTTAATTGATATGAGTCCGGTTTTAAACCGACTCGCGTACTTCGATGATCAGATCGTTGCGTTTCATGAATCCCGGTATAAACGGAGGATTATACCGCGCCAATTCTAATGAATTTATTTCTTCATACCCTTTTAAACTCAACCATTTCAGTAATTTGATTTTCTTTTCTTCGATCTTCGTTGCAGATATGTTTCCCGAAAACGTTATCGCCGCCACGATTCGTTCGGAAATTTCTTTAATGTTCAAAATTTGGCTTGCCGGAGTAGGCAGATCTTCGATTTGATATTCTTTCGGCATCACAAAGGCAGTTGTAAAATGTTCTTTCGAAAGATCATTGATGACCGGTGATGTCATTGCGATCTTCTTTCGTTGACTGTTGGCTCCGCTGATATAATTAAATGCTTCGTTGAATCCGGAATAACCTCTGAGATCAGTTTCTGCACTGATTGCAACAATCAATTTTTCATAGCGACGTATTTCAAATGGGCCTTCTTTAGTAATAACTGTATAGGAAGCTTGTTCGATTGCCATTCATCTCACCTCCCCTGTATCATACTTAAAGCACTCCGATTTTCCTATCGAAGTGCTTTGTGTATGACGATATTATTGATTATTCGGCTTCTTCGTCTTTTTTCTTCTTTTTTTTCAAAAACAATAATTCTGTAAAATAACCCAACCCGGCAATAGTTCCGAAAATCAGCGCAATTGATAACTTCCATTTAGACAACGTATGTTCCGTCACTGCACCCTTTTTTATGATCGTGATCGATGTGGCATGAATATCAAGTTCACCTCCGTGTTCAACACAATTTCGAGTGAAGTACCCTGTTACACGAACCGTATCGCCGATATTATTGTAGTCTCCGAATTTCGTAAGTTCTTTTGTCATCTCGATGGGCAGATACACACCTATCGCATTGCTTTTATCATTGACGTTGATCCAAGCATAATCACCGCGTTCCAATACTTCACCGATAACTTCGGCTTCGATCGTTACCGTACTTTTATCGAGTTGGATGCTTTTATTAATGAGATCGTTGATCGGTGTGACCGTCAGCATAGTTATGCTGAGCCACAAACTTAGTAGCGTTTGAACCATTTTTTAGCTCCTTTGACCATTAATCCCAAGAGTACGAAGACCGATATAAATTCCAGTCTGCCTAAGTACATGGCACTCATATACAACCATTTCAATACAGTCGGCATCGATGCTTGAATAATACCGACACTAAGACCGACGTTTCCGCTGACTGATGCGACTTCAAACGCAGCATCCATCATTGGATAGCCATACAGTGTTGTGATAATGACACCGACCGCAAAAAGCAGAATATAGAGAATCATGATTCCGGCTGCGGCTCTGAATGCGGCATCATCCAATACTTGATCTTTGATGTGGTGATATTTAACGACTCGAACTGAGTTATCGCCTTTGATGATCTTTTTGATATCGTAATAGATCCCTTTTGCGACGATTCCCATCCGCAGGCCTTTAATACCTCCGGCCGTCGAACACGCACTTCCGCCGATCAACATGGAGATCGTAATCGCTGCCATTCCCAGTCCTCCCCATTCCAACACAAACTGACGGGCGAAGATATTGCCGAAGCCGGTAGTGGTATGAGCTGATAACAGATTATAAACAACACGTCTGAATAATCCCACCGCATCTGTATACATTCCGCTGTTCTTCAGCGCAAATACCGCTAACACACTCAACAGTAGTGAGGTCACGGTGAAACTGATGACTTCAATGTTTTTAAAGAATTCTTTTCGATTTCCTTGGATAAACGCATAGTGTAACCCAAAGTTGAATGATCCGATAATAAAGAATACCATACCGATGATTTCATATGTGAAATCATGATAATACATAATGTTCTGAACGTTTGGGGCGAATCCGCCTGTACTCCAAGCAGCTTCGAAAATATATAACCCGTGATAGAACGCACTGATCGGATTCAATCCAAGGATCATTCCTTGAATCCATAATAAACTTGTACCGATTAGTAAGAATGTGAGGCTGATCTTCCAGATCCATTGTGATGTCCCTTTTACATTCGGAACCAAAGTAATATCTTTTCCTTCACCTACATAAAACTTGTACGCGCCACCCATTTCCTTAACAAAGAAACTGAGGGCCAATACAACCATCCCCTGTCCTCCGATGAAGGTCAGCAGATGACGCCAAAAATTGAGTGCCTGCGAAACATGATCCAGATCTTGTAAGAGAAAAACGCCGGTTGTGGTAAAACCACTCATAACATCGAAACATGAATCCAAATATGAAAGTGTGTGACCACTTAATGAATATGGGATGGCTGAGATCATCGTCAATAAGATCCAGGTCAACGATGCAACAACTAAACCATGTCGCCACGCGATTCCTTCACCTTTTGATTTTGTTTTCTCTCCGTAATTTCTCATCAATACCGCGAGCGTAACAGCAATACTCATTGTGATTGAAAAATCCAAGAACGAATTGATATCCAAATTCAACACCGCTACGATCATAGGTAAAAGAAATGTTAAACTAAATCCAAGTATGATTGAACCCGTATAATAACTGACGATTTTCAGTCCTTCGGTACGGCCTTTCATAGCGATATCAACCAAGTGACCACGAAGTAGAGCACAACTAATCCGATACCGTAAAGGATCTCAACGAAATACCCACGTAATTGTTTCATACATGTTTCCTAAGTACTTCGATGGTCTCAAGATTACTGACGACCATGACTTCGTCACCTTTCTGTAAAAGAGTCTCCCCTTTCGGGTAAATGACTTCATTTTTCCGAAGGATCGATACTAAAACTAAATCATGAGGTATTTTGATGTCTTTGATTGCTTTGCTCATCCATGGATGTTTCGGATGGATGATCATTTCCGCTAAAACCATCGATCCCATTTCAAATGTCTGAATTATTTTGATCGTCTCATTATTCATTTCGTTGTTGATCAAGTTAGCGATAACTTCCGTGCTGCATACGGTTCGATCAACTCCCAATAGCTTAAACATTTTAATGTTTTTTGGATTATTGATTCTGGCAATGGTCTTACTTTTACTGTAGCTTACCTTCGCAATTTGACAAACAACCAGATTTTCTTCGTCGCTGCCGGTAACAGCAGCGATGAGTTCGCTGTTTTCGATATCCGCTTCTTTCAGTATCGAAAGATCGGACCCATCCCCACACAGTACGTCGATATTCAATTCGGCTGAAATCTGATTCGCTCTGTTGCGATCCCGTTCGATCAGTATGACTTCGGTATTATTTTCAAGCAGCGTTTTTACTAGAAAATAACCTAGTTTTCCGCCTCCGACTACGATTGCTTTCATGTCAGTTCTCCTTCGCCAATAAATCAGACAACGCTTTGCGATCACGAATGTGATTACTGCATACAACAAGATCGCCGTATTCGAGTGTCATGTCGGGAGTCGCCAAATTCGTAATCCCGTTATGCGTAACAACACTGATGATCGTATGAGCTGAATCTTCAACTTGTTTTACTTTGATCGGTAATACACGTTTAACATCGATTCTGGTGATTTCCACACCGGAACTGACTTGTGACAACTGTTCGATCGGAGTGATGTCCATTTTACACAACAATGAATTGACACCCATTTTGATTGGGCTGAAGGATTCGATATTCATCAATTCATAAAGGTTACCGCGATTGGGATCATTGATCATTGCGATCACCCGTTTTACGTTGAATATTTTCGACGCAACTAAACTGACAGTGATATTCAGATTATCATCATCCGTCAATGCCAGTACAATGTCGGCTTTTTCGATACCTGCTTGTTGCAGATTATCTTGATCAAACTCGATTCCTCTAACGATCATTCCGTTAAATCCACTGGCTAAAGCTCCTAATTTATCTTCGCTTCTCTCCACGACAACCACATCATGGTTAAGATTGGACATTTCTTTGGCTACCTTCGCGCCGATGCTTTCGCAACCGATGATAATGATATACATGATTGTGTCCTAGTAGTAGCGAATAGGGGTTTTCGTGGTTGAATTATCCCCTAGACGATACAAATTGTATAATATAACTTCGCTGGTACCGTCAAGTGCCAACGCTGAACGATAATGGCGCATCGCCAATGCGTTTTCATGCTTCAATTCGTGGATGATTCCTAAATACAGGTGTATTTCGGGCTCATCATAGTGTTCTTTAAAATTATTATTCATGATGCTGATCGCACTATCGAATTCATTTTTAACGATTGATTCTATGATCTCTTCTTTCCATTGTGTGTTCATATTCTACCTCCTCTACAAGTATAAAAAACACTGTATAAAAACAGTGTAAATAATAAGACTGTGATATAAAAACGGTATAAATATCAACTGTCGATAAAGCGATAACCGATTCCGATTTCAGTTAGGATATATTTAGGTTGACTCGGTGATTGTTCGATTTTGCGCCTGATATTCGCCATTGTGACCCGAAGTGTTTGAATATCAGACTCTAAGTTATGTTCTCCCCAGATATTTTTTAAGATAAAATGATGCGTCAACACTTTGCCGTGATTACGAGCCAAAAGACCCAGGATCTCAAACTCGATCGGGGTCAGATGAATTTCCTGTTCGTTGATCGTGACAAGATGTTTTTCAAAATCAATGAACAGATCGGAAATCAAGATCTTATCTTGAACTTCTTTACTTGAAGTTTGATTATGGCGGAAGCCGACTCTGATCCGCGCCAACAATTCTTGCGCATTGAACGGTTTAGTCAAGTAGTCATCGGCACCGTTATCCAGTGCCGTGATCTTATCATTTTCTTTATCGCGTGCACTTACGACAATGATCGTCCCATTCACATGAGCACGGATCTGCTGGATCACATCCAACCCGTCGATATCCGGTAGACCCAGATCAACGAGAATGATTTCAGGTTGTTGCGTAAGTGCCAGCGTGATTCCTTGTTTACCGTCAAGAGCTTCGATGACTGTATATTCTTGAGCACTTAAAAGCACGCGCATAAAACTACGCAATGATGCATCATCTTCAATGATCAGTATCTTGTTCATCTTGACCTCCCGGATATGGAAATGCACAATGGAATATACAGCCGTTCGGAATATTATCCTTTACGATCAATCGGCCTTGATGAGCCTCAATGATCGTCTTACAGATAGCTAACCCCAAACCTAAACCTTTACGTTTGACGATCGATTGCGATTTGTATGTGTAGAAACGATCAAAAATCGTTTTCTTCTCTGAATCTGGAATTCCTTCACCTTCATCCAATACTTCGAATATCAATGATTGAACATTTAAATACGCTTTCAAGGTGATTTTACTCGTAGCCGGGGAATATTTCGACGCATTGTCGACTAAATTGAGAAGGACTTTTTCCATCAGATTGATATCCATCGTATAGTAGATCGGTTCACTTGGCAGATCCAAAACTAACTGTTGGGAAATTCTGCTTACCATGCGAGCCGTGACATCCCCGAACAATTCTTCCACCGATTCCATTTTCACTTTTAATTGGAACCCTTCTTCAACACGCATGAAACTCAGAATATTTTCTACTGAGTTGATCAACCACATTGAATCTTCTCGGATGTTTCGCAATAACTCTTGTTTATCACTGTCATTCAATTTGTCCATGTTTTCAAGTAATGTGTCACTGCTGCCCAGAATGGTTGCCAGCGGGGTTCGAAGATCATGGGAAATCGCTCCCAAAAGATCATTGCGCAATTTCTGTTCCCTAATTTCAAACTGCGCTTGTGTTTGTTTATCAACGAGATCTTGTTTTTCGATATTCTGACTCAGTAATTCTCCAATTGTATTGATCCAATTTTTAGCGATTGAATTGGAGTACCAGACTGTCAGAGTTCCGATTTCTTGCATATTCAGAATGATCGGCGTTTGATATTGCTGCGAAACTGAGTTTATAGATGCTTGGTCATATTTCGCACTGTATTCTCGTTGGGCCAGATGAATCTTGATCATTACACTACAGCCACAGTTATCCGCGATCTGTTTGGCTGTACTATTGAGTGCTTTATCAATATCAAATGTTTGAAAACTATGATTGATTGCTTCCACCAACAGAACTTGATTGGTTTTTTCCTGTGACAGATGTTTCTCTCGTTTCAATTTTGAGGTCAGTGAACTCGTCAGAAAACTCGCCACAAACATTACAAAAAACGTAAACAAATAATCAGGTTGTGAGATATTGAATGTATATAACGGATGTGTGAAGAAAAAGTTAAAAGAAAGAACACTGATCAATGAGGCGATGAAACCATAGAAAAAATGAGTCGTTGATTCAGAGATGATCACGACGGCCAGCATATAAATAATGATGATCGTTGCCTCTTGAAATTGAAGGTAACTGAAGACATACGAAAGTATTGTTGCAAATATCAACACAACCAATAGAATAAATGTGTTTTTCAATCCTGTATTTTTACTTTGATTGCTCATTGTTGACCTCGATTCTGGCAGAAATATAATTCAACTCAACAAACTTTGCATTCCGATATTTCAAATGATACTCCAACCGACACCTCTTATCAAGATTAGAGTTATTTTCGCTGTCTTTGTATTCTATCTCTAAATAGGGATTACATAAATCAAAAATTGCTAATTTATGTCTTCACAAATAAAAAACCATCACTTTCATGATGGTCAATCGATTTATTCGGATCTTAATGCGGCGACCGGATCTTTTTGGGCAGCCATGCGAGCCGGAAGAAGTCCTCCCAACATCGCCAACACGATACTGAAACCAAAGAGTAAGGCGGCATGTACCGGATTGATCAAAGCAACATTCTTTAGATTTGTAAGTTTAAACAGAATACTGTTGACGGGAATCGTCAGCAGGTATGCCAATCCGACTCCCAATAAGCCAGATGCAGTTCCGATAATAAATGTCTCGGCGTTGAATACGCGCGTGATATCTTTCTTGCGTGCTCCCAGTGATCTGAGAACACCGATTTCTTTGGTTCTTTCAAGAACCGAAATATAAGTTATGATTCCAATCATGATCAATGAAACAAAGAGTGAAATCGAAGCGAATGCGATCAGAACTAACGTCACCGCATCCAGGACACTTCCGATCGAATCGGTAAACGTAGCCGACAGATCACTGTAAACGATTTTATTCTCGTCACTCAGATTGGTATTCCAATTATCCAAGTAAGTGATCACTGCTTGTTTTGTGGTGAAATCAGTCGGATACAGCGAAATACTCTGCGGAATTCCAGAAGCACCTAAGCTTGCAAGAACACTGGCCTTCGTGTTGGTATTACCTTGTTGTAAAAAACTCATTGCGGCAAGTCCGGTCGCAGCTGAAGTTGAAGTTGCTGAGAACGGTGCCCCTGTCAGAATATTATACTCAACGGATTGTTGAGCAGCAACAATGGCTGATTTTTGTGAATCCGCGAGGAAATAGTCAGACAATGCGTTTGAATAGGCGATGCCGGCTGTAACTGCCGGGCTTTGCGCATCGGCATTCGGACGAATGACGCCAACGATCTTAAGGGTGATCGCTGCTTCATTGTTGTAGATCGCAATCAATTCGTCGTTCGTTCCGTTGATCGTATAAGTATGACCTTGTTTTGCATAGTAGAGATCATTGGGAATCGCTTTGAATGTATATCCGATCAATGATTCATAAGTAAGGCTTGCCGCATTTCCGTCTAATCCCAGAGCAGCAATGATCGACTTGTCGATCTTGTTTTGTTCATCCAGAACCAAGACCAGATCACTCATCTGTGTCGGATAACTTCCGGCCAACAGATCGTAGTTGGTTTCGATATATTTTGATGAACTCGAATCTAATTCTTTCGGGAATACCGAGAAGTTGATCGCGGAAGCATCTAAACTTACCGGCAATTTATTCTGGATGGAAAGTAAATTCATAATAACAGATTGATTGTAATTGACTCCCAACAGTAAGGTCGGATCGATCGCATCAATATAGTCCAAATATTCTTGCGTCAATGTGTTTGTATGCATCACACTGTCTTTTGTGTAATCATACGGATAGATAGCTGTCGCATCCGTCGTGGTGGTTGTCGTCCCGCCGTTTAACATCGTTGATGAATTCCGTCTAAAGTTTTGCGATGACACTCCCGCACTGACTGTCAGCGGATAGCCTGATAAAGTACTGCTTTCTACGTTACCGATCTGAATGTTAAATCCATTGGATAAGGAGAGTACGAGTGTCACACCGATGATACCGATACTTGAGGCAAATGCTGTCAGTCCTGTCCGCCAGCGTTTCGTACCGATATTTTTCCACGACAGTTTAAGTGCTGTGAAAAAGCTCATGCTGGTTCGTTTAAGCGTATAATTCGAGTTTAGTTCTGCTTCTGTCGTCGGATTGGAATCCGAGATCAACTTACCGTCGGAAAGTTTTACGATCCGATCTGCATATTTATCGGCAATTTCCGCGTTATGAGTTACCATGATGACGAGTTTATCTTTAGCGATCTCTTGAATCAACTGCATGATCTGTTCGCTGGTTTCAGAGTCCAAAGCACCGGTCGGTTCATCCGCCAGGATGATATCCGGATTATTGGCTAATGCGCGGGCAATCGCGACACGTTGCATTTGACCGCCTGATAACTGAGAAGGTTTCTTGTTTTTATGCAAGGTCAATCCAACTCTTTCAAGCGCAGCTAAAGCTTTCTTTTTCTTCTCTGTTTTGGAAACACCGCTCAAGGTCATTCCGATTTCAACATTGTCCAAAACACTTAAATGTGAAATCAGATTATAACTTTGAAAGATAAATCCAACACTGTTATTGCGATAGGCATCCCAATCATTGTCTTTGAATTGTTGCGTCGACTTACCATTGATGATCAGATCACCCGAATCATATCGATCGAGTCCGCCGATGATATTCAACAGTGTCGTTTTTCCGGATCCACTTTGACCTAAAATCGCCACGAATTCATTTTCTCTGAAATCCATGGATACTTGATTGAGAGCTGTTTGAGTAAAATCATTGATCTTATACTTCTTTACGATATTCTTAAGTTGTAACATACTGTTCCTCACACGTAAATTTAATTACGATTCCATTTTATCTAAGTTATATGTACTCAATATGAATTTGAATGTGTTTTAAGAAATTTCTATCTCGCAGCTTTTTCAGTTCAGTGGCAGTTCGACAATGAACGTAGATCCTTCACCGTAAACGCTGTTTACACTGATTGTTCCGCCTGCTTTTTCTACGATCTTTTTGACGATCACCAGTCCAAGTCCGTGGCCTTCTTCGGCACGCGAAGTATCCGCTTGATAGAATCGTTCAAAGATGCGAGTTTGATCTTCTTCTTTAATACCGATACCGTGATCTTGGATACTGAAATGTAATTTATCATCCTTAGTAAACAATTCAATGTTGATCGTTGATTTCGGATCGGAAAATTTGATTGCGTTGGTCAACAGATTATTCCAAACTTGTTGTAAACTCTGCGAGTTTGAATTGAAACTTATTTTCTCAAGATCCAGTTCAATCTCAATTTCTTTCTTACTCCACAACGGTTCCAAATTAACGGCCGCTTTTCGGATCTGTTCGTCCACGGCGATCAAGACAACATTTTCTTGAATAACGGAATTTTCCAGTTCGGATAATTTTAACAGATCTTGCGCCAGATTCGAAAGACGTTCGCTTTCTTCAATAATGATATCGCAGTATTCTTGCATCTGTGCTTTCTCAAGATTCCCGTCACGGACCAGTTTCGCAAATCCTTTGATCGACGTGACCGGTGTTTTAAATTCATGCGATACATTCGAAACGAATTCTTTATGTAATTTATCGATACTGATCAGCGCTTGTGTCATGATATTGAAATCTTTCGTCAGACGGCTGATTTCATCACTTCCCACCGGTTTTACATACACATTCAATTTCCCTTGGGCAACTTCACGAGCTGCTTTCGACAATTCATTGATCGGTTTGACGATGCTTCGCGAAGAGTGAACGATAGCCAACGTTCCTAAGAGGATTCCTGCAGCGAGGATCGTCAATACGGTTCCGCGCATCGAAACAATCTGACTGACCTGCGATGGACTCAATTCGGAAGACTTAAATATGGCATTCTGCGCAAAAGCACGGAAGATCATTCCGAAACTAAACCAATTGATCAACCACCAGATACCGATAAAAGTAATAACCAAGCGAATGTAGAGTGATTTAAATTGGAAGAGTTTGCGCATTGTGTACCTCCGCTTTATATCCGAGACCGCGTACTGTTACGATACTGAAATCGTCCCAAGCTTCAAATTTCTCTCGAAGTCGTTTGATATGAACATCGACTGTCCGCTCATCCGTATCGTTGTCGTATCCCCATATCTCATCCATTAATTGTTGACGGGTAAAGATCTTGGATGGATAACTGAGCAATTTAAACAACAGATAGAATTCTTTTTTAGGAAGTTGGATATGATCATTATTCTTACTGACACTCAAACTGTCTTGATCGACGATGACTTCATTAACAATTATTCGATGGTCACTTGTGATCTTCGATCTGCGTAAAAGTGCTTCAACACGCAATAACATCTCATCGAAATCGATCGGTTTCACCATATAATCATCCGATCCAAGATGAAATCCCTGACGTTTGTCATCCAAGCGATCTTTGGCTGTGATCATCAAGATCGGAAACTCAAAACTCAACTGACGAAGTTCGCGGGTCAACTCATAACCATCCATTTTGGGCATCATGACATCCACGATCATCAAATCAACTTTGATTTGATCAACGAAATTTAATCCTTCTTCACCGTTGACGGCTTCGAACACCCGATAACCGGCATGTTCAAGATAGGTGCGGTAAAGTTTCCGAATATTACTGTTATCCTCTACAACCAATATGTTGACCATGGTTTTTCTCCTTGTGTTTGAAATGACGTAACCTATGCATCTGTTGATTCTGTTGATATTGTAACTTATTTATAACCTTGAAGTGAAATTTATGATGCAGATATATTTCGCATGAGTTAGCAGCCATTCTTATATTAACCATACTTTATGAATTGATTATGAATAATTGAATCAATTTGACTTTATTTCTATAAATAAAAAGCCATCTTTTCCAAGACGGCGAAATGATTAGTATTTATATAGAATTTCATCGATCGACAGCCTCGGACTCGGATGTTCAACTTCTTTAAACTGTGGATCCAACAGGTCGATATCTCCGTAGTAACCCACTGCGACTGCTGCGATAATCGTCATATCATCAGGAATCAAATAGATCTTTCGTGCTAATTCAACATTGAACCCTCCCATAGCGTGAGTTATGATACCGCGTCGTTGCGCTTCCAACAACAGGAAACCCCATGAAGTTCCTGCATCAAATTGATGAAATCGATTCTGTTTACCGTTATGAGCGAAATTTTGTTTTGCCAGAATCAACAGTAACACCGGAGCTTTGGATGCCCATGCCGCATTATACGCATTGAGGATCGGAAGATATTTTAGTTTTTCTTCTTCATTTCGCGCAACGATATAGCGCCAAGGTTGTTCATTGAAACACGAAGGTGCATAACGTGCAGCCTCAAAGATCGCCATCAAATCCTCTTCCGATACAGTCCGAGAACTGTCATAGGCTCGAGGTGACCAATGTTCCTGAATTTCTTTTAGAACATCATAATCAAATTTGCGATTTTCCATTTTTTCATTTCCTTTAGTTAAACATTCAAACAGTTCTAATTTTATCAGTTTATCTGTTTTGTTTATTATACTCGCAAACATCTCATCTAATCAAAATAACCGCACAGGAATGTACGGTTAAGTTATTTAAATCGATTATGAAGCTGTTTCAGCTAATACTTTAGCAATATAGTCGGGGACTTCTTTTACATCCAAATGCAGTGCATAAGCAAGTTCTTGATTCAACAACAACTCAGCTCGATTGAAATATTTCGAGTCGATGATCGGAATCGATCTGGGACGAGTTGTATTTTGATTTGCGTTTCTGGATTCATAGACAGATTTTATAATGATTGCCCACTTCTCGATCTTCCATGAATTGATCAACTGTTTAAATTCATATTCCCGTTCTTTAATATTATCATTCCACACAACTTCAACTTTGGACAGATTCTTAACAAACTCAACGGCTTCCGTCTCACTCATCACTTTTCTGATGATATTCTTGGTATCGGTTGGTATTTTTACCATAGTTGACTCGTTGGCATCAAATATCGGGCGCATCAAATAGTATTCTTTGGGTTCGTTGTTGAGTAATCTCAATTTCTTTTTTTCAACG